>Ga0247611_10005403_pt1 | contig 16945 bp, 19 predicted proteins | sample 177DNAGHGhighgp2_FD_192422 | JGI IMG/M metagenome (GOLD analysis project Ga0247611, IMG submission 192422) | Sheep rumen microbial communities from Palmerston North, Manawatu-Wanganui, New Zealand - 1770 DNA GHGhigh gp2 | ecosystem: Host-associated > Mammals > Digestive system > Stomach > Rumen... | reverse complement strand
AGCTATTGTCACCGCTAATTGCAATGATTCCGCTGCAATTAATTGCATACTATATTGCTGAATATCTCGGTAAAGACGTAGACCAACCTAGAAACCTTGCAAAATCGGTTACGGTGGAATAATGATAGTAACAGAAAATATTGAACTTAATCTTATAAAACCGATAACAAATGCTCAAATTGAAAAAGCACTATCTGCCAAAGGGCTGGACATATTGCGTTGGGCTATTATTGAAATTCAGCAAGACAATGTGATATTAAGAGTTTCTTATATTAATAATTAAGGAGAAATTATGACGGATAGTATAGAAACTTTCAAGAAGAATTTTTAAAGTAAAGTACTTTATAGAGGAGTCCGTTAAAGAAATATGACAGAAGAAATTAACAATTTTAAAAACAAGGTACTTGAAAAACTACATAATAGCAACTATTTAAACACCTTTGAAACTATCAACAAAGATAAACATAACTATTTAGAACTTATAAAAGCGGAAAAGATTAAATTCAATATCCTCTGTATTATAGTAGTAGTTATAATTACGCTATCTATGGTTCCTACTTTTTTGTTTTCTAATGAAAATCTTATGATTATATCGTTTATTTTTCTTACAATACTAGTTCCCCTGATATTTTATGCCGATAAGAAAAAAATCCAAAAAATTGAAATGATTAAAAGAAATAAAAACAACAAATTTAAAAAAATATTCTATGACATCATAAATGAATGTTTTCCGGGTGAATTTTTGTGGTCAGAGAAATTCTATGAACATAAATACATAGAAGAATCTTGCGTTATTCCACAAAGATTTAAAGACAAATATTTTAAAAATAGTGATGATGACGTGTTTTGTGGAACCTACAAATCAGTCATATTCAATATAGTGGAAACGCAATATTTACCAAACGACGGGGGTGAATATTGCACCTATTATACGGTTATAAAATTAGATTTAAATAAAACTTACAAAGGGCATACTGTAATTTTTGAACCTGAAGTAGATGAAATATTGCCTGATAATATTTTTACAACAAATCAATCTAATTTAAGTAAAATCACTCTTGAAGACATTGAATTTAATAAAAAATTTAGAATATACTCTGATGATCAAATAAAAGTAAGATATATCTTCACCACTGCATTTATAGAAAGATTTAAAAAAGTAAAAAATATATTTAATACGCAACGGCTTAATTGTGCAATATATAAGAATTCAATATATTTTGGAATGGAAACAAACAATATTTTTGAATTTGATACTACTAAGGACAAAAAACAAATACTGGTTGATATTAACAAAACAATGGATGAAATTACTTCACTAATCAAAGTAATTGATATATTAAGTCTTGATAATACAACATCTCTATAATGGTTCATTGAATATATTTACAATAAATGTTATAATATAAATACAGATTAGATAGAGTTTCTGCAATAGTTATGAACAAAAAAAACGACAAGTTTAGCGAAGAAAATTATCATCGTTTATACTATGATATTCCTTATGAAGGTTCGACTTCAGCAGGGAAACCTTTACGCAGGTTAAGGAATATTACCTGTCCATACAGAGGGATAAAAATTATTCCGGGAACTGCACTTAAGCCGTTTGAAAGAGGATTAGCAAACTGCAATACGGCAGAAGATGCTGTATTGCTCTTACAAGATTATTCGAATAATCTTTTACCGACAGAACAATCAATATATGCAATAATAAAGGATTTTGCAAAGCTCAACCCTAACGATAACATCCAAAATTGCCTACAAATGATACACACACATTGTCTAAAAAGGCTCAAACTTGAAGAATTTGAAGTTCTTGATAATGTTGATATGCTTTCACGAAAGCTATCCCCAACTACTGCACTAAAACTCAGAGAAATTACTACAAAATGCAGACAACTCATATTAAACGACAGTAAAAAAGATACCTTCAAACGTAAAACCTTTTTGTCATCGCTGGATGAAATTCAACCAAAAGACAATGAAATAGAGATTTTTGGAGATATAAAAAATAAAGCACTGTTTTTGCCCACATCCGGCAGCAGTAAAAATGCTTTTGTAGTCAAATACTCCTCAAGAACTCAAACAGAAACAATAAGAAGAATATTTATAGCATCAACAGGCTCAATAGAACATATAATTCCGCATTCGCTCGGGGGATTAAACACTATCGGAAACTTCCTCTGGACAACAGCAAGCGGGAACAGATACAGAGAAAATATGCCGCTTCTGTGGTACATAAAAAGATTTAACAAAATACCTACATATATGCAAATGTATATTGATGACGTAATAGAAGAAATACATAACGGAAAACTTGAAGGAAACGAAACCTACCCGTATAAAATCAAACAAAAAATGCTGGAAGCCTCTGAAGGCAGAGTTTTAATAAGTCTTGCCAAATACAAATACAATGAAGAAGAAGCCGCAGAAAGAGAAAAAGAATATCACTACAGATGGGAAAAATATAAAAAATAAAAGCAACATCTAAGCTCTAAAATATGACAAATTGTAACCTTTCTTGACAAAAATTTACGTTGTGAAACATTTTGAACTTTTTGGCATGGTTCATGCTAGAGTAATTATACAAAGATTAAAACACATTGGAATAGTTAAGGAGATTAATGAATGTCAGAATTTCTGAGCAAAGAAGAGATTAAACAATGGAGAAGCTCTTTAGAAAGGATTACTTTAGAGGAATATGCTGCCAGATTAGGGAAGAAAATAGCTGATGCAAAACCAACAAATGATTTAGCAGATATAGTTTTGCACGGGCAACCTGTCGTATCTACATCTCAGGATTGGGTACAATCAAAAACCGAACGAATTACGACTATTGCACAGCGTGCATTTGAAAGAGAACAAGAAATTGCACCATCACCATTTTCTATACAAAAATTAAAGCTTAGCTTGAGTGATGAATTTAGTGATGGCAATACAGATAAAAAATCTACAAATAAGACTTCAAGAAAAGCTGACGCTAAAACTGCAAAAGCAAAAGTTTCTGCTGATATAACAGAAGAGAATGCAATTGCAAAACCTGCAACGAAGAAAACTACAGTAAAACCTGAGGTTAAAAAAGAGATTAAAGCTCCTAAAACACCAAAGGCTGTAAAAGCACATAAAGAAGTTCTTGAGGCAAAACCTACAGGGGATAAAGTAAGAGATGATGTAAGAATAGTATTTAAGAAAGCACTTACGGACAGAGAGCAGAAAGTGTTTGACTATTTTGCAGAACATCATAACGAAGTTGTATATGCTAAAGATTTAGCCGTATTACTTGATTTGCCAAGAGATTATGTATATAAATATATCAAAAATCTAAGAGCAAAAATCGAAGGTGAAAAATTAGAAAATGCGGATAAAGGCGGATTTATCCTTCACGTTTAAGCCGCATACCCACAGTTTTGGCTATAAAAGATGATTTCAGTTCAAACTGAAATCATCTTTTTATGTAAATAAATTATCCTGATTTATAACCCAAAAGTAGAACAAGACACGGAAACATATACTTTTATCCTACTTAAAACAGATAAAAATAAGATATAAAAATATAACAGAAACGATTAATAGCAAAACCTTAGAACAAACGTTACCCTATATCTAAGGAGTTGCCATTATGAAAAAATATCTAATTATTACACTAATATTATCAGGATTAAGTGCAAACGTACTTGCTGCAAACAACGGATTTAACACAACAATAGGCAGAATAGAAGATTCTCTTTACGGGTTTCAATACAACGGAGAAACCACATCCGGCAGACTTAACAGGCTTGAGAAAGAGATTTACGGCAAGGTTTCAAACAACAAAACCGAAGCGGAAAGGATTGCAAAACTAAGCAAAGATTTAGCCGCAAATGAAATGGGAAACGAAATTCCGCCTGTAGAAGATACTTTTGCGGAAAACTCTGACTATATTGCAGAAGAGTTACAAGAAACGTCAGATATCAGCTATCCGACAATAGACGAAATGGAGCAACAAGTATTTAAAGAAAAATATACAAAAGAAAACATTAAAAATCGTTTGGCAAAACTTGAACAAAAAACGTTTAGCAAAACCTATACCAATGACGATCTGAATACAAGAGTAGAAAGACTTAAAGCTGAATTAAAGCCAAAATCATTTATGGACAACCGAGTAGCCCAATCCTCAAACGTATTTTATGATGATGATGTAGAACCGGTACAATCAAATTATCATCTTGATAAATATGTACCACCGGGAAGCTTCGACTACGAATACTACAATGACAGGCAAAATCAAAGGTTCAGCGACTATTACGAAGACGAAATTCGTGATAATTATTCATCATACGCACCTAAAAAAAATACCAAAAAGGCATCAATTTCAACAATAGAAAAAAAGTTATATCACCAATCCTTTAAAAACGACACAACAGAAAAGAGGTTATCAAGACTTGAAAATTCCATGTTTGGAACAGAATTTACAAGTGATGACACTCAAACCAGAATTGACAGAATTTCCAGTGCTTATCAGGCGGAAAAATCAGCAGGCAAATATGATTCAAATAAATTCAGTCAAAATCTTGCAACAGCAATGCAGATAGGAACAATTATACTTATGGTGCTTGCTTGCATTTTATAAATTTGACTTTTAAAAATAGTTCATTAATATTCTGATATGAATATATTTGAATTACTCGGAATTAAAAGAAAATGCCGCCACGAAAAAGTATCTCCCTGCGAAGATTTTGCATACTGTCCTGATTGCGGTGAACTCATAGAAAATCGTTGGTACATAACAAGATGTTCCTGTTGCGGCTTAAAAATTAAAGCAGTATTAAAAAACGGAGAAGTAATACCAGAAGAAAAATTCTGTCATAATTGCGGAAGTCACGAATACGAAATTGAACAGGTATCAAAAATAAATTGTATTGACATAAATTATGCAGTACTTGTAAAAACAGCAATAGAACCGCAAGTTGAGGACATTACGCAAAGCTGGACAAACGTTGAACATTATGAAAACTTAAAATTACTTACGCATACATAATGTTGCAAACACAAACAGCCGCAATAATACCAACTAAATCTGCCAATATACCGACCAATAATGCGTATCTCAATTTTACGACCTTGACAGCACCAAAATATACTGCCAAAACATAAAAAGTTGTTTCACTGCTGCCAACCATAACAGCTGCGAGTGTAGTTGCATAATTATCAGGTCCGAGAGAATTTGCAATATCCGAAAATACCCCTAATGCCGCGGAACCGGACAGAGAGCGAACAATCATTATCGGAGTAACATCAACAGGAACGTTAAATTTAGACAATAATGGCATACAAAAAGCACCAAACGCCTCGATTATTCCTGACGCTCTTAACATTGATATTGCGACAATTATAGCTACAAGATACGGAATAATATTTACGGCAACCTTGAACCCGTCTTTTGCACCATCCGTAAACACTTCATATATAGGCACTTTTTTTATCAAACCCATTGTAAGGATTAACAACAAAACAACAGGTAATGCCCATAACGAAATAACATTCATAACAGAGTGAAACATTATTCTTCACCTCCGTTATCAATTTGCGGTTTCCATAACTTTTTAAACAATTTTGCAAACACTATTGCAGAAACAAATGCAATAGACGTAACCAAAAGAGTAGGTGCAATTATTGAAGTAGGATTTTTATACCCGATACTGACTAAAACAGCAATAACCGTAGCAGGTATAAGCTGAAAACCTGCCGTATTCATAGCTAAAAACATACACATAGAATCAGATGCACTGGATTTATCTTTGTTATGTTTTTGCATTTCTTCCATAGCCTTTATACCAATCGGAGTTGCTGCATTAGACAGACCAAATGCGTTTGCCGTAAAGCTCATTGCAATATCGCCGACAGCAGGAGAATCTTCCGGAATATCCGTAAACAATCTTTTAGTAATCGGCTTTATCAGTTTAGAAATAAATTCTATAAGTCCGCATTTTTCTGCAATTTTCATCATCCCAAGCCAAAATGCCATTATACCTATAAGAGAGAATGCAACCTTAACCGATAATTCCGCCCCATTCAATATTGCGTTAACAACATCATCCAGTTTGCCGTTAACAGCCCCTGCAACAATTGATATTACAATTAAAAAATAAAATATATAGTTCATAAGAAGATTTTAACATTTCGAGAATAATATTACAAATCTCTTAATAATTCATTTATATCAATCGACAAAACTCTTGCAATATTATCTTATGGAAGCAACAACAAGCTCAGCCATATAAACAACATACCCGAGATAATACCAACCATTGACAAATGCCAGTTTCCGTACTCTTTTGCCAAAGGTAACAGCGTATCAAATGAAATATATATCATAATGCCTGCAACAGCCGCCATAGCAACACCAACCATAATTTGCGGCATAAAGAAATGTAATAAAAGCATACCAATAACAGCACCAATCGGCTCACTAATTCCAGATAATGCCGCATATAACGTTGCATAACGTTTTTTGCCCGTAGAATGGTATATAGGTAAAGCAACCGCAATCCCTTCAGGAATATTATGTATTGCAATAGCTAACCCGACAGATATTCCTAATGTCAAATCATGAGATGTAGTTAAAAATGTTGCCATACCTTCAGGGAAATTATGTACACAAATAGCAACTGCCATTAGAAAACCTGCTCTTTGCATTCTTTTATCGGCACTCACAACATCAGGGTGCATAAGTTCTTTTTCATTAATATGATCAGGTATAAAATAATCTATTAAAACAGCAATCAATATGCCTATAATAAAACCACCATACACAATCCAACTATGCTTAGCAGGAAACGTAACCGACAGCATCTTACTTGCCGCAGGAATAATATCAGAGAACGAAAGGAATATCATAACCCCTGCTGAAAACCCCAACCCGACAGATAATGCCTTTAAATTATCTTTTTTAAAAACAAAAGCAAAAACAGAACCTATTGCAGTAGCTAAACCCGCAAATAGAGTAACTAACAAAGCTATAAAGTATGAATGGGGCATATTTAAATCCTTTCAGCTTACTTTATTATAATATCACAAACAAAAAATTAAAGATTATTCTTTTACCCCACCTTGCATAATATCATTTATAAAATACTTTTTACCTAACAAAAAAACTCCGATAACTGGAACAGTACAAATAACAGAGCAGGCAAGCAAATCCCCCCATAAAGTAATTTCTCTGAAACTTCCCTTGAATATTGCTAATCCGACAGGCAAAGTCCTCATAGCCTCGGAATTAGTAACAATAAGCGGCCACATAAAACTGTTCCACGCTGAAACAAACGTAAATAAGCCAAGCGTAACTATAACCGGCAATGCCAAAGGCAAAACAACTTTAAAAAAGGACTGAATTATATTGCATCCGTCAATTTTTGCAGCCTCCTCCAAATCTTTTGGATAATTCAAGAAATATTGACGCATCATAAATATCCCAAATCCGCCAAACATTCCCGGAAGAATTAACGCCGCATAAGTATCAATCAAATGTAACTCTCTCATTATAAAAAACAACGGTATTATATTGACCTGAGGCGGAATCAACATTGTGATAAGTACTATTAAAAACAGCACATCACGTCCCTTGAACTTCATCCTTGCAAACGCATATCCTGCAAGAGCCGCAAATAAAACCTGTCCGATAGTAGTAAAAAAAGCGACAATCAGACTGTTCAGGAAATATCTGGCAAGCGGAATCTGAGTAAATACGTTTTTATAATTATCTACAGTCAAATGTCCGTACACCAACTTTCCTGCCTGAGTAAAAATGTGGCTATTTTCAACAAATGATAAATTAACCATTACAAAAAACGGATATAGCATACTAATTGCAATCAGTATCAATATAAAATAACCAAAAATTGTTCTTAATCTTCTTGTCATAAGAAAATATTATAATAATTAATATGCCAATGCAAGATAAAAGACATTATTTAACATCTTCAGCTTCAATAAGTATATTCGAAGCTTCAAAACCCTCCTCAGAATTCAACGGATAAGATTTCTTGCTATTAAAATTATAAAAAACCAAACTTAAATTTTTTGAAAGTTCAATATTCTTTTTTATTAATTTTTTATTTTCATATTTTTTCAATTTTTTAGCCAAATTAGAGTAACTATACACAGTTGCAAGTCCTGCCTTTAGAATTTCCTCCTCATAACTTTTACCATTATCATAACTTATTGACATTATAGGTCTGTCATAAGCATCAAATGCAACCTCAGCAGTAAAATTAGCATCAACAACTTTGTAAAGCAATTCCTTTTCTGCGAACTTCTTTCCTAAATATCCAAGCTTTAGGCAATCCTCTAACGATAAGTTAAATTTCTGCATCTGTTTTTCGATATGACTACCGTTATGAACCTCAAAAGCATCTATACCGTTTAGCCTTACACGTTCATTTTTATCGGGAATACCGTTAGAATTAAAATCAAGATACACCGTATCACCATCCGAAACCTTCACAACCATATACGGTGTAGCCGCAACAGGTAAACAGACGGTAATCATCAAAGAAAAAATTAGAATTATCAGTTTGAAAATATTTTTGTTCATAAAATCCATTAAAAAACTAAAAAAGTGACCGACTGTTAATCGGTCACTTTTAATATGTTTTAATATTATGCGATTAAATTTAATCCGCTACTTTCTTTTGCTTTTTCAGCAAATTGTTTGGCATAAGATTTTTCCATCAATGATGCAATTTGATAATCCATTTGGCTTCTTAACATATCCATTTCAAGTTTGGAATCCATAGCATGAAGCATGCCCAAACTTGCACCTGAAAAAGCACCTGAACCAATACCGTGCATCATAGACTGCATCGTCATCTGAGTATTCAACATGCTGCTTTCCGCACGTTGTCTCATTTGCATTGCATTCATTCTTGCCATCATTGAAACTAACATACTAACCTCAAAACATTTCTAACACATTTATAGTATAAACTATTTTTTAATATTCCGCAATCCAATAAAATAAAAAACTTTGTAAAGTTTTGTAAAATAATTTCAAAATAGTGAAATTCTTATGAAAAATAATACTTTATTATTATATAAGAGATATAAAGCATATATCACATGGATTAAGATAAGGAGTAAAATATGTCCGGAGATGATTTAACAATAGGTCAGGTAAAAAGAAAAAGACCGGAATATACAAATTACAATTTAGCTGCACAGAAATCAAAAACCGGTCAGGTAAATTTTCATGTACCTACATTCCAGATTGGGAATTTATTAGGTTCAGGAAACGTAAGTAATCCACAGGTACGTTCAGCTGCAAATAACCTGTAGTTTTGCAACGAAATAATATTTGATGTAAAATAATCCTTGAGAATTCGAGGATTATTTTATGTTGTTAACGGCTGATATAGGTAACACAAGTATTACACTTGGTATATTTGAAGAAGATGCACTGGTAGAACAATTCAGAATAGCATCAGACAAAGACTTGGAATTAGAAGAGTATGTAGTTCTTTTAAGAACACTTTTAAAAAAATTTGATATTAAAGATTGCATTATCTCATCTGTAGTGGAAGAGTTGACAGACAAGTTCAAGAAAGCAGTAATTTCTTCAATAGGGGTTCAACCATATATCCTTACCAAAGATTCTAAGACGGTAATAAGTTTAAAAGTTGATGAACCTAATGAAGTTGGAGCTGACAGAATTGCAAATGCAACAGGTGTTGCGGTATTATATAAACTTCCTGTTATTGCCATTGATTTTGGCACAGCTACCTCATTTGATATAGTAAACAGCAATAGGGAATTTGTTGGCGGAGCAATAGCACCGGGGATTAATTTACAACTAAAAAGTTTGAACAATTTTACATCAAAATTACCTAGGATAGAGGCTGCGACATCACCAAGAGCAATAGGAGCAAATACGACGGACGCAATACTTGCAGGCGTAATAAGAGGTTGTGCGGGGATGATAGACGGATTGGTTGAACAAAGTGAAAAAGAACTTGGGGAAAAAGCGACTCTGATTGCAACAGGAGGTTATGCAACAATAGTATCCGACTACATGAAACGTCCTTTTGATTTTATCAATCCCACATTAACGCTTGAAGGATTAAGGTACTTATATTACCTCAACAATCCAAAGAAATAAATTATATATTATATATTATATGTAAACTGAAGGAAATTGCCCATCAAATTTTCATTCCAAACCTGAACATCCTCCGGAACGGAAAGAACTGTAGGCGTAAAATTCCAGATATATTTTATATTTGCATTTACCAAAAAATCAGCCATCGCTTGTGCCTGTTGCCTTGGAACCGTTAAGATTGCAATATCTACATTGGATTTTGAAGACAGATTGGGTAACTTATTTATATCAAGAATCAGCTTATTGTTAACGGTTTTACCGATTTTTTCTTTTTGAATATCAAAAAGAGCAAGGATATTTAGCCCATAGTGTTGAAAATTGTCATACTTTGCAAGTGCCATACCCAGATTGCCTGCACCGATAATAAATGCTTTTTTATTTTTTGAAAATCCAAGATTTTTTTCAATAGAGGTACGAAGTTCTCTGACGGAGTACCCGACACTGCTTTTTCCGGAATTATTCAGTACACTTATATCTTTTCTCACTTGAGAATCATCAATTTTTAAGAGGGAAGCAAGCTGCTTACTGGAAATATACTCCACTTGTTTTTCAATGTAATCGGTAAGAATACAATGATATAGAGTTAATCTGTTAATAACTTTATCTGAAATATGCTTATTCATTTATTAAATCCTGACTTATTACTGAAATCTTCGGGGTGATTAGAATTAGAAAGTTTAATTTCATAAAATTCATTTTTATCAATATTCACGCCCATATTATCAGTATTGAGCTTAAATTCTTTCTTTTTATTTTTAAGTATATTGTCAATAAAACTTTTCATCGTATGTGAATTATATCACAAAGTAAAATAGAATAAAAAAGTGCTTGAAAATAAATCTTGTTCTTGTTAGTATTGAGTAGTTAGGATATACGCGCCCGTAGCTCAGCTGGATAGAGCGTTTGGCTACGAACCAAAAGGTCGGGAGTTCGAATCTCTTCGGGCGTAATAAAAAGGATAGGGTTTATCCCTATCCTTTTTATTACGTTAGGAAGTATGAGAAGCTCCGTTTTGGAGTTCGAGAGGATTTTTTGCAGAGGGCGATGCTATTTTCTTTGAAGCAAATGAATTTGCGAAAAGAAAATACATAAACCCGTTTAACGCAAAAAATCCGATACAATCTCTTTGGGCGTAAAATTATGGCTATATAAAGTAATGTAAAATTCTTACAATCAAAAAGTAAATATTATAATCACAGAATTTTTGTATAATATATAGGTAGCAGGTTATGGAAATTAACAGCAAAATTTTTGACACACAAAAATATAATACAAAATACCCTCTTTCATTTTGCGGTAATCCAATAAACAAGATTACGGAAGAATTAAGTGAAGAAGCAATAAAAAGGGCAAGTGATGCGGCAACTTCAATAGGCAAAGCCGGAATAGATATAGTTGCACAAAGGGCAAAAATAAAAACTATTAAACCTGAAGATATCACTTCAAGATTAGAAGCAGGGCTAAACAGGAAAGAAATTTGCGAAGAATTTGGTATTTCTCCGTCGACATACAACAGACTACTAATAAGATTTAATATAGTATCCGATTCAAAACAGACAATGCAGTTTACCCAGAATTTGACTAAGGAGCAATTAGAAGAAATTCTTTCTCAAGATAAAACTCTTGATGAAATAGCAAAGGAACTTGGGGTATCAAAAGCAACTCTACACTACCAAAGGAAAAGATTAGGGATTGCCTCAGAATTAAGTGAACAAAAAAATAAAATCAAAACAATCACAAAAGAAGATATCTTAAAATATTTAAGCGAAAATAAAACTCGTGCTGAAATTTGCGAAATTTTAAATATATCCGAAACAACATATACAAAATTATTAAACAAATATAATATAGTAACAGCACAAAAAATTGCAACAGAACACAGCAAAAGCATATCAAAAGAAAAATTAATTTCAATGCTGGATGCTAAAATACCAATAATGAAAATTTGCGAAGAATTAGGAATTTCATGGTCAACATTTAAAAAACTTACAACCGAATACGGAATACAAACAAAGCAAATGCAAACTCAGGCTCGAAATGCAACAATAACAATGGAGCAATTAACTCAACTTATAGAACAAGGGCTTTCAAGAGATGAAATATGTAAAAGATTAGGAATTAACCGACATACATACAATTCAAAATTAAACGAATTCGGCATAAAAAGCAGATTATCGTTAAATAAAGAAAAAGTTGCATCAATTACACAAGAGCAGCTTGAACAATTGATGAGTAAAGCCAAAAGCGTAAAAGAAATATGCAAAGAGCTGGATATTTCGACAGGAACATACAGCAGACTTTTACATAAATTTAATATACAAGGAAAACGTACTTCTAAAATCTCTGATGAAACGGCAAAACAATTCAAAGAATTAATTGAACAGAACAAGTCTAAGGAAGAAATTTGCAACCAATTACATATCAACACTAATACTTATTTTATGATATGTCATGAACTCGGGATAAAAACAGCCGCAAAACAAATGGAAGAACACGCATCAACAATAGACAAAGAAAATATTATAAGCTGCTTAAATCAGAATATGTCTGTCAACGAAATTCTTGAAACCTTAAGTATATCAAAAGCAGTATTAAGACGGCTATTAATAAAGTTTGATATAAAAACTTCGTGGAAAGCTGCAAGAGAAAAAGTAGCTAATGTAGATGAAGAAAAACTTAAAAACCTAGTTGAGCAAGGGAAATCTCAAACGGAAATAACTGAGGCATTGAATATTTCAAAAGGGACATACATGAATCTTTTGAGAAAATTTAATATTTCAACTTCCTACAAAGAATCCGGCAAAAAGATATCCGGCATAACAAAAGAGGCTATTACACAAAAATTGCTGGAAAACAAAAGTTACGCAGATATAGCCAAAGAATTTGGAATTGCTCCGAGCAGCGTATATAGGTTAATCTTAAAATACGATTTACCTTCCAAAGTGGGGAAAACGGCAGGACACAAAGAACTATGGGGGACACCTAAACCTTATGAAAAATATTCAATTTCGGAATTAAAAGAACGATTACTCGAAGTATTCCTAGAAAATCCAAACATTGCAAAGCAGAAAGATATAGAATTTTTTACAGATTATATTTATGAAACAGATACTTTTACTCCGGAATTACAAAACCAGGTAGTAGAATTCATAAGATTATTGGATTCTGCAGAAAGTAAAAGAATTTATGCAAAAGATATTATCAATCATCAGGTAATCGAAAAATTAGAACTCTCACTAGAACAAATTTCAAAAGATATAATTATCAAAGAGCATTCAATGAACTATACAAACGAAATAGTTGAAACACTCTTAAATAAATTATATCAGGGAAACATGCCGGAACTGGCACAAATTTGCTTAAAATTTAAATCTAAATCAGTTAATGAATTTGATGAACAACTTGCACAAAAAATCACTTCAAGAATTAAAACAGTACTTGGAGAAGAAGGAAATATAAAAGCTGACAGATTGCGGCATCTCGTATATGAAATAATATATACGGAAAAATTACACTCAGCACCTGCTTCGGAAACTATAATAAAAGCTCAAAAATATGCAGCAAATAACAAGGGAGAAATAAGCCCATCAAAAGCAGGACAATATATCATTAATGCAGAAAGATTAGAAAACTATTTCAAAACAAGTGACAGCTCACCATACAACCAAGAATATTTCAAACTCATAAAAAATACTTTACAAAAAGACTCAAACGAGTCCGTAATTACACTTACAAAATTAGATAGCTGGTTCAATTCAGAATTTCCAAAAGACAATCATTTAACAGAATTTCTCAAAATTTTTGACAAAGAAAATCCAATTGATAATTCAATAATTAAAAAATTTATACTTGATACCTACCAAAAAATCGACACTTGCACAGTATTCGAAACACAAAGTGGTGCAATTATAAGACCTAAAATATTATCATCAGTAAAAAAAGATATTATTGAAAAGTATAAATATCCAAATTGTATAGAATATTTGGCAGCATTTGAAGACGGCATAAAAAGATTTGCACCGCCAAAAGGTCAATCAGGAATAAAAATAGAAACAACCGGTCTTAAACGAATGAAAGTAAAAATCATAGGATACCCTGACAGATTATATTCTTCTAAAAAAGATTATGTTTTTGACAAGTACGATCCCGATCACAGGGCAAATTATAATCCGACAACCAATAAGCATAACTAACGGCTTGTTCACATATTAAAATTTTAAAAACAGACGTATATTAAATTTTCAAACAAATGCAACAAAAGTTAAAAATATTGTATTAGTAAATTTGTTTCTGCTACAATAGTACCAGAAGTGGAGAAATATCTCTAAAAGAACTATTTAGCCGAGATATAGGTTTAATAACGAACTATGGATATTCGAAATACGATTGACAGCAACTCAAAAATAATTGGCATACCAAGAGCCATTTCGTATTACTATAATTACCCCTTTTATTATGGTTATTTTAAGGCACTTGGCTACGATATAGTTTTATCGGACAAAACCACTACAAAACTGATAAATGAGGGTTCTAAGCATGTAGTTTCCGATACATGCCTGCCGATTAAAGTTTTTGTAGGACACGTTGTAAATTTAATATCAAAAGGCTGCAACAAAATATTCATTCCTTCTTTACAATCGACTGCATATAAAGTTAATAATTGTACCAAAGTAAGAGGTTTACCTGAAATTATAAGAAATGTCATCGATAAACCTTTTACAATGATTGAACCAACCTTAGACAAAACAAATGATATTAGCTTTAAAGATTTCTGCTTTGATACAGCTAATCAGTTAGGAATCTATGATGAATCGCTAATTAATCAAGCAATTAAATCCGGCTGGTTAATGTATGATAATTTCAAACAAATGACGGTATCAGGGATTCCGTTTGAAGAAGCATTAGAAAATGCAATAAATAATAAAACAGCAAAGAAAACGATTGAAATTGTAAAGCCAATTTCCGTTGTAATTATGGCTCACGGATATAACTTGTTTGATGAAAGAATATCAATGAGATTAATACCTAAACTTGAAAATATGGGAGTAAAAGTATATACAGGCTTGAATGTATCAAAACAGGATGCAATCGATTCCATTCAACAAATAGGTGAAATCCAATATTGGGCAAATGAACTTGATTTGACCGGAGCGGCTGCATATTACATGCTGAATGGCAAGATAGATGGTATTATTGCACTTTCTGCATTCGGATGCGGGCCTGATTCATTAATGGTAAAAGAAATGGAATATCACGCTGTAGAAAACAAACTTCCAATGATACATTTAAACATTGATGAGCATACCGGAGAAGCAGGATTTTTGACCAGAGTCGAAGCTTTTGTAGATATGTTATTACGCAAAAAACGCAGAAAAATAGAGAAAAATAATATTAAATTATTTCAATCATCCAAAAGTGAAAATACAAAAGTTTCACAAGATCAAAAAGAACCATCTTTAACCATTGTATAAAAATTGGTGATTATTCATGAATAACAATAATTATAAAAAATACAGATATAAAGGCAGTATTCATATTCATACTGCAATGTCTGACGGAACAGGCAATATCGAAACTATTAGTAAAGCAGCTAAAAAAGCAGGGTTAACTTGGATTATTATTACTGATCACAACCATTTTGATACGGAAGAAGGTATTTATAACGGGGTATATGTTCTTAAAGGTGAAGAAATAACACCCGAAAATAATAATCACTATTTAGCACTTGGAATAAATGAGTTTATTCAGCCGAGTAATGATTTACAAACAAATGTAAATAATGTCAGAGCAAACGGAGGCTTTGGATTTGCTGCTCATCCGGACGAAAGCGAAAACAGAAAAAATACTTGGAAACCAATTGTTTGGGATAACAAAAACGTAATACCGGACGGTATAGAAATTTGGAATTGGTTTTCAAACTGGGCAGATAATCTGAATGACAGAAACATTTTTAAACTTGCATATTCTTATTTATTCAGACATAAAATAACTACAAAACCATCCTCTGCAACTTTAGACTGGTGGGATAAATTAAATCTTAATACGCCTAAAATTATTCCGGCAATTGGCGGCGTTGATGCTCACGCACTAAAAATTTATAAATACGCTTTACCATTTACAATATTTCCGTATAAAACGTGTTTTAAAACTATAACAAACGTAATTAATTTAAATGAACCATTATCAAATGAATTTAATACAGCAAAGAAACAAATTTTAAATGCAATAATACAAGGTAATAATTTGATAATAAACAGAGAAATCTGTAAAGATATTCCCGAAATAAATATAGTAAATAACAATACTGTCAAATCCATTGGAGAAGAAATTTCTCTGACTGACGACACATATTTAGAAATACAAGCTAATAGAATTGCAGATATAAAAGTTATTTGCGACGGGAAAGAATATATCAGCAATAAAACACAAAGATGCAGAATTCCTATCACTGAAACAGGTAAATATCGTATCGAGTTTTCATATTCAGGTAGAGAATATGCATATACAAATCCAATTAAGGTTAGAGAGGTATAAAATTGGCAAAAAAACAAGAAGGCAACCGAACAATATCACAATTAGACAAAACAATACCTACCAGTCAAAGGGTAATCGCTTGGCCTCGTATGGGTAATATTGACCTTTCTATGGAAGCTCTTGTTTCCGCCATTGGTGCAAAAATAGTAATGCCGCCGCCTAATAATAAAGAAGCTCTGGAAATAGGAGTAAAAAACAGTATTGAAGGCATTTGTTTACCTTATAAATTAAATCTTGCCAATTATATAATGGCATTAGAAAAAGGTGCAAATACACTAA
>Ga0247611_10005402_pt1 | contig 16945 bp, 27 predicted proteins | sample 177DNAGHGhighgp2_FD_192422 | JGI IMG/M metagenome (GOLD analysis project Ga0247611, IMG submission 192422) | Sheep rumen microbial communities from Palmerston North, Manawatu-Wanganui, New Zealand - 1770 DNA GHGhigh gp2 | ecosystem: Host-associated > Mammals > Digestive system > Stomach > Rumen... | reverse complement strand
TCTGCTTGGTCTCACTCACACAGACTGTATGTTTATACAGGCGGAAAAGCAGGTATTTCTAATGTATACGGTCGAAGTCTAGTTGCCAGCAATATGGGTAACAATGACTCTCATGGTTATGCATGGAATCCTAATTACTCGGGCGAAATGCCTAATTATATCGAAGATACGAATCTACAACATAGCCACAATTATGACCATAAGCACAACATCACCGCTGACGGTGGTACAGAAGCAAGACCTGACAACTACACTGTAAGGATATGGAAGCGGACTGCTTAACGTTCAACATCACCAAGTTTATCAGCCCATGCTTCCCATGGTTGCTTATAATAATTAAACTTAATAAATCTGTGAAGTATATTGCCAATCACACTTGGTAAGCCTATAAGCAATAGGTATAACGGGCCTAGCATATGTGATTGTTTTTTATGCCCTGTTTCATGACTTAATGTTACTGGACTTATTTGCCTATTATTTATAAATATAAAATCACCAAGCGTAAAACTAGCGATATAGTTGCTATTAAAAAAATAAAATGGCTCATTATATGAGTCACAAAAATATAGAAATAAAATTAACCCAAGCAGCTCTTGAGGGAGCTGCCACAATATTAGTAGCAGCTTTTTCATATTATATTTTATGCTCCTTATAGTAAGTACTAAAAGCTGTGGTTATTCTTGGGTATTTTTCCTCAAAGAATTTTTTAACGAGTTCAGCCCATTTGTGCATATTATCAGAGTCCCCAGGACCATTACGTCGCCTAAACATATATTGCCATTGCCGCATATTTGTAGTAATTATAAGATTGGTAGCAAGGCTATTCGGTAGTATATCTCTAGCACGATGAGGTGGTACACTATTATCAAGAGCTTGCAAATATGTATCTTCTATATTTAAGTATAAATTTTCTTCAACATCAGAAAGATTATCTTGACGAATTATACAAAGTTCTTTAAGCTTCTGATAAATCGTACTTGACTGCTGAAAAGCACAGTGTCTATGCCTTACAAGAGCATGACTTGTGCCTCTATCAACAGTACATTTCAGAGTAATATTTACATGCTCCCAAGGGCTATGATGCCCACGTTTAATGCAATTTAATGCACGTTGTATACACTTATCTTCATCCATGCTACTATTATAGCATTCACCGGCTATCTGACCAATAAGTATAAGTATGTCATGCTCATCGTATAGATGCCCCATAGTAGAAATACGTATATCAATTAGCTGCATTTTTATACTCCTGTTGTACCAAAACCAGCAGAACCACGCTCATTTTTTTCATGGTCCCAGTCAATACAATCGATAACAGGTTCAAGCATTGCTTGACAGATACGTTCACCTTTTTCAAGTGTTACAGTATGATTATTTAGATTATAAACAGGCGCACTTACCTCATTGCCAGAAAAATCTTGGTCAATAATAGATACAGGTTGTATTAAGCCCTTCTTAATAAGAAGTGATGAACGTGGGTAAAGCTTTATACAATAACCTTTTGGTATCTCAAAGCCTATTTTTAGTGGTATTTTTACTACAGTTAAAGGCTCAATTGAAACGTCTGTTGGTACTGCTAAGTCTGCTGCTGCAGCGCCTGCTGTTTTATAAACAGGTCTTATACCTTCAGGCCTTGTTTTCTTTCTACCAGACTCCAATGTAATCTGCTCACCGAACAAATAAACTTCACACTCTTTTTTAGTAATTGCCATTAATGTGTCTCCCTATAATCTTTCTTAAAGAATGCAGGATCAAAGTTACCTTTCTGCATTTCTTCGAATATGTCACTGGACCAATATCCCCAGTTTGGACCCAACTCACATGCTGCTTTCATTGGTACTTTAAGCTGGTCATGGAAACTCATATCCATGATATGCTTTAATTCAACACAAGCATCACACCCCTCCTTATTAAATGGTACAGATACTACATTCTCATCATGAACCGTTAAGTGCATTTTAAGAACATTAAATATTCCTGAATCCCAAGCATTAAGTAATGCAAATTTAAGAATATCAGCAGCTGAACCCTGAATTAATTTATTAAGCATTTTATACATAAAATCATTTATTTTACCTGTAGCTGGGTCATATTGAGGCTTCGGCTTATGCTGATACCGGCCACCAATAGTCATAACATAACCTTGCATTTTAGCAATATTCTGTACAACTTTCATCGTATCACGAATAACAGGTAATTTAGCATGATAATTATTAAATGTATCAAGTGTAAACTGCTCAATTGTTTGATTATGTTCTGCTGCTAACTTTTCAAACAGTACATAGTTCTTTTCAAGAGCTGTTTTCCAACCCATACCATAAATAACACCATAGTTAAATGTCTTAACAACTGAACGTGATGGAATACCGGTTGCTTTCATAGCAACAGTATGGAAGTCAACACCAGCATTAGCCTGCTCTCTAAACCATTCAGCTTGTTGCCCTTGAGCAAAGTGTCCAAGTAACAAATATTCAATCTGAGAATAATCAAGTGCAGCCATCATACAGCCTTCTTCAGGAAGGAAGAGCGCTCGCATATCTTGACCATAACTATGGCCTACTGCTTTATCACGTGCGGGAATCTGTTGTAGGTTAGGTTTTGAACATGCAAAGCGCCCTGTTACTGTACCACCATATTCACGTTTATTTGGTGAAAATGTACAATGAATTCTACCATCTGAAAGAATAGCATCAGCCATACCTCCATGCATGTAGGTTTCAAGTAACTTTTTGTACCCTTTAATTTCAGTGATTAAAGGAATAACAGGATAGTGCATCAACCTAGCCATTGCTTCAGCACCCCAAGATTCTGCACCTGTAGAAGTATACACTGGTGAATGAATGCCCATTTCATTAAGCCGTTTATCTAGCTGTTTTGGTGAAGCAACCATTCCAATAGATATACCATATGTGTCTTCAAGTACTTTAATTTTTGAATCAAGGTCTGCTTGAATAGTATCTGTTAATTTTTGCATAGCTTGCCTATCAATACGAACGCCAAGCTTTTTCATTTGAATAACAAGAGGTGTTAAACGTACATCTACCATATAAGCATCATATACTTTTGATAGCTTTGGCTCTTGTGCATAGTATAAGTTGAGGGTGGCCCTGCAATCTTGTAGATTATACTCTATCATCTTATCACGGAACTCACGAAAGTTGTTCCATAAGAACAAAGAATGTGCCCAAAGGCTGTCATTACGTTTCATTTTATGCCCAAGTATAGCTGCTGTTGTAATGACATCATCTTTATGCTGTTCATACCATGCTTCAATGGTTTGATCTTTATTCTTACCTTGTATCTTGAAATATTTACAACAAGCATCAAGTCCAAGGTCAGCATACTCATCAATATACGTCATTCGTGTCATTGTATCATGACATAAGCCATTTACTACTACATCATATCCACAAACAAGCCACGAAAGGTCATATATACCATTATGAAATACTTTATCTATATTTTCATCAGACATTAAGTCACAAAATTCTTGCCACTCAGGCGTAAATGGTCTATACGCTTTAGCACGTTCACCGTCATAAGTACCTACACAAAGTAAGCAAGAGTTATCGTCATCAGGCGTGTCAGAGCTTCTACAAGAACCGTCACCATGGGTTTTAAGATTTGGGTCATATGTCTCAACATCAACTGCTACTAACATTGTTTACCTCTCTATAGGGTCTATTTCAATTATATGAGACTTAGCACCTGGTGTATTATATATACAAAAAAATAAACAGTCATCACCATACATATCAGCGGGTGTAACATCTATAAGTATATCCTTATCAGTTATTATAGCATAATATTTATGCGGGTAAAACATACTATTATCTGCATGTACTACAATACTAGTCTCATCTGTATAGTTATAACATGTTTTTTTATGATACTTATGTATATATTCATTTACTTGGTCTGTGCTAATATGTATTATAGGTACAGATTCACATACTCTTGGCACTATTTTAGGTTTGTTTCTAAACATTGTCTTTACCCTCGCTACCTATTTAACTGTATACTTTTTAGGGTCATAGTGATGAGGATCCATAAGCATTTCAAGATGCTGATGAGCCTTCTTTGTGCAAAGCATCAAGTTGTCAATATCATTATTGCTGCGGTCTCCATCAATATGATGAATATACATATCATCTGGTATTTGTTCAGGATCAATACCAATCGCATCAGCCATGACTTTACGATAGTACTCAATGTATCTACCATTATGCCAGATACGCTGTGAATCATGTCCATCACCAATAGGCTCTTCACCACGTTTATGTGGTCCTTCACCTTCAATTGCTTTGAGAATGTTTTTATCCATATAAAACCTCCATAAAATAAAAATCGCTGTAGGCCTTATAAATAACTTATAATACCTACGACTCGCTTTCGCTATACTTGTGCCAGTTACAAGCAACTATCCATCACATAGAGAGATTAAAAATGCTGTAATAATTCAGCATGGGACATCTTGGATTTGAACCAAGGACCAAAGGATTATGAGTCCTCTGCTCTAACCACTGAGCTAATGTCCCAAAGCAATGCTGGTTCTAGGCTTGACTAAACTACGGACCCTCTACCTGCATTCAATTTTTGCAAGTCATACGAGTAGCATCACTGCTGAGAGGTCGATTGGAATCCAACCAATGTTGACACTGCTTTATCTGTCCTGACAGGATTCGAACCCGTACACTCAGCACCAAAAGCTGATGTGCTACCATTACACTACAGGACAATACGCCAGCATAACGGTCTGGCTCCGGCATTGTATTACCTATGAACTATGCGCTACATACAAGTTCTTAGGGAACTTGCAAGACCATAGTTGACACAATTCTCTGGATTCGCCTTCAACTAGAGGTCACTTCTGGTAGGTAGTGTCATCGCCTAAAATGCAATATCATCAGTAGTATCCGATGTTACTGGTGCATTAGCAACTGACTTATTATCGGATTTAGACCCAATTAATTGAATATTCTGACAATCAACAACAAAGTCAACATGATGTACACCTTCTTGATTGTCCCACTCACTTCTGCTAAGTTCACCACATGTAGCAATCATCTGGCCTTTTTTAAGATAATCAACTATCTTTTCGCCACGATCACCCCATTGCTGAATCTTAATAAATAACGTTTTCTTATAGTCACCAAATCCTGTGTTAATAGCAACATTAGCACTAAGAATCTTTTTACCAGAAGAAATAGTTCTAATAGAAGCGTCCCCAGTCAAACGGCCAGTAAAATTAAAATTATTAAGGTCTGCCATTATTTTACCTCCTGTGATGTTTCAAAATGTAGCAAGAACATAATGTTAGTTGCTACATGTTTAAGATGACTAAGCCCTGATTCTTCATCAGTTGTTTCACCACGTCTCCATGCTAATAAGTGACGAAGAGCAGCTGCGTAATATCTGTTCTCAGCATCTTCAACTTTCTGCCAATTGTTAGGCTCATACTTCTGTGCTCCAAAAGTAAGAACCTCTCCAACGCCTTCAATAAACTGAGGCTCAATAAGGTCAAGTCGATTTTTTTCCTGGTCATTTTTATGCCCTGGTGTTGTTGTAATTGATTTTGTTGAATATGTCATATTCATAGTAATTCTCCAAAGATAACTATAGCCTTGAGTATTTTATAACACTCAAGGCTATTAGGCTAGTCTTCTACAGGTTCGTCAAGAGCACCAGAAGTAATAGACAAAACATTCTGCTTAGATGAAGCAAGCTGCGGCTGTACACAAGTATCAAACAAGTCTTTATTTACAATACTGTCACGCACTACTTTAGTAAATTTAGCAAACTGTTTTGATGGCTGTTGTGGATTTGGTGCAAGGTCTGCAATAAGGTCCCACTGGAATGCAAAAATTGGAGCCTGCACACCATTTGGCAAAAGCTGCCCTTTAAGCTGACTGTTCCAAGATTTTGCTGTTTTCATGCTACCTACTGTTGGGTTAAAGTACAATACGCCATCTTCTGGATAGTCAGGCAATGCCAAAGCGTAAACAAACAACTCCTGAATTTCATTGCCTGTTTCAGGGTTAATCATTTTTGGATAACCCCGCTTACCTTTTGGTGGCTGTCTAATTTCTACTTCAATACCCTGTACTGGGTATCTGCCTACCGTACGGAATGTCTCTGAATCACGCTCAGACCAAATTGTACGGAACGCAAGTGCTACCACTTTAACAGAGTTACCGTAGTTACGCCCTGTTGCTGAATTTCTCCATGTACCTGCAGGATTTTCATCGTCTTCTGCTGATGAATCAGGCTGTACCAGACTAAGATATGCAATGCTTGTTGCATTAGCACCCATGTCTTCGAAGCCTTCTCCTGACATACCTTCCATGAAGCTCATGTCTTCTGTCATAAGTTCCTTTGCGGCTGCATTAGCCGGTTTCATTGTTGTAGCCATATTCGCTACCTCCATTAATTTATTTATTAAGCTTTACGCTCAATATTCAATATAAATATTATACAATAAACAATTAAAAATATTAAATTATTAATTAACATTATACATATTTTATTAATTTTTGCTTTACAGATGATAGTGTTTTATCTTGTAGTATGCTCATCATTTCTGGAACAGTGAGATAAACCCACTTACCAATCATATCAGTACTTTCTAACATTTTAGTAGGTATAAACGCTACAAATTGACCCCTGTGATATGTAGATGGTAGATTATGTTTCTCTATGATAGTAAACTCTTCTATCTTAAAACTATTCGCAGCACATACACGCTCCACCATCTTAGTAGCACCGCCTGCTACATTGGTAATCTGTAGATAAGCAACAGGCACAAATGGAAAAACCTGAATATTCTTAATAGGACTACGCACAGGGGTATTAGTAACTCTATACATAAAACCAGGAGGGTTACTATCCCCCTGCACTGGAAACACACCAGTACCAAGTATATCAATATCAGTGATATGCTCCCAAAATTTTCTAGCAGGCTCTATATATTGAGCTAGTTTAGAATTAAGTACAAACTCCCATATTGGATCATCATACTTTTCAATATTAGTCATTTGACTCCTCCCATTTTTCATTATATTCATCAATTTCAGAATCAATCTGAGTAATTAATGCTGAATCTTTACGTGACTGCCAGTAGCCAATTTCATTCTTTTTCTTATAAGAAGAAAGCTGTGGAACTATAATTTTATTCCAAGCTTCATCCCTTGAGTATCCTAATACACGTAATAAGCGATACGCTGGGAAGAATAAATGTTGGCGCTCTCCATCAAACTTACTATCAGACCAGAAGCTACCATCTATAAGTGCCTCAAGAGCAACTCTATATTCTTCTCTAGTCGGATATAGTGGTTTACCTGCACGTTGTTCATACTTTTTAAGTGGCCTTCCAAGCCATTGCTCATAGATAGGCCGCCAGTCTAATGAATAAATATGCTGCCAATTTTCACATATAAGCTTCTGTTCACCAGCAACTAATAAACCATAGGCAGAAGTTACACGGTCTAATAATAAAGGTGACCTTGTAAGTCTTGCCGGATCTGATGTACTTTCATCAAATATAAGTTTATCAGAAATAGTTGTCGCAAGATAAGCATGCAGCCATTTATACTCTTCTATAGTTGAGGGTGAGTCAGCTACCCGTAATAATAAATGATAAGATTTGGCACCTGAATATACAATTCTAGCAATAATACCGTTGTCAAATAACTTTTGTGATTCAGTTAAAGCGTAGTGTAGTCGTTCTTTATACAAAGTCGTTGCTGGTATTTCTGAGCCTTCACCGTACTTATCTACCCACTCTTGAGCACGTTTCTTTTCTTGTTCCTCTTGAACTTTCGTAGGTGTATCTGATTCAAATAAGAATGTATCTAGATATTGCACGTTTGCTGTCTTATTACCTTTAATATCAGACACACCAGGCTTCATCTCATTTACTGTCTCAAAGCAACCTTGCTCATTAGGCTTAAACTTTTTATCAACTCTCAAACGCTGCCCAATACGTGGGGCAGTGGCTACTGGTACAGTTTTTTGTAATTGTATATGACCTATTGGATTTTTATGTGTATCTTCAAGAAGACAAAATTTTGCAGCAGAAGCCATTCTATATCTACCTGCTACATTTGTAAAGCCACCTAATAAAGGGTCCATATCAGAAATTATGGCTATACCAAAGTCTGTAATAAGCCATGGTCCACAGTCATAGATAGACCGTTCTACTACAGAGTGTGTATACGGCTTCATTGTTTGCATCTCATAGAATACAAGAGGCCGACATAGCGCAACAAAAGCTGAATGCTCCTTAAAAGCAGGCATATATTGCATAGCACCAGGGTACTGAATAATATCTTTTAATTCAGAGCCATCTTCCAATTGAGTCACAATCTGCTTCTTAAGTAACGTAGCTTTAATAAATGGCGCAATAGCTCGCATAATAGACTCAATCTCTGTTGCTTCAGTAGTACGTGGTAGTGTAAAACAGCGTTTGTAAGCTGCTGTCTTTGGAAAATTACGTAGTTCAACTGCAGCTATATCTGCTCTAGTGAACAGCTCGTGCTTAAATTGAGCAATTAGCTCTTTGTCTTCTGAAAATGGTACACCCACTTTTTGAAAATTTGCATCATAGCCATATAGCTTAGTAAAGACTTCATCTGCTAATTCTGAAGTCTTTCTTGTAAATACCGGATCTGATTCCATAACCATAAACCGCCTTTGGTCTTCACGTCCATCAAATTTAATAGGAACGTCTTTATTTGTAGTCATGATAAAATCTGTATATGATTCCTGATATATAGGATCTATTCCTTTTAACTCTTTACGAATTGTAGTAGCTGTAGCACGTGATTTTAAGGCACCTGCTGGATTGCGCTTGTCTGTCTCTTCTTTTTCTTCTTGACAAACAATAAGTGCATCAGCGTAGTCTGCATTAAAACGAGCAGTTGAGTCATATTGATCGGAGACTATCACATTGTCTTTCCCAAACAAGCCTTTACATATAACCTCTGCAAACGTTGTTTTACCTGAGCCCTGTGTACGTGACACAATAATAGGTACTACTTGAGTCTTTACAGTAGGATATAAAAGCTTAGCACGCAACCAAGCAAGAAGATGATAAGCACACTCACCAGCTAAATGCTCAATATACGTGTATATATGTGATGTATCTCTTCCAGTCTCTTTAGCGAAAACTGGAAATGGCTTTGCAATATTAAAAGCGTCTTTTTCTTCATTATAGTATCCTGTTGGAACACAATAATCACGATAGTATAACGGACGATGTACCCCGTCAGACTGCTCACCAGCTATATAAGCTTTATCATAAAACTCAAATCCTTCTGGATGCCATTTAACAACTTCTACTTTATTACCTTTACGCTGTTCAAAGAACAGTATATTACCATAATATTGTTCAAATGTTGATGGAAGCATTATTTCACCTTTATGTGAAACACAAAGAAACTGATGCCCCATATTATGGAAAAGTACTTTATCTAACCTGAAGTCATGAGCCCACTTTTCAAGGTCCTCAAGACTTTCAAAACCAATACCTGTTTGTTGTTTCATGCCAGCAATAAGTAACTTTATCTGCTCTTCTGCTGACTTATACTTAAGGCCATATACTTCATCGTATAGTGACATTATAATCTCCCACAAAAATAAAGTGACAGTCTTTTTGGTAGGTAGACTGTCAGAACCTAGTGGGGAGGCTTAATGTGTTACTGCAACTACTGCAGACTCTGGAATAAGCCAATGCTCTTCATCAACTGAAATCTTTTCAGACATTACTTCAAGTGGATGAACCATTAGCTTATCATCTATATGCACTGACTTTACATCAGGGCCCAATTTACAAGCAAAAAGATATTTGTGACTTGCATTTGCTTTTGCTTCATCAGACAAAATAATTCCTGCTTTGGTAGCTTCAACTACAATCTTACAAAGAATGTAGTCACGAAGCGGCTGAATTGATTCTACATTTTCCATGTTTAACTCCTTAATTATCCATATTTATATCTACAGTAGTGACTTCCTGAAAGTGTATGCATGCAGGAATGTCCTCTATAGTAAATTGCTGTACTCCAGATGTTGCACCAATACCATCTTTTAAGAAAGACTTAAGCCTTGCAGTATTGACAACCGTATTTTCAATGAAAGGAATGCCTTCCTGCTCTAAGCGTTTCATATCTTCTGCAGATACTGTAGCATCATGCTCTATAATATGACCTCCATTGTGTGTACGAAGCCACTTGACAATTTTCTTTCTGTCTTCAGCATTTTTATTAGGCTGACAATAAAAGTTATGCTTAATAGATAATGAACCACCAGATGCAAGTGAAATAGAATTAACACCACAAGAATGCATTTCAGAAGGAATAACTACATTTGCATAGTGCTCAAATTCTTTTTTTGCTGCTTCTGCTGCGGCTTCTGCTGCAAGTTGCTTTTCTTTCAGTTTCTTAAGCTGCTCACCCATTTCAGATAAGTGTTTAAGAACCTGCTTATCATTGTTCTCTACATTAAGATAATCAAAGTTATCTGGCATAAAAATCCTCCGGTTTTAAGTTCTTTATTTGAGTTTTCATCAAATCATGCTGTTTAGAAACAGAATCAAGCATCATGTCTGCAATATTATTAAGTATTGTTTGAAACATAACCTGTTTCTGTTCATCAGAAGCACCTTCAGGCGCTTTTTCATCAAGTAGTGTTAAACCTTCTATTAAAAGGTCTGTTTGTTTATCCGCGAGCTCATGCATTTTTGCACGTAGCTTCGTAATATATGTACTTTGCATATGACCTCCAGTCATTAAATTAATAATATCACGTTTATTGTAAAAATAAAAATTATTAATTAACGATTAAAACGTAATATTCTTAATTACTAAAAGAAAACTTTTGTTCAAATTCCTGTTTCTCACGCACAAAGAACTTGCCTTCTCTATAGTAAAGAATCATTAGCTGTCCATCCCTAGCATTTGTACAATCAATTACTTCTGTATCAAATACTTGATAAATGTTACCTGTCTTATTATGTACTGCTGTTTTCATCTTTAACTCCATGATTTACCCCCTTATTGTCATGTGTAGCACTATACATTTTAATCATTAAAAACTCTAGCCGAGTTATTATATTCTTATCATGACACCAAAAGTGATATAGCCAATGAACAAACTCATGTGTATCTTTATTTAATGGCATAAATCTATCTATACTAGAACAATCAGTATAGTTTTTGTCACGCATATCCAAATGGTGTAAGTTCCAAGTTTTAGATAATGGCTTCTTTGTAACCCAATCAAATGAATTAGCAAGCTTTTTCATTTTTGATCTAAACTTTTTCCATTTACCTGACATGCGGAACTTTGTTTTTTCGCCTTGTGTCATGTGTACTCCTGTATATCATCATTTAGAAAGTCAACTTGGATATTACAACATTTAAGCATAGTAATTGAGTTATCTTCTTGCTCTTTATTTCTATAATGATGCTCAATAGCTACGCGCCTAATACCAGAATTAATAATAAGCATAGCACAAGTACGACATGGCGTCATAGTACAATAAAGAGTACTACCTTGAATAGCTATGCCTAATTTTGCAGCTGTGCAAATAGCATTTTGTTCAGCGTGTACGGTACGAACACAATGCTCAGAAATAGTGTCATCAGAACCAATTACTTCTTGTATAAGGTGACCTACTTCATCACAGCTAGGGAGCCCAGCTGGAGCACCAACATACCCTGTAGAAAGTAAATGGTTGTCTTTTTGAATAACACATCCAGATCTTCCACGGTCACAAGTAGCACGCTTAGCAATAGCATGCATTACTTCGATAAAGTATTCATCCCATGTTGGACGAATATATTTAATTCCCATATAGCCTCCTATGCAATATGTAAACGTACTCTATCTTCATCAGATATAAGTACTCTAGGAATTGGAGTATAACCATTTTGTCCCTTTTTATGAAGAAGGTCATAAGGTATACCTTCAAATAACCAAACACCAAGTGTAGAGTCTGCTTCAGCAATAACCTTAGCTGTTTTAATAGAAACAACACTTTCTTCTTGAGAGTGAGTTACTTTGATTACTTTAGTTTCATCATTTGGGTCAACTATTGTCGATGAAATAGGTTTAACTGTAGCCTCTTGAACTCTACTTTTCTTTTGTGCTTTAGGTCTTGTTTTATTACCTTCACGATACTGCTTATAAAGTGCTTTTTCTTCAGCAGTCCAACACTTATAAACAAGTCTAATAGATTCACCTGTAGACGCTTTAACCTCAGGCCATATTAAAGACCCTGATTCTGTTATGGTTGCTTTAACAGAGCGTGGCTCAAGACCAGTAAGCCATTCACCAGTACCTGGGTCCTTAAAATAGCCATTGCTATTTGCATAGCCAGCTGCAATATGCTCTTTATTAATAGCCATTATATCACCTCACTTAGTTTTTTGTCTCTAATATACTCAAGCAGACCTTTTTTCATCTGAAGAGCTTTATTAATAGTTTCATCACATTCTGCAGCAGTGTAATCAATATACAAACAAGGATGTTTCTGACCCATACGGAATGTTCTGAATTCTGCTTGTTGTCTTATCTCCATGCTGAATGAATTACTATAGAACAAAGTCGTATGTGCAATCTGTAAATTGAATCCTCGTGATATTTTACTACTATTTGCTACGAGAATATCTATCTCTCCATTCTTTAATGCATCAACACCTCCTACTATCTTCCAACCAGTAAATAAACCAGTCTTATATCCTGCTTTTTCACACAGTTCATATATCTTAGCTGCTTCAGCAGAATATCTTGTAAGTATCAAAAGAGGTTTATCACATTCTGCTACATCACGCATAAGAGCATCTAACTTAGGATTTGAGTCACCAAGCCAGACGACTTCATTTGGTTGAATATCTTTTGTATCAAGTGTGTTTTCATCAACATCACCGAAAACAGAAAAATCCCAGTCATTTGCTTGTAGTGCTTTTTGTCCTATAATAAAGCCTGAGCTTATCTGCTGTAGTCTTAAATTAACTACAAGCTTATTTGATGCCGTAGCCGTGTAGTCATCCTACTGAGCAAGAAGATCTTTCTTCATAGAATTATATGCTGCTTGCTGAGCAGGGTTCATACCAACTTTTCTTTCTATATATTGAACAGAAGGCATATCTACACAATCAGTAAGCTTCTTAAATGTAGCAACTGGTTCAAGTAGCTTCTTGAGTTCATCAGCATGCTTATATGGTCCTACGTAATGGTCTTGATGCTTAATTGTCATATATGTATCTTCTGAACAACCAAATAAACAACTTGCCTCTGTATAATCATTACAGTTATGAATGCCTTGCCATGTCTTTTCTGTAAGAAGAACGTCTACATCACGGCTAGACCCATAGCTTGTTTCAACAGTAAGCTTAGTAAACATACCATAGTAAGCTCTAAATGAATAATAGTTACGACCAAAATAATTAGGGTGTACAAACTCCATAATCGACCAAAGGTCCATAGGACCATTAGTTACTGGTGTGCCTGTCAATACTGCTCTTACAGGGTGTTTCTTAATTGAAGATATAATTCGTTTCCCACGTTTTACAGTATTATTAAACTCATATAAAAGGCGCTGACTTCGTTTACTATCTGGATTTTTAATCACTGTTGCTTCGTCAATAGCAATCATATAATTATCATTATTTGCCCAATAAACAATATCTTCCCATTTATGTGGTTGCGAGAACGTGTCTACATTTACAGAAACAAACTTAAATATATCATCGCGTTCAAATGGATAAAGTTCTGGCTGACCACCACGACCACCAACGCACTGCGCTTGAAAATCAATAGTCATTTCCTGCCACATGACACCATCATGATCTTTATCTACACCATATACAAGTTCATCATACCACTGACGATGTACATCATTAGGTGCAACAACAAGTAATCCTTTAATCTGGCCTGCTTGATATTTAGCTTGTGCAATAGCAAGAGTAGTAAATGACTTACCACACCCCATTTCAAAGAATAATGCAATATCATCAGCATTTTTATATTTATCAAGAGCTTCTTGCTGATGCCCAAATGGTACAAGATGTGGCCTAGTTGGATCATAGTATACAGTCATAGGCTCTGCACTTTTCTTTCTAGGCTTCTTTACTTGAGAGTGAGCTGCTACTTTTTTTTCTTTTACAGGTTTTTCTGTAGAAAGGTTAAGTAGCCGTTCTTTTTCTTTCTTATCTGCGTCTGTTTCTTCTTGTGGCTTAAAACCAGGACAAGATTTAAGCGCAGTAACTTTAGTACCTAATAAAGTACAGTCCATTTCTTTATCAGCATTTGCTGATTCTTTGTCACAATGCTTACAAAATATGCATGCATTCATTTTTCATTTCCCCTCCAAAAAGTCCGTTGCTCTTTGCCTTGCGTATTCATCAGAATTACTCAGCATGTCTTGAATGATTATCTTTGCATATTCAAGTTTTTCTTTTGTCATAATTTTATTTCTCCGTGTATTCTGGTATCTCGCACCATAATCAGTTCAGAACCAGTCATAAGTCCGTCTGTGTTTTCGTCCTATGACAACATTGACATATCCGTGTTTGGTGCAGTTAAGAATCGGAGGGCTTTCAGTGTGCATTTCAACACTCATGGGTGGCAAATCTTCGTCAGCAACCTTGTGCCACTCTGGTCTGCCTGCTTTAAGTCCTGCAAGAAAGGCTTCTTCTATGGCTTCTTTCAGAATGTCCTTGTCATCAATGTCTACAAGACAATCTTTATATTCATTTGTTGAAACTTCTGCATACTCTTTAGCCATTTCTTCATCTGTCATTCTGATACCTCCAATAAATTACCTCTTGTCCTCCAAGCAATGTGCATTGGGTTTCTTTCAGAATCCTCAACCAATTCCCGCTTATACCATTTATAAGCAAAAATCAAATTAGCTTTGTATTCGTTTCCAAATAATTTCACTTCATATATGCTTATAAACTCATTATGTTCAGTTCCGTACTCTATCGCTATATCCTTTGCCCCGGATAATGTATCAGTGACGAAGAAATCATCAGAAGAATCAACGACAACAATGTAATTAAAAGAAGGCTTTACAGATTTTCCACCATCTTTATCATATTCTTCGTGAATATGTCTGATTTCTGAAATAACTTCTCTGTTCATATTTCTACATCCTTCAAGAATTGCTCTGTCTCTCCAATAAGTTCTGAATAATCGTGCTCAAAATCTTCATCACTTGCTTTGCTTATCCGCATGAACTCATTAAGCAATTCTTTTGCTTCGGTGAGTTTTCCCCATACCTCTGCACATTCCTTGTTACAAATTTGTTCTGAATACCATTTATTCTTTGCTTTTAGTTCTGCGTTTTCCTTGCAGATAATCTCAAAGCCTTGTTGCAAGATAGGGTCTTTGAGTGCCGTACTAATTCTGTTTTTCATTTCGTCTTTAGTCATTTTCTAACATCTCCCCCCTGGTCATCTTTAGCACTCCTTATCATATTAAACTTTCCACACTTCGGGCATCTCATAGATACTCTCCTAAGTGTATTACTATAACTGATTGTGCCACATTTAATACACTTAAATGCAAAGCTATTCATTTTCCTTTTATCTCCTTAAAAATTGCCAATGGTCTTTATTCCTACAATATTCTTTTTTTATAAGCATCAAATCACAAAATAAATTTCCTATGCCAATATTTTTATCGCTATTGAAATAATGACAATTTCCACAACATTTCATTTCCTCAATCTGCGTTTCAAGTTCTGCTATTTTATTCTTGCTTTCATGCAAACATAAAAGATAAGCTGATAAATAAGATTTCTCGATTAACTTTCCTACACTGTTGTCAAACTCTTCGTAGACATTATTTCTTCTACAGAATTTTCTAGCAAGATGCTTCATTCTGCTTTTTATTTCGTCTTTTGCTTCATCTGTCATCTTTAGCACTCCTTCCAATGAATTTTTCCTTTTCGGGCTTCATCAATTCGTTTTTCAATTTTTTCTTTGTATTCATCAAGGCAAGCATTATGTATGCTACGATGACACTTGAAATTTGGCGTAAGTATAAACCAATCGTTGTGCTTACAGTCGTAGTACACCCTATAGTCGCCTTGCCATGTTTTTATGACCAAAATACATTTCATTTTACTTTCTCCCATGCTTTAAGACTATCATCGTCAATCCACGTGTTACCTGCAAAGATATGCCAGCCACAATCGCTTGACCTTATGATTACAATCATAGCCGTAATTTCACCACTTGTGATAACATCACCCACTTTCAAGTCAGTCCACTTCAACTTCTTTTCTTCAGGCTCTGAGACAAGATAAGCAAGTGCATATCGGTCTTCCTGTGTCACAAATCTGTAAAGACTAGATTCATTATTTATATCCACTAGACTTTTAGAATCAAAATTATTTGATTCAACTCTCATTCTTAGGTCTGCCAAGTCATCAGCACAGATGACTTGACTGCCTACTTTTAATTCATCAGCATTTACTGCTGTATAAACTCTGCTCTTATCAAATTCCATAGCTCTATTCCTCCTTAGCAATCTCTGCCTCAGCATCGATTCCACTTATTTCTTTGAAAATCTCGTTATTCCAGTTCGGCAATTCAAGAAGTTGCCTATGCTCTTCTTTGCTTGCCTTATCCCATGCAAGCCTAAATGCTTCTTTGTATTCGAGAGTTTTTAAGAATCCGCCAGAAGTTTCAATCTCCTTCTTATGTGCTGCTTTTTCTTCATCAGTTGCTGTATCGTGAGATACCCAGACTATTAAGTCGAAAAACAAGAAATCTGGAAAATCAATATCATCGTATAAAGCATCTACTTCTTTATTGAAAATGCGAATAGGTGGTTCATCAGAATTAAAGTATCCGCTGTTCCAATTTCCGCTGTTCCAACCTCCACTGTTACAACTTCCACTGTTACGATTTCCGCTGTTACAATTTCCGCTGTTCCA
>Ga0247611_10005401_pt1 | contig 16947 bp, 25 predicted proteins | sample 177DNAGHGhighgp2_FD_192422 | JGI IMG/M metagenome (GOLD analysis project Ga0247611, IMG submission 192422) | Sheep rumen microbial communities from Palmerston North, Manawatu-Wanganui, New Zealand - 1770 DNA GHGhigh gp2 | ecosystem: Host-associated > Mammals > Digestive system > Stomach > Rumen... | reverse complement strand
AAGAAGATAATTTATCATTTGTTCCTGAATTTTATCTTTTCTTAACTGTGTAAGATTTAACAGAGCAACACCCATATTATAATAATTATCTCCAAATGGTTTGTACCATTTTTGAGACTCAGGAACCGCAGCAAACCATTTTCCAGAAACATCAGTTTTCCACAAACCATCTAGTTTGTCGCAAACAATAGTGTCAATGTCCATATGAATAACTTTGTTTACTGGCAATATATCTGGATAACATACTTTTAAATGATTTATAAATCCGCCAAACGCTTCTGTCCTGTGTTCTCCAATATCGGGAAAATATTTCTGGTTTGAAATATTTATTACTTCAACATTCATCGGCAAGTCAAACGGCAGGGAACCATCCTCGGCAAGGATAAAAACCCTTGCCTGAGGATTATGTTCTGCCAGTGATCTTAATGAAGGAAGAACCCATTCATATACGTTTCGCGTCAATGAATATACAATATTCATCAAGCGCCAGTTGCACCAGTTGCACCGCCTGCATCAGTTTCTGTAGCAGTTGCAATATACAGGCTATACGGATTGTACAGAACAGGCATAAACAGAGTAGATGCTTTTGTCCACAGAACAGCGGGATCATTCTCCGCCCACTGAGTAATGTATACGAACGGCTTCTCTGAGCTTGCCTGAGATACCTGAAGAAGCTGTGTTACGTCAGTTTCTGGCGGGTCTCCCCAAAGACCTGTACCAAGCATACCACCCGCATTAGAAGCAAAGAATGTGATCTTGTCCTTCGGGTAATATCTCTTTGTTGTGATAGACGGTCTGCCGTTACTGCCAATAGCAGAAGAAGCACCGTAGGTGAGATCGTTTGTTACAATCTGGTTGATGCCGAATTCTTCAGACAGATATTCAGCAAGGGCTGTCTGTCTTACAAGGACACCCTGTCCAAGATTTCCATTGATAGCTTTCTGAATAGCCGCATTTGAACGGAGCTTATTCAGCATACTTCTGGATGTGAAGATACCTGTAATAATAACGCCCTGTCCTGCCGCATTATCAATGATAGTCTGAATCTGCGTCGGAATATCAGATGTTGCACCCGCACCAAAATCAAGCGTAAATGCTTTGTTTGCACTCGGTACACCGTAGTCAACAGTAAGATCAAGGTTGTTCTCTTTGATTGTAATCGTACCAGTTGCAAGAAGCTCGTTCTTTGCTACTTTTGTTCTTGTGATAACCTGTTCCGCAAGACGCACGCCATCATTGATAACGTAATCATAAAGAGCAGAATCGCCCTGTACGCCTGTTCTGAGCAGGGTACGCATTCTCTCAGACTGATTAATTTTCACTTTAATCAGACCTTTTTCGATGTTGTGGTTATCAATCGGAGCTCTGAAAGTGGTCTGTGCTTCTGTATCAAAACCATGGAACTGAGCCATTACAGGAATCTGATATTCAGATGCGATAGTTTCCCACTCTGCTACAAGGTTATCCGTTCTCTGATCTCCGAACAGCTGATCTGCAGGATCATTCGGTCTTGTAATCTGAAACGGAATATCAAGCCAGTCGGTTTTCGGGACGAATCCCATCATGTTATTTTCCCATGCAATTCTCGGCATTGCTATTTACCTCCATCAATCAAGAATTAGTCCAGTTAGGTCTTGTTACTGTCGGAGCAGTTGCAACAAATTTGAAGCCTTTAGCCTCAAGAGCCGCCTGTACTCCAGATGCAGGTGCGGCAGGAAGTCTGTCAAGATATACTGTTCCTTTAAGAACAACAGAACCCGGCATGTTACCTGTGGTAACGTCTACATCTTCGTATACAATTCCCTCGACTGTGCTAGAACTATTTGCGGGATAAAACGCTCCCATCGGTACGTGTTTAGAACCGTCAGAACCAGTTACAACCTGTGCATGATTCTGATTAATCTGTCGTGTCTTTCTCTCGCATTCCTCGTGTGCAAGGAAGTAACCCGGAGCATAGACCTGACCTTTTGCACCATCAGCAATAAAACTCATTCTTTTTTACCTCCGTAAACATTGTTGTAAAACTTTGCGGCAACCTCCGCCGCTCTGCTCTTACCGTCTGTACCGTCATTGTGCGGCGGTTTCTTGTCTTCTGCACCACGCTTTTCCTCTGTTACAATAAAGTCTGCCCATTCATCTTTGATTGATTCCTTGCGTTTCTCTGCGTCCTTGATTGCGCCTGTATCGTCAAGTTCCAGTGAGTCAATATCAGAAACCTTTGCGATAGAATCAATTCGCTTTTCCGAAACGCCAACCTCTTTAAGAAGGGCTTTAAATGCGTTTACTTTCTTCTGCTTTGTTTCCTTTGCGGCTACATCGTTTTTATAATCCTCATATTCTTTTTTGAGGTCTTCGTACTGGGCTTTGTAAGGATTGTCCTTGTTCTTCTCAGCCGCTTCTTTCAGTTCGTCCAACTCCTTCTGAACGTCTGGAAGCTTCTCTGCATCCGCTTTGAATCCATCCCTTTCTTCTTTAAGGGCATTAACAGTATCGGTGTGTGCATCGATGATTTCATCGATCTTCTCCGACTCAATCCCCAGAGCCGCAAGAAACTTTCGTGTAAGAGCCATCATATCCTCCTATGCTTCGGCAACATTTCTTCGTTGTTAAGATGGTTTAAACATAACATAAATACCGCTTATTTGCAAGCACACGAAAAAAGCACGGCTGTTTTGCCGTGCCTTTCGTTTCGATTTATTTATTTTCTTTTATTCTCCTTGTAAATAACTTTTGCGTTTGCCTGATTGATATAGTAGAACTCCGTCTGTCCAGTTGCTCTTGCCATGCTGTTTGTGTAGTATTGGCAACTCAAGAACCCTTCATGATATAACGCCCATATTGTTTTCCTGTCATAACCAACTTTTTCCCAGTTGTATAACCATCTTCCTGACTTTACATTAGCCTGAAACCAAAGAAGGTTTTTCTGTGTGTCCTTACCGTGAAGCTTTTTAAAATTCTCACCGCCAATAAAACCATATTTCCAAGCAAATCCACCTCTTGATGTGTCTGTAACATCCATTGTATTTACATCATTAAGGAACTCGTAATATTTGTCGATGAACTCTTTTGCGATCATTTCTTTTGCTTCGTTTACTGTCATGATTCTTTCCTTTCTGGGCGGTTTAGCCGCCTCTTGTTTGTGTTCCCTCTTGTTTAGTATATATTACTATACTTTATGATATATGTCAATACTATATTTAAATTTCCCCATAAAAAAAGAGCGGCTTGTTTAGCCGCCCTGTTTTACTTCACTTCGTGAACCAGTGTTCTGTAATGGTATCTCTGAATGTTGTATCCGCCTGCGCCGATTGTCTCAACAAGGGCTTTACCCTTTGTTCCAATTACCATTCCGTTTACTGTGCATCCCTCGAACTCGTTTCCCTGTGTAATGTGAAGCCCCGCCCAATCAGTTGCTTCTCCAACGATTTCTTTAACTCTGTTCCAAAGATTTACCAGAAGTCTTTCAGAAGCTTTAAGGTTATCTCTGTGAATCTCTTCCGCCGTTGTGTACATCATGAAATCATAACCGTTATGTTTGTAAAGCTTAATGAATTGCTTGTAAGCCTTTGTGCTGTTCTTCTCATTGACCTCTGCTCTGATTCTATCGTATTCCTTTTTCAGGAACTCTTTGCGGTTCATATCGTATTCATCCCACATCTCAACAACGTGATTCTGGAAGTCTTTAAGAACCTGCGGGAATGTTCTTTCGATAAGCTCTTCTTTTTCCTCTGCTTCTTTAAGAGCTACTTCCCATTTTGCAACAACCGCTTTCTTTTCTGCGATTGCTTTCTTTGTTCTTTCGATTCCCTCAAGCGCATCGTCCAGATCACAGAATGTCCAGTAGCAATCCTGATGTTCTGCTGTATCCTGTTTCTGATATCTTCCTGCGTCTACAGCCCAACCTTTGGATTCGATCTGCTTTCTGATCTTCTCAGCCTTTGCGTAATATTTATCAAGGGTTTTGCCCTTCTTTATAACAACTTCCTGTGCCTTTTCAAGTTTTGTTCTGATGTCCTGTGCCTTCATTTTTCTTTCCCCTTTCGTAGGTGCTTCCCTTTTGATAATCTAATTATACGATACTTTTTTATATTTTGCAATACCTAAAACACAAATAAATAAAAAAGGATGCAGAAATTAATCTGCACCTTTCTCAAGAACCTTTTAGTTCAGCTTCAACTATCCGCCTGTATTCGTCTACATGGAGTGCAACAGCGGGACGCAAAAACGCGTGTGGCGTGCGCTTGCTTGTTCCTAGCTCCACATATGGAGCATATTCAACGTTAGTACCTATAACAGCCCTGCTATCGTCAGATGAGTGACTTATGCTGTTCCGTAATCGTCCAGTATCAACAGGGCAATACACCTTCGCAATCTTCTCGCCCCTCTGCCCGATACGCTCCAAAGCCCTTCTTATAGCCATCTCCGCTTCCGATATAGCTTCATCTGCATGACTTGTAAATTTCACATCCATCTAATACACCTCTCCATCATCAGGTATCTCCGTTATTTCCTCGTCAATAACTTCAGCTTCAACATTCCGATCAAAGAACCAGTTTTCAATAACATTTAGGATGTTCAAAGTTTCATTTCTTTCAGGATAATAAGTCCCGCCTATTGTATGTCTGCGTGATAATTCGTATTCTATTTCTGTTTCGTATAAGAAATCCACCTTTCCGTTAAAAAGGTATGTCCCATCTACATATTCAACCATTAGTCGCTTTCCGTTCTTTGTTCCTTCTGCGATAATCATTTTATCACTCCCTTAAACAAGCAACAGCATTCCAAGTATCCATTCCTGCATGTCTTTATCCTTCGCTAATCGAACAGGGTCATTAAAGGCGTATTGGAACCCCATTGATACAAGTTCGAAGGCGTTTCCGCCGTAGTCCTTGCCCATATAATCGCTCAGAAAATTATCTCTCCTCGTTTTTTCACTCTTAGCGTATCCTCTTCCAAGCCATTTTAATTCTTCGCCATCCGTCCTTCTTTTGTAGAACGCTCTTTCCAGTTCTCTTATTTTCGGCACAGTATGTTCGAACCTGTGACCGAGTTCATGGAACGCAGTCTCCCTATAATCATATACGTCACTACCAGATAACACTATCTCAACATCATCCATATAATAGCCTCTGCTTGCTTTCTTTACAAGCAACTTCCCTTTATTTGCGGATCGCAATACCCACTCTGTCGGGTAATGGTCATAGGCATATTCAACGTGTTTTCTCATTGGCGATCTTGAATTTCTCAAGTGTCCTGCAACATCTACATCGCCAACGCCTACATCTCTAATAAGACCTATTTTCCTTTTCATCCATTCTTGGCAAGCAGTTGGATCATCTCTTTTCGACAAAGCTTTATTGTATGCTAGTGCGTACTCGTTCCTCTTTTTTAATTCCTCTGATTCTCTTAATTGATCCATTCTTTTTTTAAGCCAATCGTGGCGTTCCTTTGCTTCTTCTATCGTTTTAAGTCCATAATTCTCTGGCGGATCGATACCTTTCAGCACCCAATAAAGGTCGTCTTCTTCTCTTGATAACTTATGCATTTCCTGTATGGTTTTTTCAGCCTTTTTCTCCCACTCCTCAAAATTCTTTTTTGTTTTTTCTACTTCTTCTTTGAGTGGAGCAAGATACTCTTTTTCAAGCGCATCAGCAAAAACTTTTCCTGCTTTCTTTATTGTGGCTTCGTCAATGTCTGGCGCTCCTTCTGCTATCTTCCTGATCTTTGAAGCAAAATCCTCGTTTTCGATTTTTAGCCCCTTCCATTCCTCGTAGGACATTCCTTCTGGAAGCTTAGACCATCTATGCTTCATTAATTCTTCATCTTCTTTTTCAAACATCGGATCAACTGCAAAAAGAGTACAACGGCAGTTGTAAACTTCTTCTGGTCTGCCCTCTGGGTCTCCGGGATATCGTAAACCATTTGAAAACTTTTCGCCGACCTCTATTTTTTCGCCGTCCAAATGTCTGTGAGATGTTCTTGTTCTCATGTCAAGAGCCGCCATCCACGCCTGCTTGATTTCTATTCCCATTTCTTTCGCACGCTTATATCCGTCAACCCTTCCGCCATTCTGCGCCGCAGTTGTATATGTCCTTGCGTTGCGGATTGCGGCTTTTCGGTTCATGTCAGTAACCTTCATGAGCCTGTCTGCTATATGCGGTATAGAATCACCAGTCAATATTCCCTGTGTTATGGCAGAATGTATTTTGTTTCTATTCCATCTTTTGTCCCTTGGAATGTTTACTTTCGCTTCAGGGATTATCTCAGGATTTTCTCCCATTAGTCTGACGACTGTGTCATGGTCATACAGCGAAAACGAAGAGCTTGCCTCTAACCCAAGAAGTTTGTCTACCTCATATGTTGCATAGTTAGCATTCATGGCAAAGATATCTGGCATTTCGTTATTAATCATGGCTGTTGCTATCTGATTCGCATTGGACATATCTGTTGCCAATACTTCCTGTAAATCTTTAAGATAGTTTTGCGGAATCAGATACTTCGATCTCCAATCAAGGTATTCAGACTGAGTAAGAATCCCTTTCTTTACTTGCTTTAAAGCTTCCTTGTCTTTCTTCTCGAACTTCTTCAGTTTTTCCTTTAACTTTTTTGTGACATACTTATTCGCAGTCTTATAGCTTTCTGTTAGCTTCTTCTCAAGTTTTTTCAATTCCTTATCAGTCTGAATAGCCCCGTAATCCATAGTTATACCTCTTCAACAAGCGGCTGTTCTTCTTCCGTATTTCCTACAGGAAATCTTTCAATGTCCTCATCTTCCATGTCGTTCATGATTTCTTCTGCTTTATCACCATCACCAAAAAGCTCAAGCAGTTTTCTTGTAACATAGTCCTCGCTCAGATACTGCGCTCCCTGCAAAAGAACCTGTACATTCTCCTGCGTATTTACAATGATCGACCGTGTGAATGACGGTTCATCCTCAATCCCCGCAACTAACATGATCCCTTCAAGGAAATCATGCACGCAGTATTCAAACATATCCGCCTTGCTGTTCAACGGTTCATATGCCGCTTTAATCTGCGTGGCAGTTGCAGAACCGCCCGCAATATTTTTCGTATCAAGTGCCATATAATCTTCGTAAAGATCAGAACGCAAGCGTGTAAGCAACGCTTCCCTACTTGCATACGGTACTTCAATGGTATGTGATTCTGCTTTCGCTCCATCTTCATCTACAACTGCCGCCTTTACAGTTTTTAATCTCTTTACAAACTTAGCAAGATCAATATCATCCATGCCACCCGCATTCTGAATGATCCAATAAATCTGACTTGCATCATCAAGATCGTTCGCGAATCCCGAACGGATTAGATCATAAGCGTCTATTCCTTCACGGATGCCAATCAGCTCACTCTGGTGCGCAGGATTGCCCCACAACGGAACAATCGGGAAAGACGGATAATTCTCCATGTCATAAATTTCTTCCCCGTCAACTGGCGTGCTTCTTACCGTGATGGTGTAGCCTCGTTTCGGATTAAGAATCTCTCCTTTTCCGTCCCGCCATATGAAATCCGTATATCCGTCAAGCTCATATAACGTAGCTCTCAGCGGCTTTTCTTTGTCGATACGCCAGAACCGAACTCCCGCTTTCATAGCTCCATCTTCTTCGTCATATAACGGAGCAAACTCCGTCAGGCGGAATGTTACCAGATGATCGTAATTCCAGAAGCCGAACGAAACGCCATCAACAAGCGCATATCTTCCAAGCTCCTGCAACCTCGTATCGAAATCCGCCCCCAGTTTTTCGCCCGTTGATTCTTCGCCCCACGAAACGCCATTACCAAGAAGATACTGATTCTCCTGTACGATAAAGCGGTTGAAAAAGTTTGAAACAATCTTATAGTTTGCGCTGTAATTATCGGGTACTTCCTCTCCTGATAATGTGTACAGAAGCTTTTTATAATTTGTTATAGTTGTGTTCCGCTTTGCATCGTATTCCTGTGCGATCTTTGCTGTCTTGTAGCCATCGGACAATATGTGGGAATTAATTACATCCATCACAAAATTAATCCTATTTAAATCTTCATTGCCTACTTCCAATAAATTCTGATACGTAATCATATTCAGCTTTGTCCCTCTTTTTATTTGGTTTATAAAGTAACCTTGCCAGACAAGCCGCTGAATCAGGCGCATCATCGTGAGCGGCATTCTCTGTGTAGTCACATATCTGCTCTATATATTCAGGGTCTGTTCCATCGACAAAAACAACATCTTTCCATATAGCTTTCAGATACGTGACAATCTTTATATGTTTATTCGTTGATTCGTTATATGGTGAAGTTCTGATTCCCAAGTTCCGCAAATCCCTTGCAACCATACCCTTATCAGCGTTTTTCTCTGTGTATAGTTTACCGCATAAAAACCTTTCATACAATGCATAGATATCCGCATAGCAATCTTCAACGTGTTTGCGCCATATCTTTCCGAAGATGTAATACTTTCCATCGTGCTTCTGCATGATCGTGAATGCCGTGTAATCCTCACCGTAATAAGCACTGTCCAGATGCGCAACGCCGTTTAACACATTTCCGTAATCAGCATCCTGTTCCGGCTCTTCAAATATGACATCCTCAGATGCAACGAAACGCAGTTCGTAGTTTGCCGCAAATAAAGACAGCAACATCTTGCTTTTGATATCTTCAAGTTCCTGTTCAGATATGATCTTTTTAATTTCTGGATGGTAGCAGTCAAACTTTTCCGCCTGTGGCATGATCGAGAAACAATCCTCTTTGTGCCACGGGGTTCCAGTGTTTATGATTCTGCCGCCACGGTTCTTGACGTTCTGAAGCTCCTGATAAACAACCTTCGTCTGCTCTCTTTCCGCCCTGCTTACTCTGTCCTTTACGTTTACAATATCGTCAGTAAATATTCTGTCGTAATGCTTACCAGTCAAAGAACCGCCCGTACCGATTCCAACAAGCTGTGACGTTCCTTTTATATCAGTTGTCAGGTTTGTGGATATCTCCGTTGCTGATTGTACCGTCAGCTTTAAATTTACCCCGTATATTACCTGAACGAAATATTGTACATGAGGATCAAGCAGAATCTTACCGACCTGTTTAATTACCTCTTTTACGTCCGTGTCTGTTTTACGCATGAACAATGTTCTTTTGTTCGGCAGTAAAATAATAATCAAGGCAAGCGCAATAGAAACGCACGTTGTCTTGTATGTACCTAACCACGAGAAGCCTGCAATGTCATATCTTCTTTTTCTCTTACCATGTTTTTTATCCAATCGTTATGAATTTCTCTAAGTTTTGTGAAACCAATCATATTTCCAAGCTTTGCAGGATTGTTTGCTAAAAACATAACCGCTTGCTGTCTCGTCATTCAATCACCCCCTCGTTTGCGAAGTCCCATAGATAACCATAAATTATTCCGCTTTTCTTTTGCCTTCTGCAACACCTGCTTATACTAACCTGACTAAACCCTAACTGCCGCTGTATTTCCCATGCGCTTTCCCATTCCTTAACAACTTCGCCATCTACTGTCTTTTGCAAAACCTTTTTGCATTTCCATTTTCTAGGATTATTACCCAAAACCTTCATGCTGTGTATCACATTTTCTGAATGTGTTACCCATTCAAGATTATCACAGCGGTTGTTGCTTCCATTCCCGTCAATATGATTTACGCATTTTTTATTCTCTGGATTTTCAACAAAAGCATTTGCGACAAGCCTATGCACTTCAATATCGACTTGTTTCCCATTGTCATATAATGTGACCGTTTTATATTCCGTTTTACTTCTTATATGTGACTTGCTACTTCGCCTTTGTGATAATATTCTGCCCTTGTGGAATTGGTGTTGTTTTTCAGTGTATCTGTCTACACTTTTAACCCTTCCGATATTTGAAACCATGTATTTCCCAGTAAAATCGTGATTGTTATATACTATCCATTTCCATTCTTCATTCATAAAAATACCTCATGCATGTTTTATTATAACACACATGAGGTATTTTATAAAACCGTTTTTATTGTTCTTCAAGCACCGCCTGTTCTACTTCATCTATTACAGATTGATCAACCTCCGCTATTGCAACCTTTTGCACTGGGTCTTGACCTACTGTTGACCGTATCGTTTCAAAGGCTCGAATGTTACCCTTCATAGCCTGCTGAAAAAGTTTTGCAGTAATAGCTTCTGTTCCCGTAAGCGTATTTCCTTTGTCGTCACTGTATTCTTTTTCCAGTAACATTTCCAAGGCTTTTCTTAGATCACGCTTTTCTCTGCGTACCTGTGCAGAACGCTTTCCACCTCTCGAGTGCTCTTCGGGTGTAAATTTATGCTTTTCATCACCTTTTAACAGGTTCTGTTCATTTGCCATATTAATCCCCCGCTATACTCTTGTTTCTATAATTTCTTCCCTGCTTTTCCCTTGCATAGGTTCAAAAGTTACTTCCTGATTGTATTTGTAAATGATGTTTCCGTCATCGTCATATCCGTCTGGTTTAAGAACCTTTTCAAACATTCTGTACGGGCTTTGCCCTCTTCTCGGTGCATTCCACAAGTATCTTAGATATTCTTTCATTGTCATTCCGTCATACTTTGCCGCAGACTCTGATGATGATCTTGCTATTTGACAACCAACAGCCCTTTTTGCTGAAAACTCAAGAAAATACATATCTTTCTCTATATCAGACCATCTCACCTCACCCGCTTTCTTTGCAACCTGCAATGCCGCCGCAAAATGTCCTCTTGAATAATCCCATCCCGGAGGTAATGCGCAACAGCAACAATTGTCCGGACATTCCTTGAAGTGTGCATCTGATACATAAAACCTCATTCCAAGTTCACGGCAGAGTTCCTGCATCTTTCGTATGTACTTTTCTTTTACCTTCCGATTCAGCCTCAAGTATCCTGTACTGGTTGAATGTTTCCTGTAAAAGTCCACCATATCAAATCCTGCACACTCGCTGATTGTCTGGTAATGTTCCTTTGCCCTGTTGATACTTCTCGTTTCAAGACAGAAGAATTCAGTTGTAACAGCCGTTGCCCCTGCTTCTTTCGCCGCCCGGATTAAGTCCAGATATGTCTTATCAGATACTCCTAATATAAATGGTCTGAGCCTGAGTGTTGTGCCGCCTTTTGACAGCTTGTTGTACTCCCTCATTGCATCAAGACGTTCCTGCGGTGTCGGTACTCCAACTTCAATCCTCTTTGCGTCTTTCTCGTCAAGCGTTATGATGCTAAATTTCACATTCCAGTTGTCTGCTCCCCGGAACAGTTCTTGGTACTTAGGATCGTGAAAAACCCATGCAGACTTTGTACTGAAACAAATTGGATAATTGATTTCCCTCAGATGTTTCAGTATCTCATATGTAACTCCATACTTTTTTTCATACCCGTCAAACTGGTCGCTCATCCCTCCGTACTGTATAGGGCGTTTGTCTTTAATATACTTGTAAAACTGGCTTTCCTTGTCCTCCAGATCAAACAGCTTTCTTATCTTCTCTGGGTCAACGCTTTTCACCCTCTTAGAAAAGTATGCATCTGCCGCTCCTCCCACTCCTCGCTGATACTGTGCGAAGCAATACACGCACCCGAAAGAGCAGTTGCTGTATGTATCCATTGTCATCGGCAATGAACAATCTGCTATTTCTGCCGTCCATCTAGGTGATAGGTATCCATATTTTATTTTTGAACCAGTTTTCTCATTGTCCATCCGTTTTTATTCCTTCCGATCTGATGATTACACCTTTTTCATTAAACCCTCTTATGATTTTCATGTAATCATACCCGTTTCCTTGTACACTTTTTTCATAGCCTTCCTGATTCCCCTCCACCCGCATAGCTCTCCAAGATATTTCTTCTTAAACTCTCTTGCCCTTATATCCAATAACTCCCTGCTTATGTCTGGATATTTACTTTGCATGGAATAAATTTCTTCTAGCATACGATCAAGGTAAAATCCATTGTATCTGCTTCCTTTATAAAATTTCCTGTATGCGCATAAAGACGTTTCCACCTCTGTTACGTTTGTACTTCCGCCGGATTTATCAATCTCATTCAGAAGCGATAACAGCATTTTATCCATCGTTTTTTCTGATAAAAGTAGTCTGCCCGTTTTATCAAATGCATTTGCGGCTTCGTCCATTCCATAAACGTTCATAAGACCGCTCGTTGCCGTATTCCCCTTCTTCCACTCAATAGTATAATTTTCAATCGGCATCCCGGTCAGGGCAACAAACGTTTCAAGAAATAGGAATGCAGAAAACCTTCCGAACATCTCCCATGAACTCACGTACGGAATAGCCTTCTCTAGCACGAGAACGCCGTTTTCTGAGGTTTTCTCAATAAACCCATGTAAATCCCTGTTGAAGCTCAAAAGACACCTCTCGAAGGAATCTCGCATTCGCATATATTTCCTATCGCTTTGAAATATTATATTTTTTTTGTTTTGTTTCGACCAGTTTAAAACATCCTTCCAAACTTCCTCCCGGTTTCTGAATAATACTATTGAGCTTTCAACACAGTAAGTTACAGCAAAAAAAAATGATAGTTCGTACAGCTCCTGTTTAGTTACACAATTCAGCCACGCCCATTCTTTCAGGACAACGTTATTGCATTCTCCGTCCCCGTTAATATGATAATCAACGAACTCGTTGATCCTTTTACCTACTGTTTTCATCAATTACCCTTTGAATAATATTGTGAAGGTCTGTTTTCTGGTACTTGCTTGTATCTATGAACTGTATATTGTAGCCCGCTTCTTTTAATTCTTTTGAAGCAGATATGCTCCTATCATATTTCTCGCAGAATTTTTCAAGGTTTATTTCCTTCCCGCCGTTCCTTCTGAACACATTATCAATAGCAGTTTCTAGCGGCGGAGCAAGCTGTATTCCAATATACTCATAACCATATCGATTGAGCATTACAGAAATTTCTTTGGCAAACTTTACCGTCATTCCGTACATAACAGCTTCAAACACGATCACCTTCGGCGAAACAATTCGTGCAATCTTTGAGAGATATTCAGTCATAATAGCCCTGTTTTTTATTATCCCGTCAAGACCTCCGCACTCCCTTGTGTCATAACGCCCAGTAACGACAATGCTTTTCTGTTCGTCATACAAGTAAGGATATGACCTTCTCCCAATCTTCATCTGCATTACATTGAAATTGCCCCTAGAAATAAAATCTCTGGCTGTCGAAGTTTTCCCGACAGCCATTGATCCCCGTAAATGTATAAATTTATTCAACCCTTCAGCTCCGATATGTCATATATAACCTTGCTAATATTATCAATTCCGAGAATATCCATCAGTTTGTATTTTTCATCTTCGGTATAGGTGATAATCAAGCGTTTTTTCGCAAGAAAATCTTCCTCATGTTCTCCGTATTCTTTCTCGATTTCCTGATCGAAAGGTTCTGGCTCAAAATCTTCAGTAAGCATTGTAAGTTCAAAATCACCGAATCCCAAATCCGTAAAATCAAAATCATCAAGGAGAACCTTCAGTTCCTCTCCTAGAAGGTCGTTATCCCAAGAAGATTTTTCCGCAAGCTTGTTATGGATAATAGAATATGCTTTTCTCTGTTCGTCCGTTAAACCATCAAGACGAATTACAGGAATCTTTTCGATCTCGTCCAACTCCATAGCCGCAAGAAGTCTGCCGTGTCCCTCAATAATCTCATTTTCATGCCAGATCGCAATAGGATCATTAAATCCGAACTCCTTGATGCTATTCTTTATCTGTTCAACCTGTTCCGCCGTATGAATCTTTGCGTTATTTGCATACGGCTTCAATTCTTCTTTGTTAAGGTATTCAATCTTCAGGCTCATCTTCAAATTCCTCCTCTGGTTCTCCTCACATTAAATCGCATAATTCCTCTGGTGTTAAATCCTCAATAATCATTCCCATTATTTTATCCTCAAATTACAACAATCATCAGGATTGTGATTTACGTTATTCTTCCAATACTTGTAAGCACCGTCTTCATCTTCGCATACTGTTATTTCCTTGAATCCCGTCAGGTTATTGAGCAATTCTATCTTCTTCTTTAACGGCATGTGTAAATAGCCGCCCTGCTTTATGGTGTAATAAGAATAATCTATATCAAACCATTTTTTAATCCACGTATTAACCCGCAAAAACTCAACAAGCACCTTATCTATTCCAAGCGAATTAAATAAGCTAAAATCGACAAATTCAGGTATTAATGGAGAAAGTCTCAGCTGAACATCAAAGTCCTGTTCCTGAAGCGTTTTTATCGCTTCCACACGGTCTGATGGCTTGCTTGCTTTCTCGTAACTCGCAGAAAGATCATCGTCCAGTGTCGTTACCGTTATCTGGATGTGTGCTAGGTCTTTGTCCAGTATGCTTAAATATTCCTTTTCTGCTATAATAGCAGATTATGTTACAATAAGATAGCCTATTTTATATTTGTTCAGTATTTTTATTGTTTTATACGTGTTCCTGTATAGTTTTTCTATTGGCTGAAAACAATCTGTCATCCCGCCAAGGCGAACTATCTTTCCTCGTTCAATTTTTTTAATTGCTTTCCCGATATCAGAAATATTAGCAACCGCAGGACTCTTAGGATTCCATAGCTTTCTGAAGCTTAAAAGGCTTTTTGCATAACAATATTTGCAGTCATGACTACAACCGTATCCATATGTATCTAGTCGTGTTGGGTAATTACACTTATTTCCCTCGTTGCCTTCAACAGTTTTTCCTATACTGTTAAAATCTCTCATGCTAGTTCCTTTGCTTGTATAGTTCACCTATCGGGTAAAACTTGCCATTCGTGTACGCTCTATTTGGCTTACAGAACGGGCATTCCCCATCCTTGTATGTTTTATCAAGAATAAAGCACCGCTTTGTTCTTTCGCCCGTTGTACTTATTTGTCCGAAACACTTTCTGCTGTCATAACATCTCATTTTCTTGTATTTCTTCCGTAATCTTCTTTTCCGTAGATTTTATCAGAAACTGATTCAAAGGGAATCTCCAGTGCAGAGCAAATGAGTTCTGCCGTGCCTTTTATTGGTTTGTACTTCCCTTTCTCTATTCTATTCACTGTTGTAATATCAACGCAAGCTTTTTCTGCTAGTTTTTGTTGCGTTAATCCAAGCTCAAGTCTTTTTTTCTTAAATATAACCCCTATTTCCGTCATTTTCTCTTTTTCCCATATTCGTCCATCCAAAATACCCCTGCAAAAAACCCGATCATAATGCAGATAATGTTGATAGTGATTAGTATGATTACTGTTAGCATTCAGTGTCTGTCCCTTCTCGCATAGCTTTCATCACTTCTGCAATCTGAGGGAACGATCTACCTGTTTTGGTAAAATCAGCTTCTGACCTTGCACAGCCTCTGTATAAGCCGGAAGCATCAATACCATGAATGGCTTCTTCATTGACATTTATGACAACAAAGGGACTATTACTTATTCCCGGATACGCTATCACCTCGTCCCCGACCTTTATTTCATCCTTCTGCTTTTCGTAGTCCGCCATCTTTGCAATTGCTTCCTGTGCGGAATACTTGAGGAACACCTGCAACGCTGTGCATACAGACGCATAGCAATCAGAAAACAAATTAAGCACATCGCCTTCTGGCATTCGGATTATCTTCCTCACATACTCCCATGCCATATCCAATCCGCGCTGATATGCTTCTTCGACATCTGCTGGTGTGTAGTCACGCATTTGAGACAGCTTGATATTTTGATGACTTAGCATGGCTTTTATTGCCTGATTTTTTTTGATGATCTCGTTTATCTTTTCTGTGTGTTCTTCTCTGGTCATTGTCTGCTCCCTTCTCTCACCAAATCCAGTATCTCGCTTAACATTTCCTGCACGCATCCGCGTGACGCATAATTCATAAATCCGCAGATATCATTGATTGCATCACACCGCTTTTCTACGGCTTTTTCAAGACCATATTCTTGCAATTCCTTCCTGAGATTCTCGCCATATTTTTCTGGAGTGACCAAACGCAATTCATACATTGTCTGCTCCTTTCCTTAATCACCGTAAACAACTTCGTCCATTGCTTTTTTCATGAATCTGCAAGTGTACTTATGTTCGCAATCTCCGCACTTTTCGTCAGACATAACAAGCGAACCGTTTTCGTAATCATCAAAACACTGCTTTTTCTCTATACAAAGATCAAACATTGTCTGCTCCTTTCCGCTTGCCGTAACTACAGAAATCATCTGGAAGAAAACTCTTTAAATATCTGGCACACCATCTATCTTCATAAAACCACTTACAATCCTTGCACCGCACCACAGGCTGAACGTCTGCGGATGGCATGGTTGACACGAATTTTTTAATGCATTCCGTTGTTGACAGTACAGCATCGGTTATAACGCTATCATTTTTCAAATATCTAGAGCGTTCCATCTCCCGAATAAAGCCCAGTATGTCCGCCTTATTGATATGCTCACTCATCCTGTTCACCAACCCTTCTGTTCCATGCTTCGATTGCTTCATGCTCTAACGGTTCAAGACACTTCCTTTGTTCTTGATAACTCGCATAAATGATTTCACCTGTTGCCACACCACCTCTTGCCTTGCACCTTCCACATATAACTTGCACTCCCGTCTTGATTTTCTTTGCCCCAAAATAATTCTGACCAATGTAGCGGATTTCTCTTGATGATATATGCCCTTTCCCACCACAAAACGGGCATCGTTTCAAATCAACCATCCTGTTCACCTCGTAAATCCGCACCGCATTTCGGGCAGTAATTAGGTTCATAACGCAAATCGATATAGTCGATGCTACTACAAAAATCATCTACTGGCGTGCCACAAAATGGGCATCCTATTCCACATTGTGAATCTGCTCCTACCCACTCACTCTTCGGACGTTCTGGCTGCGCGAATGGTTCTTGAAGCACCTTGTCAATACACTCCCACACAAGACTTACATCTTTTCCTTCTAGCGTTTTCTCAATTCTGTATTTGTTAAGAGAATCACACATTCC
>Ga0247611_10005400_pt1 | contig 16947 bp, 13 predicted proteins | sample 177DNAGHGhighgp2_FD_192422 | JGI IMG/M metagenome (GOLD analysis project Ga0247611, IMG submission 192422) | Sheep rumen microbial communities from Palmerston North, Manawatu-Wanganui, New Zealand - 1770 DNA GHGhigh gp2 | ecosystem: Host-associated > Mammals > Digestive system > Stomach > Rumen... | reverse complement strand
CGATAGCGGACTTGTCGTCGTTAAATGCCTTGAGAACTGCAGCCTTTGCAGTTTCGGCGTTCGTCATGGTTTCAAGAGTCGTGAACGTCTTGGAAGCGACGATGAAGAGCGTTTCTTCGATGTTCACCTTCTTGAGGGTTTCGGCCATGTGGGTGCCGTCGATGTTGGAAACAAAAAAGACTTCCGGGGAGGTCTCGCCGGCAATCGGCTTATCGGCATACGGCTTCAAAGCTTCGGTAACCATCACCGGACCGAGGTCGGAACCGCCGATACCGATGTTTACCACGTACTTGATGGATTTGCCGGTGTGGCCTTTCCACTTGCCGCTGCGGACGAGGTGGGTGAATTCTTCCATGTGCTTGAGCACGGCGCGGACTTCGGGCATCACGTCCTTGCCATCGACGCAAATCGCCTCGTTACCTTTGTAGCGGAGCGCGGTGTGGAGCACGGCGCGCTTTTCGGTGGTGTTAATCTTTTCGCCTGCGAAGTACTTGGCGCGCATGTCTTCGAAACCGGAGAACTTGAGGAGGTCCTGGAGCTTGGCCATGGTTTCGTCGGTGATGATGTTCTTGGAGTAGTCGAGGAAAAGTCCGCAGGCTTCGGCGCTGAACTTGTCGGCGCGAGTCGGGTCCTTTGCGAAGAGTTCCTTCATTTGCCAGGTCTTGGCGACTTCGGCATGGGCCTCAAGGGCCTTCCATTCCATAGAATCTGTCAGTTTAGACATAGATTAATCCTTTCCGCACACGCGGGTTTTTGTTACGGGAACAAAGATAGAAAAAAGGGGGAAGTTTCCCCCTGATTGCAGCCCCGTACAAGGTCTCTGAGCTTGTCGATATACGATACTTGGCAACTTTGTTGCCCTAGCAGAGTTGGGTTCGTAAGAGCAGGGCCGGGTCTTCCATCACCCCTTCAAACGGGGGACTCCCCCGTAACGCCCCCTAAATCATCAATATAATTGATAATTACAATGAAAATTATGTATTTGACATTATGGATTTTGGGAGGTAGATTAGGAACGTAAACAAGAAACAATAACCTTTCAAAAAGGAGCCTATCATGAGAACCGCAACTTTTACTCAGACGAATAACGTCGTGGCAGGGTACACCAAAATGTCCTTTGCTGCTATTGTGATTATGGGCTCGGTGTTTTTCTCCGGATGCTCGAACGATGAAAGCTCGCCTCTTGCCGCAAGTATTGATGGCAAAGATGCGGTTTCCGAGAATGTGGCGATGCCGAATACTTTCTCCGATAAACCGACCATCGAAATTACTGGCAAGGCTAGCTTCGATATCGTTTCCTTGAACGAAAAGGTCGTTGCCGAATACAATTACACGGCGGTGCCTGCTCGCAAGGCTCTCCTCAAGACGGGTGCCGAGCTGCTTGCTGACAACCTGTTCGATTCTGATTTTCCCTACAAGGGAATTGCCGAAAAAATTCTTGGCAAGGGCGAAGACTGGCTTGATGGCATGATTGATGGTTATACGATGGGAATGTGGTCCAAGGCGAAAAAAGCTTTGCTGGGCTGGCTTTTCCCGGAAGAGAAGTCGGAATTCAATGTAGAAGAAGCATTCCAGCAAGTGAATGCCCAGCTTGCGAATATCGAGGCCATACTCCAGGAAATGCGTTCCGAAATTGACAACCAATTTGCAAAAGAAAATTACGGAAAAAAACTGGAAGAACGCAAGAATCTTTATAGTGTCCTGAAGTGCGGTCTTGACGAATTGAACGGCAAGATTATCAGTATCAATAATGACAATGTAAAGTATCCTACCGATGAAGACAAGTACGAAGCGCTCAAGGTGGCGGTGAAAAAGTGGGGCGATGAATCTGTAGGTTCTGCTGTTGCAGTTATGCCTGCCCGTCAGCACGCCATTAACTTGATTGAACTGATTACGAAGACGACGAATCTTCCCGGTAAGGATGCTCGCGTTTCGGACTTCTTGAGCATTTACGACCAGTATGCGGATCGCAGCCTTGTCTGGGAACAAGAAGGTTATGTCTGGCGAGCCCTTATGCGAGCTCAGGACGCCAAAATGGTGATGCAGCTTGCCATAGCATCTGTCCTCTATTACTCCTTAATCGACGATAACCCCGATGCTGTCGAACGTATTTATAAGAATATCGCGGAATATCGCAACGTGGTTGATGCAAATCCGATTGTCCGCCATTCGACTCCCATCTATATCAAGTATGGCTCTAAGTATCGTGGACAAATTTTCTCTGGAGAACTTAAACAAATTAAGTATAACGAAGTTTTAAGAAACAAGTGGCTCTATAGTGGATCTTCTTCCGATAAGCAGGCGGACAAAAAGTATGCGTTGAATCACAACACCTACAAATGGAATGCATCTAGGCTTTATGCCGGTGCCGCTCCGAAATCGAATAAAGACGCAGGAGCCATTTGGAGCGATGCATCTAACATGGGTATGCCGGAAGACTTCTATAATGAAATCTATGAGGCTTACAAGGTGAATGGCCACTACAAGAGCCTTATGGATGTGTTCAAGTCTGTGGGATTCAAGAGCGGTGCTACCGGAGTCTATAAAAAGGGCGAGAACGAACAGTATTTTGTCACTAGCTATCTCCCTCATACGGTAACTCGTCTGGTGAGCAAGACAAAAGCCGGAAAAGTCAGTGGTTCTAGGGATAAATATAGCTGGGGCTATAAGATTGGAGTTTCTGCGGTGCTTGCCAATACCGAAGGTAATGCACGGATTGCTTTAGGACTCATCCCTTACAGCGGCATTGATGTGTTTGATGACGTTAGCATGCATACGGTTGACTTTGCCGAATACAGCGCCTCGCTTGTGACTCATCACACAAGTATGCATGGCGGTGGCTACAGCGAAGATGTGTCCGACAGGTATGCGTTTGTTTGGATGACAAAGAAGGAAATTCTTGAAAAAACTGCGTTGATTACTGTAATGTCTGCGGAGACCCGAGCTAAAGCAATTGAACAAGCGGATTATGCTTATCGCTCCTTCTTCATCCCTGTTAAGACGAATAAGGTCGAGGAGGTGAAATAAAAAAGCAAAAGGAAGAATACTCAAACAAGCAACCCCTTCGGGGGTTGCTATTTGTTTTTATTCCGATAATGTATTATGGGGAGTCAAGATTAATGTGAAGAATTAATCAATAATATTTATCAATAACTAAGAAATTATGTATTTGACTTTATGAATTTACGTGGTTATATTATAGATGTAAACGAGAACATCACCAAGTACCAAGACTATGGATGGGAAGCGAAAGCCTTTTAAATAGTCAAAATTAGTTTTCTCAAAATTTTATCTAGATTTAAAGAAGTTGTAAGCGTAGTGTCAAATGTTCATTATTTCTTGGAGAATTAAACATGGATACTTCAATTCTCGATAAGGCAATCGTTTTTGCTGTCAAGGCTCACCAAGGGGTTGAACGCAAGGGAAAAGGCTTCCCTTACATTGTACACCCGCTGGAGGCGGTTGCTATTGCCGCAACCATGACTAATGATCAAGAACTTCTGGCTGCCACAGTTCTCCATGACACCGTCGAAGATACCAAGGTCACGCTCAAGGATATCGAACGTGAATTCGGCAAACGCATTGCAGAGCTTGTTGAAGCGGAATCTGATATCGAGTTCGAGGGCAAAAGCCGCGAAGAAAGCTGGCGACTGCGCAAGGAAGAAGCTATCGAACGCCTTTCTGTAGCGAGCAACGATGTGAAGGTGGTGGCGCTCTCGGACAAACTGAGCAACATCCGCGCCATCTACCGTGACTACCAGGCCATAGGTGATAAGGTGTGGGACTTGTTCTGTGTCAAGGATAAGGCGTCGCACGAGTGGCATTTCCGCGGGCTTGCCCGTGCCTTTACGAGCCTCAAGGGAACATTTGCCTACACGGAATTTATCGAAACTATTGACAAAGTCTTTTGATTGTATTGGATATCTATCGACCGTAAAAAATAAGGACTTTATTTCTATTAATCAATAATATTTATTAATAACTGAGAAATTATGTATTTGATTTGATGAATCTCGGAGGGTATATTATGGACGTAAACAAGAAACGTCAACCTATTCAAAGGAGATTTATCATGAAACTCGCTAACATAATAGCTATGGCAATCGAATGCACCCTGTTCCTCGTCGTTATATGCTTTGCTTAAGCCCCTTCAGTTGATATTAGCTGTCAGTACGAAGTGGTTGAAAAAATTATATATTGAACCATAAATAAAAATGATGAATCGGCTGAGGAGCAACGATGGAACTGACGCATATTAAATACTTCCTAGAGGTGGCACGCACCGAACACGTGACCAAGAGTGCAAAGACTCTCTGCATTGTGCAACCGGCATTGACGCACGCCATCCACAAGCTCGAAGACGAGCTTGGCGTCAAGCTCTTCAAGACTCAAGGTCGAAACATCAAGTTGACTGAAGCCGGCAATTATTTCTACAAGAAGGTCAAGCCGCTCTACGAAGACCTCGAAGCCCTTCCGGCAAGACTCAGGGCAAAATCGGACTTGCAGACGGTTACGATTAGTCTTAAGGTGCTAGCCGCATCTTCGTTTGTGACCAATGCTGTGGTGCAGTACAAGCGCAATGCGCCACCTAACCTGCGTTTTTACCTTGTGCAGAGAGAAGAATCCTCCCTGTACGATATCAGTATCCAAACATTTGCCCATTACCGTCCAGAAGAGGATCCCGACGTCGAGACCTTCGTGTGCTCCGAAAAAATCTACCTCGCCGTCCCCAATACCGCGGAATACAGGAAACGCGACAGCATTTCGCTGCACGAACTGGGCGACACCAACTTTATCGGGCTGTACGGTTCCAAACAACTGCATATTATTTGCGAAGATTTTTGCCGTCAGATCGGTTTCAAGTCCCACGTCATTTTTGAAAGTGACAACGCCCTCGCTGTTAAGGACGCGATTGCAAGCGGTATCGGTGTGGGTTTTTGGCCCGAGTTCTCGTGGGGTAAAATCAACAACCGCAAAATCAAGTTGTTGGAAATAACCGATGCCGAACTCAAGCGTGACATCGTGATTTCTTGCATCAAGAACAAGCAGGACAACAGCCATGTCCAAGGCTTCTACAAATTCTTGGTGAGCATGTTGAAACGCGCTTCCAAATAAGAAACTTATTTTTTCATGAAAGGCAAAGTCTGGGCCGCCCGGTAGAGGTTTTCTGCACGGGTGCGGTTATTTTTTGACTTTCCGTTCAGGGCTTCGAGGAATCTTTCAATGCCGTCGATACCGGTGCCCTGTTTTAGGGTATATACTGTACAAAGACTAATGACTCCTAGCGACGAATTGATGATATCCAAATCCGTTCCTGCCAGTTGGAACGCCGCCAACTGATAAGCGTCGTCGGAATTATTGGTTAGCATCCGGTCCACATCGCCAAGCGTCTTGAATCCAAAGTAACTAAATACGCTCAAGAATCTCATGTGCGATGCTTCTAGGATTTCTGCCTGGTTGATTGAGGCGATGCGCTTGTTCAACGCGTCAAACGGTTTCAGTTCTAGATATTTTCCAAAGGATTCCGAATCCAGAGTGACCTCGTCAAATTCACCCGAATGCACCAAAGATTCTACCTGACGGCGGTATTTGATTATTCCTGTACGAATGGCGCAGAATTGTTCATCGACTAATTCAAGCATACCCGCCAGGCGGTTCATGTTCCGCAAGTATTCTCGCGGGATTTCAAAGGTTGTCTTGTAACCTGTATCGTGGTTCAGCACGGACCATACGTGCTGTAGTGCGGTGCGCATCTGCACTTCAAAACGGATTTCGTTCAATTCCGGGTATGCAGGATCTTCGTAAAGTTTTTTCGGAAGGCGACAGATATAATGCAGCGAATTATAGCCAAAACTATGGATGTCATGCATCTTGCGTTTGTCGATACTGTTTTCCCAGTCTATTTCGAACAGGTGGCCGACTAGTGCCGCAATCTTGTCCACTTCGTCGTTGTAGAATGTGATAATGCGGAGGCCCAGGATGTCGGTCAAGTCCAGTAGTTCGTTATACTTTCCCGCTTTTCGGTCCAGTTTGCCCGCAAGGCTGTCTTCTGCCTTGATTCGGGCTTCGATGGCGTTGATGTAGATGTGATTTGAAGTGATGTTTTTCGTAAGAATATTTTTGACTATATCCAACAGCTTTTCGAATGTAGCATGCTTGTCGCGGTATTCCTGGAGAATCAAGGTCTCCTTCGGTGGAAGCCCGTATTTTGCAATATCCGTCTTTTCCATAAAGCACCCGTTTGACAAAAACATTTTTGATTGACCGTATAAATATATATGAAAATTTCTAATATATTTTAAGTTGAGGCTTTTTAACGTTCGACTATAAAGAGGGGCAAGGATGAGTTTTAATGTTCGTGGCTTGGCGTTCAAGCAGTCGGTATGGATTCTTATCGGCGTCACTGTAGTATTCTTCACGATTTTCTATGTAGCCGGTATGCAGTTGCATGGGGGCCTTTCCAAACTGGTTATCCAGAAAGGCGAAGAAATCAGCCAAGCGAATGTGACCTATATAGACAAGCTGTTCAATACGGGCCGTAAGATTGGTGATGATATCGGGGCGAACTTAAGTTCGCATGAAATGACCAAGGCCGAAATGGACGAGTTCTTGTTGCAATCGCTGGGCAATGCACGCAATATCGTTCCGCAGATTATAGCCGTGGTCGTTGCATACGAGCCAGGAATGGGGCCCGAGACCAAGAGTGGTGAATTTATGAGGCTTGCTCGGTATGTGAACGATTCTACGGTGCTGGTTACTGGTGCAGATTACGAGAAAGAGGAGTGGTACAAGAGTACTAGAGATGCGAAAACTAGCCGCTGGCAGGAACCCTTTATTGGCGTTTTTGTCCATGAACCCATTGCCGTCTATACGGTCCCAATCATGCGCAAGAACGAACTGGGTGAAGAAATGCTGGTTGGTGTCCTGGCTGTCGATATGTCCATAGACTTCCTCAAGAATACGGTGGACTCCATCCCGGTTTCTGATTCTGGTTACGCGATGATTCTTTCGGCAAAAAACGCCATTGTGGCGCATCCGAAAAGTATTGACTTGGGAGCGAGCGATACCCTCGTCGTGCAGAAGGTCAAGACCGAAAATGGGGCGGACTTTGACCGGGTTTCCCAAAAATCGGAACATGGCCTTTTCCGCGGATTTGTCGGAAGTGGCGAATTGTCTGCAATCTACTACACTACTATAAAGTCGAACAATTGGACTTTTTTGGTGGTTTGGCCCATGCAGAAGTTTCTGGAAGACCAGGGCGCACTCCTCAGGCTTATCGGTATCATGATTGTGTGCGGGTATATCCTCATACTGGTGTTCGTCCTTGTTATTTCGTTTAGGGTCTCTCGCCCGCTTAGGGAACTGGCGCAATCGGTGGATAAATTTGGTGACGGAAATTATGACGTGGAACTTCCGAATGTTAAGGGGCACGATGAAATTGCGCTGCTCACTGAGGCCTTCTCTCGCATGCAGGCCTCTATCAAGGAAAATATCAACGCACAAAAGAACTTGGGCCGTATTGAACGTGAACTTGACTTTGCAAGGAACATCCAGCTTGCGATGCTCCCCGAAAGCGAGAAAGACGAGATTTGCGATGATGACCGCCATGAACTCGCTCCGTTTATATTGCCTGCGAAAGAGGTGGGCGGCGATTTTTACGATTTCTTCAAGATAGATAACGACCATCTTTGCGTGGTTGTCGGTGACGTATCTGGCAAAGGCGTGCCCGCAGCGCTTTTCATGATGGTGTCGCGAATTATTCTCCGCACGATGATGAAAAACCTCAAGTCTGTTGTTAAGACTTTTAACAGTACGAATTATGCGCTCGCAAAACGTAACAAACAGAATATGTTCGTGACGGTGTGGATGGGCGTTATTGATTTGCGTTCTGGCCATGTTGAATTCGCGTCGGCAGGGCATAATCCGCCGGCTGTTCGCCACGAAGACGGCTCGGTTGAGTTTATTCCGAGTAGGTCCGGCTTGGTGATTGCAGCGATGGAAAATGTTCAGTATCGACAGCAGGTTTATGATCTCAAGCCGGGTGACACGCTGTTCCTTTATACTGATGGCGTGACGGAGGCTACCAATAGCAAGAACGAACTGTTTGGCGATGCAAGGCTATTGAAAACTCTCGCGAAGAGTAAGGGCTTGAAAACGGCGGATGTTTGCAAATTTGTGAAAAAAGAAATAGACTTGTTCGTACAGGATGTACCGCAATTTGACGACATTACAATGTTGAGTGTGAAGTACATAGGCAATGGTGAACCGGTCTGGGAGCGCTATGAGAAGACGATTGATGTGGTCAATGGTGGAAAACACGAACTTAAGAATTTTGTAGATAAAATTTTCTCCCCCATGGACGTGTCCGCGAAGGAGCAAATGCGGAATGCTTGGGAACGTTACGAGAAGATAGTCGATGTAATCCCTGAGAACCAGGTGGTTCTCACGGCGTTTGTCGAAGGAATCCTTGCTCACATGGAAAGGTCTGCGAAGTCCCAGATGCAGATAAATATCGCCATTGATGAAATCTACAGCAACATTGTCAAGTTCTCGGGCGCAACGAAAGTGACCCTGATTGTCGAGGTTCGCAAGGCGACATTGACTGCTAAACTCACATTTATCGATGACGGCATGCCTTATGACCCGCTGAAGAACAAAGATCCTGATATCACGCTCTCGGCGGAAGAACGAGAGGTGGGCGGGCTCGGCATATTTATTGTCAAAAAGACCATGGACAGCGTGTGCTACCGCAGGAACGGCGACAACAACGAACTTGCCATCACCAAGACCCTGTAAAGTTTATAAATTAAGAAAAGAGGATTATTTATGAATATCATCAAGGAAAAGGAAAATGACTGCCTGACAATCACTCTTGAAGGCAGGCTCGATACCTTGACCGCCCCGCAGTTGGATGCTGAACTTCAAGGTGCATACGAAGGTGTCAAATCGCTTGTTTTTGAATTTAAAAAACTGGACTACATTTCTTCGGCGGGGTTACGCATTTTGCTTGCTGCGCAGAAGATTATGAGTAAGCAGGGGTCGATGGTCATCAAGAATGCTTGCGCTGAAATCCGCGAAATTTTTGATGTTACCGGATTCAGTGACATCTTGACATTGGAATAAAGTAAAATTTTACAGGGCCTGCAGCAAAAGGATGGCTAGCACCTGCCCGCTCAGAATTCTGAGGAGCATGGTGAGGGGATAAACCGATGCGTAACCGATGTTTACGGCTTCGCTATCTGCTTGCCCGTTTGCAAAGGCGAGTGCGGGCGGATCGGTGGTAGCGCCAGCGAGTACACCGCAGAGCGAAAGGTAATTAACCTTAAAAACCAAGAGACCCACCACAGCGACAATCGCTAACGGAATAAAGGTAATGAGTGCGGCAAGCGCCATGTAGTGGAGCCCGTCACCGTTCAAGAGCACGTCGAAGAATTTGATTCCGGCATTTAAGCCCACGCAGCTAAGGAAAAGCGTAAGCCCGAATTCGCGGAGCATTAGGTTCGCGCTGCTTGCCATGAAAAAATTCAATGGACCGATTTTGCGTTTACGGCTAAGGACGATGGCGACAATCAATGGGCCGCCGGCGAGGCCTAGCTTGAGCGGTGTTGGCATTCCTGGAATGGCTATGGGGATACTCCCGACGATGACTCCCAAGAAAATACCCAAAAATGCAGGCAAAATTTCGGGAATGTCTAGTGCGGTAAGAGAATTACCCAATTCCTTTGCGGCAGCGTCAATGCCTTCTGCCGTACCGACTACCATAAGTTTATCTGCGAATTTGATTCGTAAATCAAGGCGTCCCGTGAACTTGAATCCGCTGCGTGTCACGCGGCTGACGTTCACGCCATAGCGTTCAGCGAGAGCCAAGGAACCAATTGTGTGGCCGAGAATTTTTTTGTTTGTAACAAGAATCGTTTTTACTTTAATAGCGGCCCCTTGTGCAACCTTTCCATCCACCAATTTTGTGATGGGCGTTTCGAGACGGCTGCCGATTATCTTTTCCATGGAGGCTACTGCGTCGGGCATGCCGACAATGTGAATCTTGTCGCCTTTTTGTAAAATGGTTTCGCTGTTAGGAGTCGATATTTTTTCGTCACGAAGGAGGCGTGTAACTACAATACCGCGAGAAATTAAATCAGGAATGTTTTTTAACGCTGTTCCGTATAAATTCTGATTTGTAACTTCAAGGCTACAAGATTCAATTTCTTTGGTTGTAGCCGCAATTTCTGCAGAGTAATCTTTGGCGGCTTTGTTTGGATCTTGTTTGAAGATGACTCGCATTAAAATCATGACTAGGATGATGCCAATGACGCCGAATGGGTATGCGACAGCGTATCCGATGCCTGTAAGGGAAGTATCGACTCCGGCAGCGGCAAAGGCCGAGTTGGCGGCTCCAAGAGAGGGCGTGTTTGTGACTGCACCGCAGAGCATCCCGATGAGCACGGGGACATTGTCGTGCATGTCGGTAAAAAAGTAAAGGCAAAGCGTCACAAGAACGCCGAGTAACACGATGCTCGTCGAAAGAATGTTAAGCACAAGCCCGTGACGGCGAATGGAATCGACAAATCCGGGCCCCACTTGCATGCCGATGGTATAGACGAAAAGGATGAGGCCGAATTCCTGAATGAAGTGGAGAACATTCGGCTCGATGCGTAGCCCGATATGCCCAAGGCCGATGCCTACGAACAAGGCGCCTGCACTACCGAGGCCGATTCCCTTGACTTTGATTTTGCCGAGCATGAGACCAACGGCGGCGGTGAGCGCAATCGCAACAACTTGTTGCCCAACCGAAGGCTTTGCGAATAAGTCAATAAGCCAATTCATAGTTTAGATGATAGACGAAAGACGATAGACGAAAGAATACGTCTTATGTATATCGTCTGAGGTCTATGGAGGTTTAGGGTTAGTGGTTAGAAAAATTATAGTAAACGACTTAAATAAAATCTGTACATTCGTTGTCTTGTACTATAAATAATTCATTTTTATTTTTTTTATTTCTTGATGCAGCGGACCGAGGCAAAGATGTTCTTGTTGAAGTGCTCGTAGGTAACGCTCGTGTCGGTGATGCGTAGCAGGTAGGCTCTGGAATCGTCGTAGCTGTCTTTTGTCCAGAAGCTGGCGCTTGCTCCCTTGTCGGCGAAGTTGCCATCGTAGTATTTGAATCCGGCGAATACCGCGTTGAATCCGGCGGAGTCCTTGAATGTCGCGGGGGCGTTGGTGGCAAAAGTGGTCTCGAAATCCTGCTTGGTCGGGAGATCCCATCCGGTGGGGCATACGGCGCCAATCGAGGATGCGTAAGTGTAAAGGCGACCGTCCGTATTGCAGTTGTCGTGTTGGTTTCCGTAGCAAACGCTGGAATCCGGGGTGAAAACATCGAGATTTTCGGCCATCCAGATTTTATTGCCCAAATTGACGGTCTTGTAAGTCTTTTCGGGGCAGGAAAGCGTGTTTTTGTTGGCGTTGTAAGTGCATTCGCGGTTGTCTTGGCATGCGGTGAATTCGATGGCGGTGAATGCGGCGAAGATTATGGTTGTGAGGACTTTTGTAATCGGCTTCATAAATGTTCCTTTGTTGATTCGTTTTTTTTTCGCACGCAAATTTAGAATCGACCATCCATATTGACTAATATATTTTTTGTATTGAAACAATCAATTTTTTTGATGAATTGGCCGTGAAGGCTCCTACGGATTTAATCAACTACATCCCATCTGCGATGTTTTTTTTTGCAACGTGGAAGATATTTTCTGAAAATTGTATATTAATTCCATAATCAATAGGTGTTTTTAACCAAAGGAGAAAAAATGTCCAGAATCAAAGAAGCTGTTGTATTGACAATCGGAATTCTCGGTCTTGGCGCATTCCTCTACTGCGCCATGATGCATACAAAGGATCGCGACCGTGTTGTGTCGGTCAAGGGCCTTTCGGAACGAGAGGTTAAAGCGGACTTTGTGATTTGGCCAATTGTGTATAAAGAAGTTGGAAACGATCTTTCTGTCATTTACGATGGCGTGCAGGCAAAGAATGCCGCGCTTGGAAAGTTTCTACGCGATAATGGCGTCACGGATTCGGAAATCAGCTGGTCTGCTCCAGAAATTGAAGATGTTCAAGGGGAACGTTATGGAGACAACAAGCGTACGTTCCGCTATATCGCTACAGTAGTGACGACGGTAGCCTCGAAGAACGTGGACCGCATCCGTGAAATCATGGGCAAGCAGGGCGACTTGCTCAAACAGGGTATTGCGTTTGCAGGTGATGATTATCGTTACCGCAAGATTTACAGCTTTAACGGTTTGAACGAAATCAAGCCTGCGATGATTGACGAGGCGAACAAGAATGCCCATGCTGCGGGTGAAAAGTTTGCTGCGGATTCCGATAGCAAACTTGGCAAAATCAAGACAGCGACGCAGGGCCAGTTCTCCATTAGCGATCGCGACGAGAATACGCCCTACATTAAGAATGTTCGCGTGGTCACGAGCGTCCAGTATTTTTTGGAAGACTAAAAGCGTTATAAAAATTTAAATTTTGGGCTATGAAACAGCCTATTCGAAATATCGCCATTCTTGCTCACGTTGATGCGGGCAAGACGACGCTTTCTGAACGGATTCTTTTTGCAACGGGCGAGGTGCACCGCCCGGGGCGTGTGGAAGATGGCCTTGCCACGATGGATTACATGCCCGAAGAAAAGGAACGTGGCATCACGATTGAAAGCGGCGTAGCGCATTTCGAATGGAAGAACACTTGGTTCAATTTTATTGACACGCCAGGGCATGTCGATTTCGGTGCAGAAGTCGATATGGCGCTTACGGCAGTGGAAGGCGCTGTGCTTGTGGTGAGTGCCGCAAGCGGTGTCGAAACGCAGACGGTGGCTGCATTTCGCAAACTGCACGAATCGCGAGTGCGTACGATTTTGTTCGTAAATAAGTTGGACAATCCTGATTATTCGCTAGACGAAACGCTCATCAACATTGAAGAAACGCTTGGCGTGCGTCCGGTGCTGATGTCTGTACCGCAATTCAAAAACGGCAAGATGTGCGGCATGCTGGATGTGCTGAGCCAAAGTCGGTTGGTCCATTCGGATATTGGTGAAGAAACTGTTGATGAGGATTGGGCGACGGATGCGTCGGCGGCAGAAGAACGTGCGCTTTTGAAAAAGTATTACGCCGAAGCTGTGGAATTTGTAAGCAATTTTGACGATGAAATTTTATCGTTTGCGCTTGAGAATAAACCGGTGCCGCCGAAAATGCTTTTGCGCGGGCTTAAAGCGCTTGCATCAAGCGATGAATATGTTATTTGTTATGCAGGGTCTGCGCTGGAAGGCTTTGGCGTTCGTAGTCTCGTGACGGCGCTTTCGTTCTTTTTGCCGGAAGTCCCGACGTTTGATGAAAATGAGCTTGGGCAGGTGGTGCGCTTGAGGCATTTCCGTGGGATTGGCGAGATTTCGCTGTTCCGCAGCCATGTGGATTTGCCTCGACGCGATTGGCCAACGGGTTTTGAATTTTCACGACTCAAGGCGAACATGTTGTTGCCTGTTGATGAAATCCGTTCGGGCGACATTTACGCGATGCGTAGCCCGTTCGAGACGGAATTAGGACAAGTAATCAGGTTAGATGCGGATGGGAATGTTTTAGAGGAGAGACGAGAGACGAGAGACGAGAGGGATGTTCGTCATCCTGAGGAGCGTAGCGGCGAAGGATCCAGTGAGGTTAATTATTCCATTGGCGAGCGTTATTTGCCTCTTCTCCAGACTCGTGTAGAATGTGTACGTGTGGAAGACTACGCCCATGTAGAACGCAGTTTGTCTGTGCTTGCGCGAATGGATCCGAGTTTCCGCGTTCAAAAGGACGATGGCGGCTTTTGGTACTTGCATACGGTGGGCGAGGTTCAGCTTGAAGTTTTGCTGGAGCGTTTGCAGCGTGAATTTGGTTGTGAGGTTCGCGCCGGAAAGCCGGAAGTGCGCTGGCAAGAACGTTTGTGCCGTAACGTTGGGCCGGTAGAAAATACGTTCCAGATTGGGCCGCATAAAATGTCTATTAGCATTTCGGCTTCTCCGCTGGATGGTGACGCCCATGACATTCGCTTGTCCGCAGAATTTATGGAAAATGCTCCGCGTGAAATTTTGGCGGGAGTGCGTTCGGCGCTTTTGGAATCGACTGAAAATGGCGTGCTTGGCAAGGGACCGCTTGTAGGTGTGCGTTTTGAAGTCCATCGTTTTGAATGGACCGAAGGGGCGCTCCCGCCGATGATCAAGAAGTGCTGCGCCGATGCGGTCGCAAAACTCGTGAAGCCAGCGGACGTTCAGCTGTACGAACCGGTCATGGAACTTTCGCTCGAATGCCCTGTGAATTTTGCAGGTCTTGTGACTGGCGATATTCAGGCGCGCGAAGGTCGCGTGAAAGAAATCGATGGCGATGGCCGCACACATTTTTTGAAAGCAGAAATTCCCTTGCGAAAAATTTTCGGTTATGCCACAGGCGTGCGCAGCATCAGCAAAGGAACCGCTGTTTATAGCTTGAAACTGCTCGGCTACAGAGCGGCGACGGTGTAGTTGTATTTCAATGTGATGGGGGATTGATGAATGTTTAAAAAAATTCTGTTTTTGGCGATTAGCCTTTTTTGTGTGACGTCTTGCTTTGCATTTAGCAAGGCTATTAAGCTTGGTGAGCCATACAATGGTGCTGTAAAAGATTCAATCTTTGTGGACGATGCTTATGGCAACAAATATATTGTTGTAGAAAAAGGTTGCGCTACTTGGTTCTATGAAAACGCCGACGTTTCGACCAATGAACGAAAATCATCGAGTGAATTGCACGCTACAGTTTTTGGTACGGAACCTTTGACGGATAGTTCTACGGTTTACGGAAAATGGCAAAAAGATTGCGAACAAATTGCGGATAGCGTTGACCGGAGTTATCCTAATTTTACAGGTGCGCTAATATATTTGGGTATAGGGGGCTTGGGCGGTTATCTGACATTTCGTTCTTATGAAGGCAATGTGACTGCAATTGTTGGAAGAGCCTTTGGTATTTCATTACTTGCGAGTGGTGCTTTTCATTTTGTAAGGTATATTGTTCAAGGTGCCCGCGGCGATGTAAATAAAAAAGCGCAAATGCAACGTGGTTTGGCTGATGAATATGGTAAGCAAAAACACCGCTGGGAATTGAAGATTAATCCGATGATTGATCCTCAAAATTCCGGTGGTGGCTTGTTGATGCAATTGCTGTTTTAAAAAATCACTACATCCTCGCGGCTTTCGCCCTACGCCTAAAGTGCTCGATAAGCGGGGCGACCGTTTCCTTGAAGTCGTCGTGGGTCTCGATGCGGACAAAGTCAATGGACATGCGCTGGAAGAGTTCCTTGGTGGCTTTGCCTTGGCGCTTTGCCTCGCGGGCGAATGCTTCGCGGAAAGCGGCATCGCCGGTATCGATGAGGAGTGTTTCGCCGGTTTCGGGGTCTTCAAGTTCCACAAGGCCTGCGGACGGGAGTTCCATTTCGCGCGGATCGATGACGGACACGGCGAGAACGTCGTGACGCTTGCGGAGAATCTTGAATGCGTTTTCGAAACCTTCGTCCAAGAAGTCGCTCATTACGACGACGACGGCGCGGCGGTTCAGAATCTTGCCGGCGTATTCGAGGGCGACCTGCGTGTTCGTGCCGTGGTGCTGCGGCTTGAAGTAAAGAATTTCGCGGATGAGGCGAAGCACGTGCTTGCGGCCTTTTTCGGGCGGGATGAACAGTTCGACCTGGTCGGTGTAAATGAGGAGGCCTACTTTGTCGTTGTTCTTGATGGCGGCAAAGGCGAGGAGAGCCGTGAGCGTTGCCATGACTTCGCCTTTCATTTGCTTGCCCGAGCCGAATTCGGAGCTGCTGGACGCATCGACCATGAGGAGCATGGTCATTTCGCGTTCTTCGATGAATTTTTTGACGTAAGGCGTGCCGGTTCGTGCTGTCACGTTCCAGTCGATGGTGCGCACGTCGTCGCCGGGCATGTATTCGCGGACTTCGCTGAATTCCATGCCGTTCCCTTTGAAGGAGCTGTGGTAAGCTCCGGTCATCACAGTGTCGAGCGTGCCGCGAACGCTGAGTTCAATGCGGCTAACGGTCTTTAAAACTTCTTTATCGAGCAATTCTTTATCGGCCATCGTAAAATCTTCTAGTTTAACGCTAAAGAATATACAAATATCGCGCGGGAGAGACCATGAGCTTGGACTTTTCTAGCAGGATATCGAGCTTGTTATTGGAATTGATGTTGAAAAGAAAATCTTTTTATCCTAACGTCTATGAAAGTGTATTAAAAAGGAGGAATTGGTGAAAAAGTTGGTTTTTGCGATGTTGTCGTTATTGACATTGTGCACGTGTTCCTCGGATGAACCTGCCGAAACGCCTGTTTCTGCCCCTGTTGAGATTAACTGGTCTCTTTCGGGTGTTTTTGGCAATGCTATTGTAGATTCTGTTAAAACAGACACGGAATTGCGAGGTATGGTAAAATGGTCGGATTCATAGATAGACTGTTTTTTTCGGTACTTGGTGATGGAGGTATAAGCTTCCCCCATTAATTGAGTATAAATTCAATTTGCGAATCATTTGCAAATTCAAATATAGCACAAAAAGAAATTCTGGCAATAGGAAAGGAGATGCCCGATGGTTCGGCAGGCTCACCAACCTTAGTCGGGCATGACAGCATTGAAAAAATTTTGGCAATAAGCAAAAATTCCCAGTGTTGCCACTGGGAATTTCTGTTCTAAGGAGGAGGTATGAAAAAGTTCAAGTTATTTGTGCCGTGCAAGTGCACGAGGCGTTAGCCCGATTGCCGTTAGGCAATGGTAATCTTGCGGGCTGCGGCCTGTGCTTTCTTCGCGAGGTCGAATTTCAGGATACCGTCTTCCAAGGAGACTTTTATGTTGTCGGTATCGATGTCATCCGCCAAGCGGAAGCTGCGTTCGTAAGTGA
>Ga0247611_10005399_pt1 | contig 16949 bp, 19 predicted proteins | sample 177DNAGHGhighgp2_FD_192422 | JGI IMG/M metagenome (GOLD analysis project Ga0247611, IMG submission 192422) | Sheep rumen microbial communities from Palmerston North, Manawatu-Wanganui, New Zealand - 1770 DNA GHGhigh gp2 | ecosystem: Host-associated > Mammals > Digestive system > Stomach > Rumen... | reverse complement strand
TGAAAAAACTCTTCGTGCTAATAGTTTTGAATTTCTTGGTAAAGCATTAAAACCACTTCCAGAAAAATTCCATGGTTTAACTGATATTGAAGATAAATATAGAGAAAGATATGTTGATATCATTTCAAATGAAGAATCAAGAAAAGTATTTTTAGGTCGTAGTAAATTATATGCATTTATTCATAAATATTTAGGAGAACATAATTTCTTAGAAGTAGAAACTCCAATTATGCAAACAGCAGTATGTGGAGCTGCAGCAAGACCCTTTTATACTCATCATAATGCTCTTGATATGGAATTAAACCTAAGAATAGCTCCTGAAACATATTTAAAACAATGTATAGCTGCTGGTTTTCCAAGAGTATATGAAGTTGCAAAATGTTTTAGAAATGAAGGAATGGATACTGAACATTTACAAGAGTTTACGCAAGTAGAATGGTATGTATCATATTGGAATTTTGAAGATAATTTAAAATTTTATCAAGAATTTATTAGAGCTTTAATGATGGAATTAGTTGGAACAACAACAATTACTTATCAAGAACATGAACTTGATTTTTCTAAAGACTTTACAAGAATTAATTATGTTGAAAAATTAACAGAAATATTAGGATTTGATTTCTTAAATATAGATGATCCTAAAGAATTAAAAGATAAAATAATAGAAAAGGGTTTATTTACAAAAGAGGATTTAGAAGATTATCATTCATTAAGTCAAATAATAGATTTTGTTTATAAAAGAACAATTAGAGCTAATATAATAGAACCAACAGTAATATATAATTATCCGGCTGTTTTAATACCTCTAGCTAGACGTAATGATAATAATAAGAAGATTATTGATGTATTCCAAGTAGTTGCAGGTGGTACAGAACTTTGTAAAGCTTATTCTGAGCTTGTTGACCCATTTACTCAAAGAAAAGCCTTTGAAGATCAATTAGTTGCAAAAGAACAAGGTGACGATGAGACAATGGAAATAGATGAAGGATTCATGGGAGCTATGGAACAAGGAATGCCTCCAATATCTGGTCTTGGATTTGGAATAGATAGATTATTAATGTTAATATATAATGTTGATTCAATTCGTGATGTTGTTTTATTCCCACTTATGAGAAGAGAAGATAATAAATAATAAAGTACTTAGGTACTTTTTATTTTGAAAAAAAATATATTTGCATATGTGATACAACGTTTTTAAAGAATGTTAAAATAAACTCTAATTATCACTTTTATTAGTGGTAATTTTTTTTCGACAAAATTATTTATTTCATTATTCTATAATTATAATCGAGGAGGGATAATGAATAAAAACGTAATTATTGTTATTTTATTTGGAAGTTTATTAGGATATTTATTTGGTAATTTAATTTTTAATAATTATCAAGGAAAAGATTATATTGATATTGATGGTAATATATATTATTTACAATATGGTGTTTATACAACTAATGAAGCTGCTATAAATAGTACTAAGAATTTAAAAGAAAAATATTATATTAAAGAACTTGATAATAAATATTATGTTTATTTAGGAGTTACATCTAATTATGATTTAGCATTAAAACTAAAAGAAAAATATGAGAATGAAAATATTCATATTTATATAAGAAGTGATTATGTTGAAAACTCTGAAACATTAGATAAGTTAAAAGAATATGATGAAAAGATTAATGAAGATAATATTGAATCAGTAATGCAAGAAATATTTGAAAATAATGAACTCAATTTATAAATAGTAAAAAAACTAACTATATTATAAATAGGAGGCGTTATGTTAATAAAAGAAATGAAAGAAATAGATAGACCAAGAGAAAGATTAATTAAGTATGGAGAATCTAGTTTATCTAATGAAGAGTTACTTGCAATTATTATAAAAACTGGTACTAAATCTAAATCAAGTAAAGATCTTTCTATAGAATTATTAAATGATATAGGAGGATTTAATAATTTAAAAAATATTAATTTAAATAGTTTAAAAAATATAAAAGGAATAGGTAATGTTAAAAAGATAGAGTTACTAGCAACAATAGAACTTGGTAAAAGATTATTTATAGAACATAATAATATTATTAAAAAGAAATATACTGATCCTAAATATATATATTTAGATAATAAATATTTATTTTATGGATTAAAGCAAGAATACTTTTATGTATTTTATTTAGATACTAAAATGAATTTAATAGAAAGGAAATTATTATTTATGGGAACAATTAATAGAAGTGTTGTTCATCCTAGAGAAATATTTAAAAATGCATATCTTTTTAGTGCATCTAGTTTTATATGTATGCATAATCATCCAACAGGAGATGTTATTCCATCAAATGCTGATATAGAATTAACTAATACTTTATTAGAAATAGGAAAATTAAATGGAATTAATTTACTAGATCATATTATAGTTAGTGATAATAATTATTTTAGTTTTTATGATAATAAATTAATGGAGAATAAAAAATGAAAATGAAATTATTTTTAATAATTATAATTTTATATATATTATCTTTTATATCTATAAAATATAATATTAATTTATTTTATCCGTTTTATTATTTAAAAGATATTATATATTATCCAGTTAAAGCTTTAGATAAAGATATAGAATTAAGTAATGAAGTAATGAATGGTATAAATTCAGAAAAGTTAAAAGAATTAGAAGAATTAAAAAAAATAAATAATTTATCAGATACCTTAACTGATTATAAAAAAGTTACTGGTGTTGTTATTGAAAGAAATAAAATGTATTGGTTTAATACAATAACTATTAATAAAGGAAAAAGTGATGGTATAAAAGAAAATATGGCTGTAGTATCAGGAAATGGTTTAATAGGAAGAATAAATAAAGTAGGAAGTCATACAAGTGAGATTAAATTAATTACAACTAATGATACTAATCATAAAATATCGGTTATGTTAAAAACTAAAAATGATATATTATATGGAATATTATCTGGATATAATAAAGATAAAAATGTTTTAGAAATAACTTCTATTAATAAAAATATAGATATAGATGATAATACTAGTGTTTATACAAGTGGAATGGGGGGAATATTTCCTAGTGGTATATTAATAGGTAATGTTAGTAATATTATAAATGATAAATATGATGTATCAAAAATAATAGAAGTAACACCATCTAGTGATATTAATAATACTAAATTTGTAAATGTTTTAATAAGGAATATAGAATGATTTATATAATTATTTTAATAACTATTATAATAGACTTTCTAATATCATATTTTATACCAATATATTTTAATAATTTAAATATATTTTATCCAATGTTAACATTAACTTTTCTTATTTATTATTTTAAAAAAACTACTAATAAAAAATATCTAAAAATAGTATTAATAACAGGATTATTATATGATATATTATTTTCTTATTTATTCTTATTTAATACTATAATATTTTTATTATTTTCTAAAATATTAATAAAGATAGATAAAGTAATTAGATATAATTATTTAATAAGTATATTATTATTAATATTATTTATCTTTCTATATGATTTTATATTATTTATTTTAATATATATATCTAAATATAATACTATATCTTTTTATGATTTAATTTATAAATTTAAAAATTCTCTTATATTAAATATAATATTTTATTGTTTATTAAATATTATTATTAATAAAAATGTATTAAAAAAAATAAAATAGTTATACTATAAATGGAGGATATTATGACACAAAAAGAATTATTATATATGGAAGATGCTATTAATCATGAGATAAGTATTATAAGTATTTTAAATAAGTCTATAGAAGATCTTGATGATAGTGATTTAATAAATTTTTTAGAAGATGAAATTAATGTTCATGAAGAATTAAAAGAAAGATTATTAAATCATATGGAGGATAAATCTTATGAATAAATTAGTTTTAGAAAATTATTTATTAGTTTTAAAAAGTACTGTTGAAGTATATATTCATGGTACATTAGAAAGTTCAAATCCTGATACTAAATCATTATTAAATGATTCTCTTAATACTATTATTAATTCTCAAAAAGATACTTATAATAAAATGACTGAACTAAATATTTATAAAATAAATAATGTTAATAATAATGCTATTAAAAATACATTAAGTAAATTAAATAGTCAAAATTAAAAGAGTATATAAGTTAAAAATATATATTCTTTTTATTATATTTTTTCTAAAAATGTGAAAAATAACTATAAAAATATATGGAAAAATGTGATATATGGTCGCAAAATGTCTGGAAAAATGTGATGTAAACACTTGAAAATATTGGAATTTTGTGATAAAGTTAGTGTTGAGGTGAAAAAAATGGCTAGATTAAGAAGAAAAATTGATTCGTTTTTAATAGAATGGAAACATTCAAAAGATAAATTGCCACTTATTGTTAAGGGAGCAAGACAAATTGGTAAGACAGATGCAATAGAGAATTTTGCCAAAAATAATTACAAAAGTATTGTAGAAATTAATTTTGCATTACAAAAAGAATTTAAAACTATATTTGATAATGGTTTTGATGTAGATTCAATTATAAATAATATATCAATAATTAATAATAATTTTAAATTTATACCTGGAGAGACGTTAATATTTTTTGATGAATTACAAGATTGTATTAATTGTGCAACTTCATTAAAGTCATTTAAAATTGATTCAAGATTCGATGTTATATGTTCTGGATCTATGATGGGAATTAATTATCAAGAGATAGAATCTAATAGTGTTGGTAATAAACAAGATTATATAATGCATTCTATGGATTTTGAGGAATTTTTATGGGCTAAAGGATATAAAGCTGAGCAAATAGAAGATTTATATACTTGTATGAAAAATGTAAAACCATTAACAACAACTCAATATGATGTAATGATGCTTAATTTTAGAGATTATATGATATTAGGTGGAATGCCAGCAATAGTTGCTAGATTTATAGAAAATAAAAATTTTAGTGGAGTATTGCAAATGCAAGAACAAATTCTTAGAGATTATGAAGAGGATATTTCAAAATATGCAAAGGGTTTTGATAAAGCGAGAGTATTAAACGCTTATAGAAAAATTTCAACTTTTTTGGGTAACGAAAATAAAAAATTTCAAATTTCTAAAATAGCAGATGGTGCAAGGAATAGAGAATATGTTGGAATAACAGATTGGCTATCTGATGCTGGAATTGTTAATATTTCATATTGTATGGAACAATGTGCTTTACCTTTAGGTGAAAATTATAATCCTGATAATTATAGATTATATTTTGCAGATACAGGACTTCTTATAGCATCTTTAGATGATGAAGCTCAAAATGATTTAAGAAAAAATCAAAACTTTAATACATATAAGGGAGCAATATATGAAAATATAGTTAGTGATATGTTAGTTAAAGCTGGATATAAATTATATTTTTATAAAAATGAGAAAGGTACAATTAAAATGGATTTCTTTATTAGGGATGCTAATTCCTTAATACCGGTAGAAGTTAAAGCAAACGATAATGCTACTGCATCATTAAATAATTTAATAAATAGTAATCAATTTAAAGATATTAAATATGGAATAAAATTATGTAATAAAAACATTGGATTTAATGGTAAGTTTTATACATTTCCTTATTTTATGACAATGTTTTTAAAAAGATTTTTAGAAGAAAAAAATAATTAAGAGGTAGTTATGAATATAAGTAAGAGTATTAGATTAGCTTATTGTGAAAATTTTAAAGATAAAATAATTGAAAATGAAAATTACAATGATTTTATATCATCATTTAGTAAAGATAGAATAGAAAAGATTTATAAAATAGCATCTATTATGGATGATAATAATAAAATGCTTTCACATGTAATGTCTTTATCGATTCATCCAAAGAAAGTAATAGTAGATGATTTTATAAAAAATAAGAAAGATATTTATAAAATTATTGTTTCTAATGCATCTATAGATATTTTAAATCAATTAAATATTTTTATAAATAGAAATAATGGTAAAGTTATAACATTAAGTTTAGATAATTTAAATTATTCTATAAATTTTATTAAATATATAAATGATTTTTTTATAGCCAAAGTAAAATTAATAAAAATTAATAATATATTGGAAATATATTCTCCCAAAGAAATAACTAATATATTAAAAGAAATATTAAAAGATAAAAATATTAAAGAAAAATCTAAAAAGAATAGTGAATATTACAATAAAATAAATAGTTTAGTTGCAACTTATGGTGTAATTAGAGTAAAAGATTTAACTAAAATTTATAATAAGGTATTTGAAAAAACAACTGAAAAAAATATTATTGATAGTATATTAATAAATATTCCTATACGTGATAATATAAGTATTGTAAAACTTGATGATGATTATTTAATTTATAATTTAGAATTTGAAGATGAGGATAATGCCATTACTTTCTATTATTCTTTATCTAAAAAAATAGATTATAAAATATTTACTAAAAAAGAGTATGAGGAAATAGAAGATGGAATTTATCATACTAATTTTATTGAATATGATAATTTAATAGATTTCTTAGTAACAGTATTAAATATGGAAGATGATGAATTAGATTATTTTGATGATATGTTTATACTTGATTATATGTACTCATATCAAACTGATAAGGAAGTTGCTAAAAAGAAATTAAATTCTAAGTTAAATACATCCTATGGATATCTCGAATTTAGTGATAAAGCATATATTTGTAGTAGTATTTTAAAAATAGCTAAAAATTATCCTAATTATAATTATAAGGGATATAGTTATAATGAAATAAATAATAAAGCTAATTAAAAAATATTTTTTCTAAAACAATTGAAAAAATATTTTTTTTATATTATAATTCTAATATAGAGGAGAATAATTATGGATTTGCAAAGAACAATAAATATAAATAAGAAATTTATAGCAATAATGATTCTTTTATCATTAATATCAGTAATGTCATATTATTCATATGCCTTATTTCAAGTAAATGTAGTAAAGAATGGAGTAATAATAATAAGAACTGGTAGTATAGATTTAACAGCAACTGTACAAGATGAAACTAATAATACATTTACAGTAACAGCTAATAGTTCTAAAACAGTAACTATTAATTTAACATCAACTAATACATCTGAAATAGGATATAAAATGTATTATGAAAATCTAACTGGAGAACTTATAGTAACAAGTAATGAAACATTTACTAATAATATAGTAGAAGGGAAGATGACTACATCTAAAACAATTACTTTAACGTTTACTAATTCAGGAACTGAAAATGTTTCAATTACCTTAGGAGGGTTAGGAGGACTAGCTCAATATCCAATACCAATAGAGGATGGTAATAAACATGAACTTGTTATTGGAACAATAAGACCAGCCATAAGTGATTTAGTAAAAATGAATTTAACAGAAACCAATAATACTCCCGATAATTATGTATTAGAAGATGGAATCTATTATATATCTGGATGTAAAGAAGATGGAGATACATCTGTTTGTAACGAAAAGAATACAATTGATTTTAATTATGTCTGGTACTCAGGAAAACTATGGCGAATAACAGCAATCTATCCAGACGGAAGAGTGAAGATGATCACAGAAGATCCAATAACGGCAATAAATTGCGGAAGTAATACAACTTATGAAGGATCGTGGATGTATCAGTGGTTAAATGAAGATTTTAAAGATACATTGTATAACTATCAAAACATAATTGATGAAAATGCTACTTGGAATGCAACTATGACTTCATCTACAACAAAACCAGCGGAAACAACCATGGTAACTGCTCCAGTTGGCTCACTTAATACTTATGAATATGTAAAAAGTTATGCGAAGTTAGGAAGTTATAGTACATCAAGTGCTTATGGTAATGGATATTTAAATATAGGGTATTACTGGTGGTTAATAACACCGTATAGTGGTTCCTACGTCCGCTACGTCAACTACGATGGCCAATTGTACCGCACTCCTCCGACGGCGGGCGCGGACGGCGTGCGTCCATCCATTAATCTAAAATCCGGAATTGTTTTATCAAGTGGAGATGGATCAAGAAGTAATCCATATAAAATAAGTGGTGATAAAGAAGAATCAATAGCAAACACTACACTTCTTAATACAAGAAGTAGTGGAGAGTATGTAGCATTTAAAGATGAATTATATCGAATAGTAGGTGTAGAAGATGGTACTACGAAAATAGTCAAAGCAGATTATATAAGAGATGGAAGTAACAATGTATTAAATAAGTATTTTGCAAGTAGTGTAACATTTGGAAAAAGTACTAATACTAAAAATGATAATTATTGGGACTATTACTTAAATAATACTTGGTTAAAAGATAAGTTTGAAATAGATTCTAGTGATGAACATCCAGAGGATACATATAATACGATATTAACGCAAGGTACATATTATCTTGGTGAGTACGGAGATGGAGTAAGTTATAAAAATACCATTTGTAAAACATCAAATACCACTGATACAGTTCTTGCATGTGAGAAAATTGATGATACCAACAAATTATATACTGGATATGTTGGATTATTGCGTATTGGAGAAATGTTTTCATCACAACTTGGAAGTGGATATGCAACATCAAGTATTATGTGGTTAATAACACCGTATAGTGGTTCCAACGTCCGCTACGTCAGCAGCGGTGGCACCTTGAACATCGATTCTCCGACGTCGCTCACGCACGGCGTGCGTCCATCAATTAATCTAAAATCTACTATCGTGATTTTGGGTGGAGATGGAACGCTTGAACATCCTTTTGAAATAGAATAGTGTAAAATTTATGTAAAAATAACTAGGTATAAAATTATGTATAGGTATACATGATTTTGTACTTAGTTTTTAGGTTCTAGAATTTCTGGTGTGAAGTAAAATTAAAAAAAATTAGATGCTAAAAATTAAAAAGCAAGAATTTCTAGTGTGAAGTTATTGATGTAAAAAGATGCATTTCAAAATCAGTGAATTTTAAATTATTAGAAAATTATAACTTACCTGACAAAAGTTATAAAGTTTCTAATGAATCTATGATTAACTATCACGGAATTAAATATTCAGTACCAATAAAATATGCTGGAAAGAACATATCAGTATTGGAAGAGGATAACGTCATCCATGAATTATGTAATGATTTACATAATATATGGATGATGGAATAATACTTATGTAATCAAAAGATAAATTAAAATATATTTATAATGTTTTAAAGAGTGAAATAAAAAAATATAAATTAGAATTTAATAATAAAACTAAGATTTATAAAGATTATGAAGGATTTAATTTTTTAGGTATTAATTATTATATTATAAATAATAGAATAATTAAAAGAATTAGTAGGAAAAATAAAAGAAAAATTATTAAGAAGATTGATAATAATAATTATTGCTTTTATAAAAATTATTTAAAGTATATAAAATAATTTTATTTGTAAAAACTATTGAAATAAATATAATAGTTAGATATAATTAATATGTATCAAATAGTTTGCCTGAAATTTGTATGACAATTTAGACGATAGGGTTTATTTCTAGAGGCAAAATAGAAATTTGCATGACTGCGGAGTATACTTCCTTTTTAAAAGGGAGGTATACTCCTTTTTGTTTAAGGAGGAGGTATTTATGAAAACAAACTTAGTCGAAAATGAAATAACTAAAGAAGAGTTTAGTAGTGTTGTTAGTATTATTAAAAATGATATTAAGAATACTCAATTTAAAATTGCTTACCAAGCAAATAATGAATTAATATTATTGTATTTTAGAATAGGAAAAGTCTTAGAAGATAATAGTGAATATGGAAATCATTTCATAGAAAATCTAGCTATAGAAATAAAGATAGAGTTACCAGATGCCCAAGGATTTTCAGAACGTAATTTAAAAAGGATGAAAAGATTTTATAATGAATATAAAGAATATGAAAAAGTGCCACAAGCTGTGGCACATTTACCATGGGGTCATAATATTTTACTATTTGAAAAAATAAAGGATAAAAAAATAAGACAAGTATATGCTGAGGCTGCAGTAACAAATGGATGGAGTAGAAATGTTTTGGATTTTCAAATTAAATTAGTACGGAAAGTAGAGATTATTATATAGATTTATTATTTTATCATTTAGAACTTAGATGTTATGTTGTAATAGAATTGAAAACAACAGAATTTAAACCTGAATATATTGGACAACTAAATTTTTATATTACAGCTGTAAATAAAATATTAAAAAAAGAAAAAGATAATAATACTATTGGTTTATTATTGTGTAAGGAAAAAGATAAATTATCAGTAGATTGGTCACTTGAAGATGTTAATAATCCGATTAGTGTATCATCATTTGAACTTGAAAAATATATACCTAAGGATATATTAGAAAAATTACCAACAGAGAAAGAACTGAATTTACATATTGATATAAATGATTAATATTATCATTTGCTAGTTGCATAAGGATAATAGTAGTAGAATAAATAAGTATTAAGATTAATTTTTCATTTTAAGATTGGAGGAAGTGATGGTAGAAGAAGTAGTTTATGAAAAAGAAATTAATAATGAAATGGTTTGGAATATTGGTAAAATGATTATGGAAAAGCAAGATGGTAATAAAAGAGCAAAATATGGAGATTTATTAATTGAAGGGATATCTATTAAATTAACTGAGAATTTTGGAAAGGGATTTTCTAAAAGAAATTTAGAAAGAATGCGAAAAATTTATATGTGTTTTCCAATTGCGTCAACATTGTCGTCGCAATTGAGTATATCGCATTATTATGAATTAATGAAGAAAAAAGATTTAAAAAAAGGAAAAGTGACTCATCAAGATATAGGACAGATTTCAACTAATAAAAATGAAACTATTGTAAAATATACTTTGCCAGAAGATAATAATAGTATTTTTTCTAGTGAATCTAGTGAAAAAGATTTTATAAATATAATGGGATAATGAAATAATAAAGGAATGTTACAATAAGATAATAAATTGAGTTATAATAATCTAGTTTTTTTTATTAATTTATTATATAATAGAAAATGAGGTGAATATTTTATGAAAAAATTAAGATGTACATCATGTGGAGCAGAATTAAAAATTGAAGATAATAATGAATATGCAATATGTGAACATTGTAAGTCTAGGTATAAATTAAATGAAGACTTAAATATTAATATTAAACTAGATGATAATGTAAAAGAGGTTATTGATAATACTTTAGGAGTATCTAATAAATTTTCTAAATTTATGTTTATTCCAATTATAATATTTTTTATTGCAGTAGCTTGTATTATAACTTTTTCTGTTAAATCACAAATGGATTTTCGAAAGAGTCACAGTGAAATAAAAGAGAAAAGTGAAAATGAAACTAATGATATGATAGAAGAAGGTAAAAAAAGTCTTTTTAATTTACAATTTTCATCATCTGCAGGAACTGAAAGTGGTTTCTTTGTAAAATCAACATTAGATAGAGTTATAGAAAGTAATAAAGTTAATGATAGAAAAGTGTCAGTTATTTATAATGATAATTCTACAACTGATGAAAATAAAATTATTGAAATAAAACATGGATTAAATGATAGAGATCAATTTGAAGTTTATGTTAATTATGATAATGGATATGTTAATGAAATTAAAATAGAAAAAATAAATTAATTTAAATATTAATAGAAAGGAATCAATCAATAATTATTATTGATTGATTATACGTGATAGAATGATTACAGTAAAAGATGTTACTTTAAGATTTGGAACACAAACTTTATTTCAAGATGTTAATTTAAAATTTGTTAATAATGAATGCTATGGAATAGTTGGTGCTAATGGAGCAGGTAAATCAACTTTTTTAAAGTTATTAAATGGTGAAATAGAAACAACTCATGGTGAAATAATTATTCCTAAAAATGAAAGAATTTCTACTCTTGAGCAAGATCATTATAAATATGATGAATATAGTGCTATTGATGTAGTTATTATGGGTAATAAGAAACTATATGATATTAAAGAAGAAAAAGATAAATTATATTCTAAATCAGAATTTAGTGATGCTGATGGAATAAGACTTGGAGAGTTGGAAGCAGAATTTTTAGAATTAAATGGATGGGATGCAGAAACCGATGCTTCTAAACTTCTTTCTAATTTAGGAGTTAATATCGATTTACATTATTTAAAAATGAAAGAAATACCTAGTAATGATAAAGTTAAAGTTTTACTTGCTAAAAGTTTATTTCAAAATCCAGATATATTACTTCTTGATGAGCCTACTAATAACTTAGATATAGATGCTATAAACTGGCTAATAGAATTTTTAATAAATTATCCTAATTGTACAATTATTGTTAGTCATGATCGTCATTTTTTAAATAGTGTTTGTACTAATATAGTAGATATTGATTATAAGAAAATGAAGTTATATAAGGGTAATTATGATTTCTTTGTTGAATCTAGTGAATTATTACAAAAACAAATAAAAGAAAGTAATAAGAAAAAAGAAGAAAAGATTAAAGAATTAAAAGAATTTATTGCAAGATTTAGTGCTAATGCATCTAAAAGTAAACAAGCAACTTCTAGAAAGAAAATACTTGATAGTATTGAACTTGAAGAATTAGTTCCATCTTCTCGTAAGTATCCTTTTATTGATTTTAAATTTGAAAAGGGTAATGCTAGAGAAGTTTTAAATGTTTCTAATTTAACTTATGAAGAGAATGGTGTAAAACTTTTAAATAAAATATCATTTACTGTATTAAAAGATGATAAAATTGCAATACTTGGTAATAATATTTTAAAAACTTTACTTTTTGATATTCTTACTAAAAAGAAAAAATATACTAAGGGTGAAATAAAATATTGTGTTAATGCAAACATTGGATATTTTGAGAGTGATAATACTGATTATTTTAAAGGTTCTGAATCTATTTTAAAATGGATTTCAGAATATAAAAAAATAGATGATGAAGAAGTACTTAGGGGATTTTTAGGAAGAATGTTATTTTCAGGTGATGATGTTAAAAAGAGTGTTAATGTTTTATCAGGAGGAGAAAAAGCCCGCGTTATGTTTTCAAAATTAATGCTTTTAGAACCAAACTTTTTAATTTTAGATGAACCTACTAATCATTTAGATCTTGAAAGTATAACATCTTTAAATAAGGGATTAATTCGTTTTAAAGGGGAAATTCTATTTACAAGTTTAGATTATGAACTTAATAGTACAACTGCTAATAGAATTATTGAAATACTTGATAATGGAACAATAATTGACAAAAGATGTACTTATGAAGAATATATAAATGATCCTAAAATAAAAGAATTAAAAAATAAAAGTAAATAATCTTTTAATTAATAAAATAATAGTGTATAATTTAATTAATTTATAAATATAAATACATGAGGTGGATTATGAGTAAAAAAGTTGTAGTACTTGGAGGAGGTACTGGTTTATCAACTCTTCTTAAGGGGTTAAAAGAGTTTCCCGTAGAAATATCTGCAATAGTATCTGTTTGTGATGATGGTAAATCTACAGGAAGACTTAGAGAAGAATTTAATCAAGTAGCTGTTGGTGATATTAGAAGAGTATTAATATCTCTTTCAGAAACAGAAAATATAATTGATGAAATACTTAATTATCGTTTTAATACAACTAGTGATTTAAATGGTCATACTGTTGGTAATTTATTATTAACAGCAGCTTGTGATATAAAAGGTAATATGAGTAAAGGAATTAAAAGTTTAAGTAAGATTCTTAATTTAAAGGGGAAGGTAATACCTTTATCAGAAGATAACGAAATAACTTTAATGGCTAAAATGACTGATGGTAGTATTGTTGAAGGAGAACATAATATTACTAATGCAAGTAAAAAAATAGAAAAAATATATTATAAACATGAACCTGTTGTTAGTCGTGATGCTATTAAAGCCATAAAAGAAGCTGATCTAATAGTACTTAGTATGGGTAGTATCTATACAAGCATTATTCCTAATTTAATTTGTAGGGAAATAATTAATGCAATTGATAAAAGTAATGCTCCTGTTATGTATATTTGTAATATTGTAACTCAACCAGGAGAAACAGATGATATGACTGCTAGTGATCATATAAATCTTTTAAATAGTTATCTTGGAGAGAAAAAAATAAGTGTTGGAATATTTAATAAAGAAGAAATGGATAAAGAATTAGTTAAAAAATATGAAACAGAAGAACAAAAAGATCCAGTTATTCTTGATAAAGAAAAATTAAAAGATCTAAAAATAATTGAAGATGATTTAATAGAAACTAAAGAAGGTGTATTTCGTCATGATACAACAAGACTTGGTTTTCATATTTTTGAATATTTATTAAATTTAAAAAAATAATTTTGGAGGATTTATGAAGTTAGTAGGAAAAATAATTGGAATACTTGGATTATGCTCTCTTGCCGCAGGAATAGGTTTTATTGTTACAAAATATTTAGATAAAAATTTATACCTTGATACTAAATTATTAGTTAAATTCGAAGATTATAAAGAATTTAATCTAGAATCAACAGATGTTTATTCTAAAGAAGAAGCAATAAATATTTATCCTAACAAATTTACTGTTGAAAATAAAAGTTTAAAGGGTGTTAAATATGATATACATCTTAAAGAAAAAGAAAGTAATGTTAATAAAGATAATTTAAGTTATATATTATATTTAAATGATAAAGAGGTTAAAGCAGGAAAAATATCCGAACTTGAAGAAATATTATATTCAAATAGTGTTGGTTTAAAGAAAACAGATGAGTATAAGTTATATATATATTTAACAGAAAAAGAAGATGCTCCTAAGTTTACATATACTTTAGAGATTAAATCAAAGTAGGTAATTATGAAAACTAAACTTGAAAAAGCTATAGGGGATGGAAATATTGTTATACCTTTATATATTTTAAAAGCTTTTAAGAAACTTAATTTATCTATGGAAGAATTTATTTTTTTGATGTATTTATATAATAAACAAGATAAGATAGATTTTAATCCAGAGAAAATAGCAGAAGATTTAAATATAGATATTATGGAAGTTATGGGATATATTTCTGTTTTAACTGATAAAGGTTATTTAGAACTTGATGTAATTAAAGAAAATAATTTATTAGAAGAAAAAATTAATTTAGCGAAGCTTTATGAAAAAATAAGTATGATATTAATTGATAAAGAAGAAGATAATAAACCAGATGGAATTTTAAAATATATAGAAGAGGAATTTGGAAGACCAATTAGTTCTACAGAAATAGAAATGATTGAATCATGGGTAAAAAATAATATAGAAGATAGTTTAATTAAAGAAGTAGTTAAGATATCTAAGAATAATGGAATACTAAGTATTAAATATATTGATGCAATTCTTTTTGATTATAAGAGTAGGGGTATTACGAATATAAATGATTTGCAAAGTGAGAAAAATAATATTCATGAGGAAGTTGTTGAAAATACAGTAGAAGATTGGGATTGGTTAGAAGATGAAGAAGAATATCCAATTAATTAAGAATTATTTAGATTATTTATTTCCTAATCCTAAATGTGAATTAGAATATAATAAAGATTATGAATTAGTAATTGCAGTTATGTTATCTGCTCAAACGACGGATAAAGGAGTTAATAAAGTAACAAATATTTTGTTTTCTAAATATGATAGTTTAGAAAAACTTAGTAATGCTGATATTAATGATATAATTGATATAATTAGACCAATTGGTAACTATAATATTAAGTCTAAAAATATTATTTCAATTGCAAGTACACTATTAAATAGTTTTAAAGGAATAGTACCAAGTACCCATGAAGATTTAGAAAGTTTACCTGGGATTGGAAGAAAGAGTGCTAATGTTATATTGGGAGAGATTTATAATATTCCATCTATGGCTGTTGATACTCATATAATTAGAGTATCTAATAGATTAAATCTAATTAATAGTTTAGATCCTATAAAAATAGAAGAAAAATTAGAAAATATATTTCCTAAAGACGAATGGGTTAAACTTCATAAACAATTAGTTTTATTTGGAAGATATCATTGTAAAGCTAAAAATCCTAATTGTTTAGATTGTAAAATAAATAAGATATGTAAATATAATAAAAATTAGTTTAAATTAATCTAGTTTTTATTTTTTTTAATTTTATTTGTGTTATAATTATATAGTTAGGAGTTCATATGATAAATAAAGTATTAAATAATAAAATAATTTGGATAGTTTTAATAAGTATTATAGTTGTACTATTCATTGTTGTTTTTTCTTTAAATATGAATAAAAATAGAAATATAGATATTACTGATAATAATTCTAATAATAATACTTCTAATCAAGAAGATGTACCGATAGATGAAACCAGAAATATTATTTTTGAATTAAATGGAAATGAAGAAGTTTTAATTTATCAAGGAGATAAATATGAGGAACTTGGTTTTATTGCAAAAGATAATGAAGAGAATTTAACAGATTTTGTTACAATAAATAGTAATGTTAATACTAATAAAGTAGGAAATTATGAAGTAGAATATATTTTAAAATATGATGATTTAGAAAAGATATTAATAAGAAAAGTAAGTGTTAATGAAATTCCAAGTGAAGAAATAAAAATAGAATTAAAAGGAGAAGAGAAAGTATATTTAGATAATAATTCAGATTATTTAGATGAGGGTGCAAGTGCATATTTTAAAGATCGAGATTTATCAAGTGAAATTAAAGTTATAAAAGAAGAGGTAAATGAGAATAAATATTATTTGAAATATTCAATTAGGGAAAAAGAAATTAAAAGAGAAGTAATTAAATTAAATATTGATAAAATGATAAGTATTGATAATAATAAATTAGAAGTAACAATAAATCTTGATGATAATATTAGTTCTGTTAAGTTACCAAATGGAAATAGTGAAACATCTAAAAATATAGTATATAAAATAGATAAGAGTGGAGTATATAATTTTAAATTTTATACAAATAATAATAAAGAATTTGTAAGGAATATTGAAATAAAA
>Ga0247611_10005398_pt1 | contig 16951 bp, 16 predicted proteins | sample 177DNAGHGhighgp2_FD_192422 | JGI IMG/M metagenome (GOLD analysis project Ga0247611, IMG submission 192422) | Sheep rumen microbial communities from Palmerston North, Manawatu-Wanganui, New Zealand - 1770 DNA GHGhigh gp2 | ecosystem: Host-associated > Mammals > Digestive system > Stomach > Rumen... | reverse complement strand
TTCCTCCAGCTGTTATCACCTGCCAAATACGGGCTAACGAACCGTTAGGGCGTGAAAAGTGTTGTTTTTATTGGGGTTGAGACGGAGGAACGAATCGTTACGGGGACTACAACGCTGTTTTTCGACATTTCTTAAGTGGGGACCGAACCTTTCGTTCGTCCCCCACGTCATAAACCGGACAACTCGGAAAGATCGGGTTCTGCGGAAACACCTCTTGCATTCTGGGCGGATTTGTGGTACAATAGGAGCAGAATGGAGGTTTGTTCCCTTCATATAATGATCCTATACCGCAGGAGGATTATGCCGTATGACAGAAAGAATTGCAATTGATATTCCTGTCGGGATGAAAGACTATATCCAGCCCTCGGATTCTCTTCGCAGAAACGCACTCTGGCTTTATCTCTCTATAAGGGACAGGAAATTATCCCACGGTAAGGCCGCGGAGATTCTCGGGATCCGCAAGCTTGACCTGATCGATTTGTATGCCTCGATGGGTTTGCCTTACCTCGATCAGACGATGGATGAACTGGATGAAGACCTGTCCACGCTCCGTGATTTGTTTGGAAGCGAGGGCAAAGCATGATCGTCGTTTCTGACACAACACCGCTGATTTCCCTGTTGAAGACGGGCAGGCTCGATACTCTGGAAAAACTGTTTGGCGAAGTCCGTATTCCGGATGCGGTCTTTGAGGAGCTCACCTCCAACCCGAGGTACAGCGACGAAGCTGCGGCGATTCGCTCTTATCCCTATATCGACATCATATCCGTAAGTGACGCCGATGCGGTAGAGCAAGTCTCACGGGAAGATGGCCTGGATTTGGGGGAGAGCGAAGCGATTGTCCTGACACAGGAGATCTCCGCGGATCTCCTTCTTATGGACGAAGCCAGAGGGCGGGACGTCGCCCGCTCGATGGGACTCCGCATCACCGGCACGGTCGGTATCCTTCTGCTGTCCTATGAACGCGGTATTTTGAACAAGGATGAAATTGTAGACTGTGTCGAGCGGCTGCGCGATGCCAACCGCTTCATCGGCGAGCGGTACTTGCAGCTGCTTCTGGAACGAATCCAGTGAGTGCATGAGAAGGCTTTTCTTTGCCTATGCGGTGCAATTTCTGCATCCATCCCGCTCTCTCCAAGTCAAGACAAGAAGGAACAGCAATCGTTTTTTTAAAGCCAGACCGGGGCTCAATCGGTACGTCACGTTTCGTGACCTACCGGCACAAACCATTTCTTTGCCTGAGCTGTGCAATTCTTGTCTGTGATGTTGCTGAAAGAAGTCTTGTAAAAGCGTTTTTGTAAATCTATGATAACAATTCGGACTAATTAATGGGAGAATGAAATCATGGCAACAATAAATGACATCTATGCTGGTATGCCAGATGCTAAAGATGAAATGATAACCGACGAAGGAGAACGCTTCTTCGAATCATTTATTGTCCCGCCAGGGTTGCCTACGGAACAATTATTAAATGGGAAGAAATGTCTTGTTTCAGGGTTCAAAGGTGTAGGAAAAACCTCTGTATTGTATTATTTAGAAAATGAAGCAAAGAAACGAGAAGAAACAACAATCACTTCGTTTGTGTATTTCAAAAGTGATTTTTCTGAACTCAGAAAAAGCGCATTTGAGAGTATTGCTAATCGGATGATATCTGTTGTAGATATGTCTGCAGATGTAAATCAGATTAAGGTTGAGTATCTCTATATATGGCGGTGGGTGTTTTTCAAGAAAATTGTCGATGACCTCACCAATGGAACGTTTGAAAACGTTCTTTTTGAGGAAGATGACAATTGGCATAATTTCGTCAAATCTGTTAACAAAATCAATTATTCTTCCGAGAACAAAAATACCATTTCACTCTCCGCATTAAGTCTTTCAGTACAGGCTTCATCTTCAGAAGGGTTATCTGCATCAGCTGAAGCTTCATTCGAGAGCTCCCCACATGACCAAATCATCAAGTTTTCCGAAGCTGTAGATAAATGTGAATCTTATTTTAAATTATTAAAAAGGACTGCTGTTCCATACTATATATTTATAGATGAGATGGAGGTGTTTTATGGTAGTATCGATCTCTTAAAAAGAGATCTTACTCTTATTAGGGACTTAATCTTTACAATTCATCGATTAAACAGCTACAAAATTGCTCATTTTATTGCTGCAATTAGAAATGAAGTTGTTTTCGCCATGGATAGATTCATTCAGACAAATGAAATCAACAAAATTATCGATGGATATAGTGCGCCAATACGCTGGTATTATAGCAACACAAATTCAATAGATCACCCCATTATACAAGTTTTAATGAAAAGAATATCTTTAGCTTGTGGCGGAGTAGAACAACACTTCTATGATTGGTTTCCTGAGGAAGTAAATGGAAAAGATACTGTAAGTTATATATTGGATAATGGATGGAATAAGCCAAGAGATATAGTTCGATTACTTATGGCTGCTCAAAATGACAGTCTCCATTGCAGTGACACCTCTTTCTCGCAGGCTTCATTTGACACTTTGCGAAAAGAGTATTCAAAGAACAGTCTGGCTGAAATTCGACAAGAGTTGCAATCATTGTACACAAGCGAAGAAATTGAAATGATTCTAAAACTATTACGAGGTGGTGAGAGGATTTTTAATGCAGAAAGCTTACGAAAAAAAGCTCCAAAAGGCAGTAAAGCAAGAGAGTTTATAAATGAAAGATACGATGACATAATAGAAGACTTTTATCGGGTAGGCTTTTGGGGGAATGTAAAACGTATTGAGCCTACATATCACTGGCGTTGGAATCACAAACAAGACACGGGCGTGCTTACTACAAATGGATGGGAACTCGTAATTCATCCTGCCCTATATTCAGAGCTATCAATATCATTTTTTTGAGATAAACTGTATTTAGTACATTCGTCTTTTTCAAATTGCGACTACTATTTCTATTCCCCAATTAATACATCTTTCTTTGCCTGAGCGGTGCAATTTCTGCACGACTTCCACCTGAGTCACGGCAGAAAGTCAAGCGAATGTTTTGCTAGAAATCGGAAATAACCGGAGTCTTTTCGTCAAAACGCCGGACCACCGAAACCGGGTGTAATGTGTATAGTTCCGCCCTTCCCTGCTCCGCTTTCCGGTTTTGACCCATACCCTGACCCAAACGCGGAAAAAGCACCGTGGAACAATCGGACCAATTACCGCCAAAGACCATCCGGAACCCGAGAGAATACCGCTATAAACGGCCATATTGTTCCGAATAGTATTTCTGATACCATCTCATAACCCGGAGGTCATGTGGTTCAAATCCCTTCCCCGCAAGAGAAGTTGGTAATATCCAACAAAAAATCAGCTCTGATCCTTCAAGATCGGGCTGATTTTTGTTTGTTATTGACGAAAAACGGGCTGTTCGCGGCATCCAGTCACCTCCGGGGTGTGGGCTGACCCATACCGTGACCCATATGCGGAAAGGGGCGGAAAGGGCCGGATGGGGGCGGAGACCTCCGGGTGGGAAGTTGGGCGGGGATTCAGGAGGTTTTTGTGGGGGGGGGGGCGGGAGTGTGACGGGAGGTTATGAGAGGGCAGGAATGCGGGGCTGTTCCCTGCCCTCTCCGCGGTGAGGCTTTCTTTGTTTATGCGGTGAAATTCTTACTCCAACTGCGACATCCATTTTATCACCAAAGAATCAATGGCACGTGTAAAGCCACATAGTCATCTTTAGCTCCTTAACTATGTAATCGCATGAAGACCGCGTACAGGAAGTGACTTCGTACTCACGCTGAGCACATTTTGGTTGCGTCGTTGAAACATTGTGTTCTATCACTAGCGCAGTAGAAGTCTGGAGCTTATGTCCAAAAATATCACACAAAATAGATTTATTTGAACAAGGCTCACTTTTTTCTACCTTATCTTCACAAAACATGAAATTAGCAATTCTCTCAGCATCTGTGTAACTCAGAAAGTTCCCACTGACAATTATCTCTGTGTTATCATATATAAAGTGATATTCAGATTCGGATGTGGCTAAAGCTGTTATGCACAACGCCATTATTAGTATAATCGCACTAGCAATATATATAGTTCTTTTCATTCTGCTTTCCTTTCCATCGCTTGTATCACTTCAATCAGCACCTCATAATTATCAGTCTTAATCTGATATTCAACATTTTCAGATTCAAACACCCCATATACACAATCATCATCTTCAGTTATATTAACAGAATAATCATTGATGCTCATTGTAGTATCTAATTTGCCTTTTCCTGAATTCGGAATCGTGATATATATCGAGGAATATAGATTGTCTTTGCAAACCATTATAGTTACTGTTCGAATTTCGCCAAAATCGCTTGCTTCAATTCCATCTATCTCATATTCTTCTGGTAAATCGTAGGGTAAAGCTAAAAACTCGAATCTCTCATCTGATGCGAGATCATCAAGTGACGAGAATGTAAGCGTATCATGTGTGATAATATAATCTGTATTTTCACTGTGATACCATGTTTTATCTTTCAGCTGATTATACATTTTGTTCGTAAAATCCCTGAATGATGGGCTGAAAGCGTATGTTCCTACTGTCAGAGCCAGAAGAGTCAATACAGCCGCAAGGGCACACACAACACGCCTAAGTCTTGGACGCTGTCTATAAGTGGCCTTTTCCTTCTGTTCATATCTGATCTTTTGAAGAATCTGTTTTGACAGTTCATCGGCTCTACGTCCGCATTCTTCTGTATCCACTCCTTCCAATCTTAATTTGTACTCGACGGCTTCTTCGATGAGATCATAGTCTCTTTTTTCCCATGGCAGTTCCTCCTCTTTCTCGATAATACGATCCAGGGCAACAATAAGCTCCTCGTCCGAAGAAATCGGCGCCACAGATTCTATTTCATGAATTCGTTCTAACAATTTTGATTCCATCCGAACCTCCCTTGAGTTTTAGCCTTAATGCCGCCCTACACTATGTAATGACAGGCAGACGATAAAAATAGCGAAAACTCAAAAAATTTTTTCGATTATTTCTCGTATTCTTTTTTCCATCTTCAGCAGTCTGTATCGGAGAGTGGAGTATGGGATGTTCATGATTCCGACAATTTCCTCAATTGTTTTCTTCTGAATGTATCTGTATTCAAAGATCTCCTGATACTCACTGTCAAGAGATCTTTTTATGATCTGCATGTTGTTGGAATCCTCTCCGGACTTGTCATTGAAGTACACATCATTATAGGAGTAGTCTTCCATATTATTAATTGTTTGTTCATAAGAATCGTTTCTTTCGTAATACTTGAAAGCCTTACTTTGATTGTGTTTGATGCAAAGATCTGCAACTCGATATAGATATGCCCTGATGTTGTCCTCCGTGTCGATACGATCCCACTTTTTCCATAAAACCATAAGAATATCGTTGAGTGTTTCGTCAGCCAATTCTTTTTTCTTCAATTTGTCGAAACAATACAGCCACAATGCTTTACTGTGTTCTGACACAATCGCATTGAACTTCTCTTCATCAAACATATCAATCTCTCCGCTCTTCAAGCTTACTATATTTATAGCACATCTATTTCTTAAAGTCCACCATAAAAATGTTAATTTCGATCGCGTTTGCGCATACGAAGAAACACCTCAATGATTGTGTTCAAGTCTTTTCTGTCTTCTTCGGACAGCTCTTCCACTGAATAATCCTGCGCCAAATAATCCTTTGCGGGGTCTTGTCCTGACACGAGATAGTCCATACTGATATGAAGCACACGGCTTAGCTTATATAGATTTTCAACCTTAATCTCTTTTGTCGCTCGCTCCGTTGTAGATATCATCTGAGCGGAAAGATCTGCCTTCTCCGCAAGCTTCTCCTGTGTATAGCCCGATAGTTTTCTCTGCTCTCTTACCCTTTTTCCAAGCTCAACAAGGAATTCATCTATATGTTTGGCGCTCTTCCCCATTCTTCTTCCCACCTATTCTTTAGCTTTCATCCAAAAACTATTTCGATAGAATTATTATACCTACTGAAGAACTAACAATCCATCGACCATAGAACGGGTTCCCATTCTATAGGAATGATGAGCGACAAATACTTCCTATCGAGCACAGGCTGGAGTATTTTTCCACCAGAACTTAAAGATTTTTTGAGAAATTTTCTCTCAAATTCGCTATTTCCTCCCTCCTGGTGTCATTACTATATGAATGGGAAGAAAGCTCATGTTCCCCCGGCTCTTGAGCCTTCTTTACTCGTCAGCAAATCATGAGTTCTGTGATCCGGACATTGAACTCTCTTCGTATTTGTTGTTTGCGAAATCCCAGGGGGTGGTGCTTATGATTGTCCTATTATTCCGCTTAAATTTACCATTAAATACCCACAAATGCCGGTTACACTCTTAAACACTATAAAAATGCAGATATACCTATAATTCCAGGGAGGATTATCTATGAAAACAAGAATTATTGTTTTGGCCATTGCACTTTTCCTTCTTCTTTCCACATCCATTGCAGCTCATGATTTCCACACTGTTTTACCGGAATACCCCTCTGATGAAATACTGGCTGCAGGTTCCGGCGGTGTATCCCCTCTTAACATTCTTTGCACTCTATTTGGACACGCAAGTCCAGTTGAGAGAAACGACGGAAGGTACACACAAACTAAGTGTGTACATGATGGAGATAGTATATGCCGAGCGGTATGCTACAGATACAAGTATTGTTCCAGATGCGATGAAAAACTGGGCATTGCAATTGGTGGTGACCATATCCGTGATGGTTATTGCCTCCGTGACATGTGGGCACAGTATCAGGCAAACTGGGTCTATGACTGTATTACGTGCAACTAACCCAATAAGAATAGTAATAAGAGCAAATTGAAGTCCTGATTGCCTTGGTACTTTTCAGCACAGAAGAATGCCATCGGTTCATACAAGCCTTCTTCTTCGTTTCTCAATTTGTGATGTTTTTTCATCCTCGATGTAACAATTCTTTTTTCAGGTTATTTCATATAAATGCCCATCATTAAGTGATTTCCACCTATAAACAAATGCTACTGGAGGCACGAGATGTATAAACTAAAAGCAGTCCTGTCCGGGCTGATTCGCCACAAGCGGAGGAACATCATCTCGTGCCTCCTTCTTGCGACGGTGCTGTCCGTCACCTTCTGCGGCTTCTTTTACCGGAGCTATGCGCAAAAACAGCAGACGGAAGTTTCGGCACGTTACGCGAATCGTTATCGGCCTGCGTTCCGGGGTGAATTGCAGTACAGCCCGGAGCACCCCGGCTGGTCCGCGCTGGATGTGCGTGTCAACGGCACTTCTATGACAAACGGCACCCCGGACATCTTTTTCGATCCGGACGCCATGTCCGCATACGATCATCCGTATCCATCGACTGCGGAGATGTTTGACGCACTCGGCAATCTGCCGGAGTGTCGGGATTATGCCGTCGCCTACGCGGATACCGCCTACGGATTTTCGGAAGATCTCCCTGCGGAAATTCAAAAGAATCTGAACGGGTTTTACGGTCTCATGGAAGACCATGACGTTCCGACAAAGATCCTGACGGAACACATCGTTGTCGGCGGTGAACTGGATGCATTCACAGGGATCGCCCGTGAAACTTCATCGCAAGTCCTGTATGATTTCATTTTGACGGAAGGCAAGGAACCCGTGAATGGAGAGTGCGCCATTACGGACTTCTATGCGCGGGTTTACGGCAAGAGCGTCGGGGACATCCTGACCCTTTATGATGTTACCGGGAAACCGCTTGCAGAACTGAGAATCTCCGGGATATACAGCCTTTACTGCTCGGAGTTTTTTGAATTCGTAAACCCGGATGTGCCGCGCAGCGGAACGCATTTGACCGGATCGGACCTATACGCGGACTTCCGAGGCAGACCGGACCTCGGGACGCCCTTTGACCGGCTGTGCGAGGACACGGACGCACAGGAGTATATCCGGACGCATTACCGGGATTTGTATTACTATGTTTCGGAAGCCATACTCGGGGTGATCCATACGGATTTCGAGACGGCCTATACCCTTTACGGAACAGCGGAAACCGATGCGAATTTCGCCGCGCGGCACCATATCAACCATTTCTTTGCGTACTATGATCTCGCAGACGACGCCTCACCGGAAGCCTTTGAGGAAGCTGTGCAACGCGAGCTCCCCGAGAGCTGGCGCAACGAATTCACCGTTTATCCGTTTGCAAACTCTTATGAAATCTTTCTGCAGATACCGGAAAGCCTGCTTTTGACTGCAAACGATATGGTTTTAGTCACCATCGCATTGACAGCCATTCTGTTCTGTATCGTGACAATCGTGCTGATCCGTGAGAATGGGCGGGAGATCGGAACTTATCTGAGCCTCGGTATTTCGGAGTGGGATATCGTGATGAAAACCGCGGGGGAAAATACGATCCTCGCGGTCTTCTCTCTTCTCACAGCTGCATGCTTCAGCATACCCGTTCATCGGTTCCTGTCAAATGGTTATACCTATCTGGAGATGAACGCGGTAAGGTATGGCCCGACCGTCGGCGGCATCGTCTTCGCGGTCTGCGCAACGGCGGTCTGTTTCATCGTGACAGCGCTTCTGACTGTCTTTTACATCCATATCAATTCGCCGATCCGGCTGATCCGCCGTGACGAAGCGTAATACGGAAGGAGGAAGAAAAGCTGTGTTTCTGATTCAAAATGCGTTTAGCAACATCGTTCGTCAGCGAGGACGTTACCGGATTTTATTGCCGCTCTTGCTGGTCTGCGCTCTTCTCAACGGCATCTTCACGACCGTTGCGGTGCCGTGCCGGATGTATGCCGACCGGGGAAGCACGCACGACGAGGCGCTCGATATCACGGACGAAGAAGCCGCGGCGGTAAGCGAGCGGGATGACCGTGCAAGGCAGCTTGGAGAATCCGCGACCCTGCTTTCGTTCAGCGTACTTCTCGTCGGCGCGGTCGCGGTTTTCTACGTCTCTTCCATCATGATCGGGGAGCGCATGTTCGACGTCGGGATCTTATACGCCGTCGGGTTATCGCGTGGACAGATCTTTGTCACACTGTTCATTGAACTGTTTACGGCCTGTACGGCGGCGCTCGTGTGCGGGTTGGCGGTCGGCAGGATGATCGCGGGGGTGTATCTCCGGCACGAGATCACAATGACCCGTCTTCCGGAGGGAATCCTCTCCTATATGAGCGTCGGCATGTCGGAGGCGCTCACACTCGGCGCGGCGCTCCTGATTCTGTTGATCCCGATCGGCAAACTGACTGTCAGACTGATGAGAACGAACCCGACCGATCTGTTGGCGGATAGAAAGTGAGGCGCAGAATGATCCGACTGAATGAATTGAGAAAGACCTACAAAACCCGGCACGAAACGCTGGAAGTTCTGAAAGGGATCACCCTGACGGTCCCGGATCGGAAATTCGTCATGCTTCTCGGAGAATCGGGCAGCGGGAAAAGCACGCTTGCCAACATTCTCGGTCTGCTCGATACCCCGACCGCGGGAGAATACTGGCTGGACGATGTGCCCGTCCATACGCTGCGTGCAAAAGAACGCACCGACCTGCGCCGGGAGAAGGTCAGCTTTGTCTTTCAGAGCTTCAACCTGATCCCGACAATGACGGCGCGGGAGAATATCGAACTGCCTCTCGGGTACCGCGGTGTGGCAAAAGAGGAGCGTACGGACCGCGTCGAAGCCGTCCTCCGGGGAGTGGGATTATCAAATCGTGCGTCGCATCATCCATCGGAAATGTCGGGCGGAGAGCAGCAGAGGATCGCCATTGCCCGCGCGTTGGTGGTGGAGCCTTCCCTCCTGATCGCGGACGAGCCGACCGGAAATCTCGACAAGAGCACGACAAAAGCCGTCATGGAGACGCTCAAGGAAGCGGGACACGGCAAGACCGTCTTCATGATCACGCACAACGAGGAACTGACCGCCTACGCCGACGAGGTCTATCACCTGCGGGCGGGGAGACTGGAATAAAATCTCTTCAGATAAAACAGTTTTTACCCATTGCCGTCTTTTGTTTTTGTTAGAACGCACCACTTATAGTCATCTGGCTGGCGGAGCACAAGTGATGCAGGATTCTATGATTTAGTCTTTATTCATTTCTCCACGTTTTCAGTTCAGATCTATAACCTTCATCCATCGTAAAATTTTAGAAATTTTCCCTCAAATTCGCTATTTCCTTCATCTCGGCGTCATTACTATATGAACGAGGAAAAACCAGAGATTCTGTTTTTGAAATCAATCTTTCCTTGTTCTGTAAATCATGAGTTCGGTGATCCGGACATTGAACTCTCTTCGTATTTGTTATTTCGAGATCTCATGGAGGTGGCTCTTATGTCTATATGAAAATGGCGAATTGAGTCGACGCCACACACTTATAATCAGGTATAGTCCCATGATGTTCAAAATGACGCCTTAAAGACAGCTCCGCTGTTATCAAAAATTTTTTAATTCTAAGGAGATCAGTCCATGAAGAAAACCATTTCTATTTTTCTGGTAATTATCCTCTTGGCGTTGAGTACCACAGTTTTTGCATCAGTTATTGATGGAGATCCCTGTCCCCATGAAAATACTGGAGAATACTATGATTATAGTACTACCGACTACACTGATTGTGTTGAACATGCAATGTATGGCTGTGTTATTCGCACCCACACCTCATACTATATTAGGATTTGCCATGATTGTGGAAGGTATTTAAGTACTCGTGAATCGGTACATATCACACATAATATGCAGTACAAGTGATTTAAGCCGATTACCGGATCCTGCATTAATGTTCAAAATGCTTCATAAAAACTTTTTTGCTTCGTTATACTTATTCACAAACCTCTCTGTTCACAGGATTATTCATTAGGACTATAGAATGTAGTCAGAAACAGTTTGTGATATTTATAGTTACATGAATATTTAAAATAGTTTCATAACCATCATGTCCACTGTGTAATGCAGAAATGTTGCAAAATGAATTGTGTTGCACAGTGGATATGTTTATTTTCTTAATTAAATCGAATCAAATGATTATTTGGCAGCTTTTCCTTGTTATGGAGTTGTGTATACTATTGGGGACAAAAACCAGCAACATATGCCCACGTCAAGAGTCCTCGAAATTATTAGTTTGCTTTTTAGAGATAAATATGGCAAATATATCACAAAAAGCTATTATGCAAAAAACTCGTTTTCTTAAAGCGGGATTATACCCCCACAAACAATACTGAACCAAACAATGAGGTGCTATGGAATTGATTCGTTTTTGGACTACTCTCCTACTATTATTCTCACTCACAATAGTGACTATGGGATGTGAAAGCAGCAATCATTACCTGAATACAGATCACGCCACATCCTCCGAGGAGATCGTAATCCTCACCGGCGTCTACAAAGTCGCGGAACGCTTTGTTATGCCGGAAGACGACGATGCGTACCGCTATCCGCAGATCTCCTATTACGATGCGGAAGCGGGGACGCTCTCGGTACTCGTTTATGAACGGGATGAGGGACCTGCCGACAACGTAGACAACTCCTCGTCGTGGGAACAGCGCGTCCGTCTCCGGATCGAAACCTGCTCACCCGACGGTACGCTCGTCTCATCCGTATCGCTCCCTGACGAAGTACTGGAATCGAAGGACAGCGAAAGCGGAGGCCGCCTTTCCTTCTGGGACGGATTCCTCACAGCGGACCGGCTGATCTGGCTAACAGTAAACACCGCTCCGGACGGGCTGAAAATCACGCTCCACACCTGCGGAACGGACGGGATGGGACTTGTCGAAACGGACTTTCAGATGGTTTTGAGTTCTCCTGTATCCAGTCTGAACTACCTTGCGCAGACGGATTCTCTGTTTGCGGCTCTGCCAAACGGTACGACTGCAATATCCGCCGGAGAAGAGATCACAGTACTGAATTCCGCACTGGAAAAACAGTTTGGTCTGACCTCTCCCGGACAAGTCGTCGCCCTCGGGTTCACACCGGCGGGGGATCTGCTGTTCGGGACGGGAGAGAACGAACGATGCAAAACATTCTATCGGATAGATCCGGCCACACATCAGCCTGTTTCTGTACGGAATTTCACGGAGAACGACCCGCTGAATCCCGGCGTCCGTGTCTTCTTCGGAGCGGGATTTGATTACTATTATCAGGAAGACCGTCAGGGTCTGCCGCGGGGCATTTACGGATGCCGGGCGGGGGAAGAGGGCACTATCCTGCTTGTCGACGGCAATTCCGGACTCGGTAAGTCTCTGCGTCTCTGCTCCGTTATTGACACCGACACGCTGCTTTACCTCGCGGAAAAGGACGGAGCGCCTATAACCGTTGAGATCGTGCGGCACGCTCCGGATATCGAGCTTGATAACATACAGACTCTCGAAATCGCTGTCTGTGTAAAAAACCGCAGCGAGGAACTTGAGATGAAGCTCACACAGTACAGCACTACTCATCCGGACTGTCGCCTGTTAATTGTTGATAAGACCGATAAAGAGGATTTCGTCGGAAACGCCGATAAGCTCTCCTTCGATCTGGCAAACGGTTTTTATCAGCCGGACATCATTTGGACTGAATCGGACAGCCGCTCCGCGCAGACCATGATCGAGAAAAATCTCTATGTTGACCTCGCCCCTTATATGGATGCCGATCCCGTTGTAAACCGGAGCAATCTCTTTGTCTCCGTCCGGAATGTTTTCGAAGCAAAGGACGGCGGAATCTGGGGACTCGCACCCGAATTTACGGTTTCGACGATCATAGGCCGCCGGGATGTGCTGGGGAAATATGCGGAAAAAGGTTCTTGGACCGTCGCAGAGTTTGTAGAGTTTGCAGCATCCCTCCCACCGGATGTGCTGCTCGGACGATATCTCACCCAGTATAATTACAGGCCGATGCTCGGCATGAATGCCTTCAACAAATGGATCGATTACGAAAACGCATCCTGCCATTTTGAGGACAAAGACTTCAAGACATTCCTCGCCTTCTTCAAGACTCTGCCAAAGGACTGGAACGACATCAAAGCGCGTTACACCTTTACGGATAAATTGTCCGCCGGCTCGCTCGTCATAAACTCGGAACCTTACCAGCTGGGGCAGATCGCCCTTCTTTCGGGGGATATCGTCAGCATCAATCAGCTTTTCTATGGTATCGATGTGAAAATGGGAACCTTCGGAACGGATGACCTGATCTATATTGGCTGTCCTTCTCCGGATGGAAAACAGAACAATGTTCTTCATGCCAAGGACAGCTTCATCATTTCGAAATCCTGCGCCGATCCCGACCGTGCCTGGGATGTGATCCGCTGTCTCATGGAGCCGGGCGCGGAAGAAATTGACGCTTCCCGCTGTTTCCCCTCTCTGAAATCGATCTATGAATCCGTTGCCGACGAGATGGAGAAGTACTGGTACAAAATCGAGGCTGACGATTTATCGGTTTCCAGTTGGCCCAAGGGATGGGAAGACGGGGTATCGGGTTTTGACGCGGATGATCTGGCGCTCATCACCATGACGGAGGAGAAACGCGCAAAAATCCGGGATTGGCTCGACACAGCGGTTGAAGTGCGGATGGTCGACTCAACGCCAAGCGAAATTGTCAGCATCATTGCGGAGGAGATTTCGGAAATGCTCAGTCGTAATACGGGTGAAACGGACTGCGCGAAAAAGATCCAGTCCCGCGTGTCGATCTGGCTGGCGGAACACAAATGACACCCTTATCTTTTGCCATCAGACCCTTTCTTTGATTGAGCGGTGCAATTCCTGCACCGCTCGCTCCATTTTCCAGTCCATTTCACACCGCCCCCTTCAGCACCCCGCTGACCTTTGCCGCCGCGTCGCGCTTCATGTCTTCGGTCACATGGCCATAAACGTCCAGAGTGAAACTGACCGAATAATGACCTAACATGGACGAAAGCGTCTTAAAATCCACGCCGTTTGCCAGCGCGATCTTGCAAAATGTATGTCTACAATCGTGAAAGCGGAGCTCCGGCAGTCCTGCCCGTTTCAGAATCCTCTTGAACATCGGCAGGACGCTGTCGGGATCCTGTGGTCCGCCGTTCGGCGAGGGGAAGAGGTACAGCGACCGCTTCCCTTCCCGTTCCTGTAAATCCTTCAGGATTGCGATGACATCATCTCCGATGGCGACCGTGCGGTATGCGTTCTTGGTCTTGAGCGGGCCTTCCTCAATGTGTCCCTGAACCCGTATCACCTGACGGCGGATCGTGAGCGTCTTCTTCACGTAGTCCACGTCCTCCCACTTGAGTCCGAGCAGTTCCCCCCGCCGGAGTCCCGTCGAGAACTCCACATAGTAGAACTCGAACTTGCCGCTGGCCTTTGCCTCCGCGAAGAACCTGCCGAGGTCTTCGACCGGCATCGTCTTCATCTCCTGCTTCTCGCGCTTCGGGAGTTTGCACCCTGCAACGGGATTCGTGAGGATCAGGTGCTCCGCGACCGCCTTGTCGAAAGCGGAGTAGAGCATTGTGCGGATGTTGGAGACTGTCTTCACGCTGAGTCCTTTCGGCTTGTTCTTCGATTCCTTTCGCTCGATCCGACCGTCCGTCAGCAGGGCGTTGAAGAATTTCTGGAGGTCGAGTGTCGTGACCTTGCTCATGGTCAGACTACCAATGCCGGGCTTGACGTGGAGGCGGATGTTGCCCTCATAGGATTCGTAGGTCGAGGCTCTCATGTTCGGCTTCTCGAAGTTCTCGAGCCATGTGTCCATCCAATCTGCAACACACATTTTATCGGAGACGACCACGTCCACCTTCGCGGCTTCCGCGAGCTTGGCGGCGAGCTTTTCCTTGACCTCTGTCTGCGTCTTGCCGAGGACGTTCTTGAAGATCTGTTTCCCGGTGACGGGATCATGACCGACCGTGTACCTCGCTTCCCAGCGACCGTCCGACCGTTTGCGGATACTGCCTTCACCGTTCGCGCGTTTCTTTGCCATGCTTTGTACCGTCCTTTCTTGTTTTTGCCAACACACAACATACCACAACCGTGTCCGGAAGTCCAGCCGTCTGTGGCCGATGACGGAACTTTATCATTCCGGACACATTTTCGGTTGCGGCTTATTGCTTTCTGGCTGATATTTTGATACACTGACAATGGATTTTTACTCTACAAACCGTTGACCCTAAGTTGAGCATAGGGTCATTCACATCGTCAGATTGACCGCGTGATCCTTCGCCCACTGCTCGCGGCGCAGTTTGGAATCGACCGGCACCCGCACCATCCTCGACTCGTCCGGGACGGTATCGCAGAGCATCTGACCGACGCTGACGAGCAGATCGCCGACCTCGCGCTCGACCGACGCATACGAATCCTGCGCCTCCGATTCGGACATCCCTGTCTGGCTCGCCGCCTGTACCACCATGTTGCGGATGGATTTGAACTCCCGGTTCTCTTCCAGCGGGATCTTCTCCGGCATGACGTCGGTGTACAGCCTGACGGTCGCGCACTTGTATTCGTACCATTTATCATACAGTTCCGCGATCTCCGGCGTCTCCGCGATCATCTTCACAATTTCATTGACCGTCTTTTTCGTCTCGGCGTTCAGATACCCATACACCTTCTTGCCTCTGTGCTGATGCAGTTCCTTCCGCAGCTGCTGAAACATATAGACCAGCAGGTTTTTATCCTCCATCGACCATGCTTCACTCAGCAGGGATTCCATCTCCGAGCGGAACGTCGCCTTGAGCTCGTCGCGCACGACCGTCTGCTCGCGGTACACGCTCATCATGTCCTGCCGGAAAATGTCCTGCGCCATGAACCGCTTGATGTTTTCGATCCCGCGCTTCGAGAGATACGCCTCCGTCGGATTCGTTGACCACACCATCATGTGGACATGCGGATGCGTCGGGTGCTGGTGGTACGCGGCGTACCATCTCAGGTTTGCGGGATCGATGTGCATCTCCCGCGCGATATCGTTCCGGTGAGAGCGCAGGAGGTTCATCCATTCCACCACGCGGTTGTACCCGAGACGCTCCGCGTCTTCCCTCGTCAGCGAGAAGATGTGACACCACACGTTGCCGGGGTGCTCGTCCACCTCCTTCATGATCGCCGCCATGTTGATCGTCTCGCCTTCGTCTGTGAACATCCCGTTCGAGCCTTTCCGGTCGTTGATGTAGCCCGCCATACCTGAACGCAGAATCTCCACCCCTTCTCGCGTTGCGATGTAGTTCGCCAGACCGCCGCGCGTACCTCCCTTCTTGGTTTTGCTCCCTGGTTTGTAGTACGGGGATTTCAGAATCAGTCCTGCCATCAGTCGTCCTCCCCGTCGTAGTTGAAGTCACGCAGGTCGAGCGTACCGTTCCATCCCCGCGCGTCATCCTCTGCCGTGTCGTATAGCTTTTCCAGCTCATCCGGCGTCCAGTTATATGCTGTCGCGAGCACATGTGTCAGCGCGTTCTGCTGTACTGCCATCTTGTAGAGCGCACGCGCAATTCTGTTTTCCGAATCCCGTACCTTCGCGCCGATCACCGACTCCAGCGCGGGCGTCAGGAATTTCTGCGTGTGACTCATTTCATTCCACTCGGTGTAGAATTCAATCGCGTTGCGGATGTATTCGTTGCGCGATTCGAGACCGAGCTTCGCCGTCATTTCGTCACACTTCGCCCACATTTCAGCGGGCATCCGAACCCCGTTCGAGGGCATCGATTGTTTTTGCTTTGCCATATTGACCTCCGTTTCTTAATCATGATCCCGGCATTTGCCTGTGACCGCAAAATGAGCTTATGCCGGAATCTTCTGCCTGATTTGCTTGAAAATCTGCCGGAAATAGCCGCGAGACTCCGGGTTATGGGCCGGGCCGTGTCCGTACCTCTCCGGAATCCCTTAAACGTAGCCATTCCTCCCGACCGGCGTTGCCGGACGATGTGGGCTGGCGGGGCCGAGAGACCCGGCTTTATCCTGCTTCCAGATCGGTTGGCCCCGGCGACCCCTCAAACCCCTTGTAAATCCTCGATTCCTCAAAGGCGAAAATACCCCCTTGAGGACGGAAAGTCCCCCTCCCGAAATCCTCCG
>Ga0247611_10005395_pt1 | contig 16968 bp, 12 predicted proteins | sample 177DNAGHGhighgp2_FD_192422 | JGI IMG/M metagenome (GOLD analysis project Ga0247611, IMG submission 192422) | Sheep rumen microbial communities from Palmerston North, Manawatu-Wanganui, New Zealand - 1770 DNA GHGhigh gp2 | ecosystem: Host-associated > Mammals > Digestive system > Stomach > Rumen... | reverse complement strand
TTTGCCGTGAGAACGGTCTGACGGTAGATGAGAAGCAATTTGGTGAAGAGATGGAGAAGCAGAAAGCCCGTGCCCGTAATGCTGCTGCTGTAGAGACAGGCGACTGGGTAACACTTCGTGAGGGAGAAACTGAGTTTGTAGGTTACGACTATAGCGAATACGAATGTCACATCCTTCGCTATCGCAAGATTACTCAGAAGAAACAGACATTCTATCAGATAGTGCTCGACTACACCCCGTTCTATGGCGAGATGGGTGGTCAGGTAGGCGAATGTGGTGTAATATGCAGCGAGTTCGAAACCATTGATATAGTGGATGCCAAGCATGAGAACGGTATGACCGTACACATTGCCAACAAACTGCCAGAGCATCCTGAAGCCGACTTCATGGCTTGTGTAGATTTGGAGAAGCGTGCTGCCAGTGCAGCAAATCACTCCGCTACTCACCTGCTGGATGCAGCTTTGCGTCAGGTGCTGGGTACTCATGTTGAGCAGAAAGGTTCCTTCGTTTCTCCTGAAACCCTTCGCTTCGACTTCTCTCACTTCCAGAAGGTGACAGATGAAGAACTCCGCGAGGTAGAACGCATCGTAAATGCTAAGATTCGTGCTGACATCCCATTGCAGGAGCATCGCGACACCCCATTGGAAGAAGCCAAGAAGATGGGAGCCATCGCCTTGTTTGGTGAGAAATATGGCGATAAGGTACGTGTCGTTCAGTTTGCCGACAGTGTTGAGTTCTGTGGTGGTATCCATGTAAAATCTACAGGCCATATCGGCATGTTCAAGATCGTAAGTGAGAGCAGTGTTGCAGCTGGTGTTCGCCGTATCGAGGCCATCACTGGCAAGAAACTTGAAGATATGCTCTACACGATGGAAGACACCATCAAGGGCATGCGCGCATTGTTCAACAACGCTCCTGACCTGATGGGAACTTTGCAGCGATACATCAGCGAGCATGATGACATGAAGAAGGAAATCGAGAAATTCCAGGCACAGGCCGTTGAGAACATGAAGAACCAGCTGGTTGCTCATGCCGAAAACCGCAACGGTGTGAAGGTGGTAAAAGCCGTTTTGCCTATTGCTGCCAATGCTGCCAAAGACTTGGTATTCAAGGTGCGTGAGGCTATTCCAGAAAACCTGTTCTGCGTGATTGGCTCTACAGAGAACGGTCGTCCACTTATCAGTGTAATGATCAGCGACGACCTGGTAAAGAACCATGAGTTGAATGCAGGTGCCCTAGTTCGCGAGGCAGGCAAGCTGATTCAAGGTGGTGGCGGTGGTCAGCCTCATTACGCAACTGCAGGTGGCAAGAATGCAGATGGCTTATCAGCTGCTGTTGACAAAGTGATTGAGTTGGCAAAACTATAGTATGCTTATGAGATAAACATTCAAGCTATTTATATGGAACGCTCCCTATCATTCAAGGGAGCGTTTTTTATGGGAATAACTCTAATGGCACTTTCCCCACAATTTCGTTGCATATTAACTGGGAACGAGTTATATTTGCAGTGGTATATCTAATGGATCTTTGAATATTACAGGAACAACTACGTTGTCTGCTAATGGAAACGGCTTTGCAAGCACCACACTGACGGCAGTTCCGACAGACCAAAACTACACCTACATTTGGAGTGGAATTTTCTACGGTTATTGTGATAGTTGGTATATTTGGCCAAGCGGAGGATATTCTACAGGTCCAAACGCAGATGTAAATATATATCTATCCCCCGGGCAGATTGGAGGTACGCTGCTTGTTACCTGTAGAGCCTATAATGGAACAACCTTTATCGGTCAAGCTACTGCATATGTAACAGTATCTCCGTGAAAATAGTTTTTGATTAGTAATAGTCATATCTAAAGCTTGCAAGTAGGGTATCCCTGCCTGCAAGCTTTAGAGAAATTTGGTTAAATATTATTAATCCGATGCAAGGTTTCAGGATTTCCACATTTATAGGATAGGAAGAATAACTAAATTTGTAAAATAAAAACTTGGAACTATGAAAGCAAAGACACTTTTTTTCTGTTTAATGCTTGCAATGATGGCATCATGCAGTAGCTCAAAAGATGAGCCTGCTCCCCCAGAAGAAATTAATAATGGTGATTTACATTACTTATATAATGGCATATCTATTCCTTTGTGGTATGATTTGACGAAATCCTCTGTATTGTTCCATGTTGACGACCAACAGGCAGTACTGAGCAAGATGGCAGCTTTGGGCATAGAAGTTGACGGAAGTATGGTACAGAATATAATTCTTGATGAAGAAGAAAAACTCTTCGACATTAAGACCGATGCTTTCTATGAGATGTATAACTACAGGGAAATACGTACTGTCAATGCTAATTATGAGACATTGCTTCAGATACCAGAATTAATTTGTGCTTGTCCGTATGTTACTGATTTAGCGGGTGAGAGTATCCCAATGAGAAGCACGATATCTCTACTCATAGATGACTATCCTGGTCTTCAGCAAGCAGCAGAAGACTTGGGATTCATGATCGTTGCCAAATGGCACTGGGATTATCAATTTGAAACAAGACCTATATGGATACTTTTGTGTGACAAGCATACTAAAGGAAACATTTATGAAATAACAGATGCGTTAATGAAATTGAAAATCACAGATGGAGAGACAAATGTATTTCGACGCTATGGAGCTTTTCCTGGTGCATAAAGCCATTCATTAACAAAATACCCATAGTCCGCTCTTTATCGGTTACTATGGAAATTGATCTGGTTTTGTATTTTTATGCATGAATTTACCCTGAAATCAAAGGATTTTTCAGGGCATTTTGTTTAGTAGAAGCTGAAGGGTGGTTTACTTGGAGTAAACCGCCCTTTTACTTGGACTAATCGCCCTGCTTACTAGAAGCTGATTTCAGGCACGTAAACGCAAACTGTATATACGCATATTTATGCGTTTGTATTCCTATAAGAGTAGTATAGATCATAATATAGTGCAAAAACACCTCACTCCTCACAGACTAAGGATAATTCGTTGAAATCCAAAAAGAAACAGTTGTGAGGAGTTGTCACAACTCCTCACGCCTCATCACGCCTCATCACAGGGAATAGTAACCTAAGATCTGACATAATGCTCGTAAAAATAGGAATTCAGCATTTCATTAGGTAAATGTATTGCTGATACGAACGGTTATATTGTCATATTTGTTGGTGTGAGAAGCTGTGAGGAGTGGTGAGGAGTGCTTTTGACTCCTCACGCTCAAAAGCATTTATGATACAGCTTGTTAGGGGGCTAATGTGAGGAGTGAGGAGTTTTTGCACTATAGTTAATGCCTGCTATTCCTATGGCTATAGTTTGTTATCACCCGAGGGAAAGCTTGCTACCATTGGCGGCAGTATCTGCCACGGGTCGTCGTTATATCTCCCATACCCCTATAGGAGATACTGCGATGAGTGATAACAAATACTGGAACGGGTGATGGCAGATACTGCGACAACCCGTAGAAATGCCTCCTTATAAAATCAGCTGTTCTTTGGGATAGTTTACCAAGTAAAGAGTGCCAGTGGCACGGGTGAAGGCAGTGTATAACCACTGGAAATAGTCGGGGGTTAACGAATCCTCTGGCATATAGCCTTGGTCAAGGAAAACATTCTTCCACTGACCTCCCTGCGCCTTATGGCAGGTAATGGCATAGGCATACTTTACTTGCAAGGCGTTATAATAGGCATCTTCCTTGAGTTTCTTCAAGCGTTCACTTTTTGGGGTAATATCGGCATAGTCCTTCAACACCTCGTTGAACAGGCGTTCATTTTCTTCTTTCGTTAGTGCAGGTGCCTCGCTGTGCAGCGTATCAAGCAGCACGGTGGCCTCAACCTCTGTATCGGCATAGTCAGATAGCAGCAATGACACATCCGCAAATCGAAAACCATACAACTCCCTTTCATTACGAACCCTACGCACTACTGCCATTTCACCGTTGGCAATAAAGTCAGTCTGGGAATTATGTTGCGTCCAGAAATAATTATTCTTTGCCACCATCAGACGGTCACCGCTTTCCAACTCTTCCTCTCGCCAGAGGATTTGCGCTCTGATCCCCTTATTATAAATGTTGGCCCGCTTGTTTGAGCGACACACCACAATGGTCTCGTCCTCTCCATCTTGACGATAGCAGGTTTCAAGCCTTTCAATCAGGTCGTTACCTGGCAGCACACAGATATCAGCAAAACCTGTTATTCTGATTTTAGGCAAAGCATAACAGTCACCTGCAGCAATCATTTGCCTTAATGCTGTGGCATTCCACAAGATACCAGACTCCTGCCCTTGACGGACCACCTGCGTAAGTGATTCTTCCATCACTTGGAGGCCATAACTCCGCAACGCTTCTGCATACAACGCTGGCGAAACATCCTCACCCACAGGAGGCAACTGTGCGGTATCTCCCATCAGCATAAGTCGACAGCCCTCACCACTATATACAAAATTTACCAGATCATCAAGCAAACAACCTGAACCAAAAGCAGAGCCGGAAAGCCCCTGGTTAGATATCATAGAGGCCTCATCAACAATGTACAAAGTATGCTTGGACAAGTTGTCATTGAGCGAGAAACTGCCCATATCGGCAGCTATAGTCTTTTGACGATATATCTTTTTATGTATGGTATATGCCGGATGACCTGCATAGGACGCAAAAACCTTTGCTGCCCTGCCTGTTGGTGCCAGCAAAACGCACTTCTGCTGCAACTGGTCAAGCGTCTTGACCAAAGCACTGAACAGAGAGGTCTTGCCAGTGCCTGCATAACCCTTTAGCAAGAATACTGTCTCATTTTTGGGGGAAAACAAAAATTCTGACAAACTTTTTATCACTTTTTCTTGCTCAAGTGTTGGTTGGTAAGGAAAATTTTCCTTAATTTGCTGCACCAAATGATTTTTTATCATCTTTTATGAATAAAAATTGTTTGCGATGCGCAAAATTAAAATATTTTCTTGTAATTTTGCAGAAAGGAAAATAATAACTAAAAAAAAATAATAACATGAAGACAGTATTAAACATTGTTTTGGCTGCCATCGCAGTATTTCTGCTCTATATTTGCTATGAGAGTGTGATGGGGCCTGTCAGATTCGAAGAAGAGAAAAACATTAGAGACAAAGCAGTTCAGGCTCGTTTGCTGGACATCCGTAAGGCTCAGGCTGAGTATAGCAATACGCATGATCGCCAGTACACTGATAACTTTGATTCTTTGATTTATTTCGTAAAGAACCAGAAGCTCCCGCTCGTGTTCAAGAAGGGTGTGCTGAGTGATGCACAGCTTGAGAACGGTCTGACAGAAGCTAAGGCAATGGCTATTATCAATAAGGCCAAGAAGACTGGCAAGTATGATGAAGTAAAGAAGAACGGTTTGGAGAACTTCTCTCGTGACACTACTTGGGTAGCAGTTATTGATACCATCTTCCCTAAAGGCTTCAACGCTGACTCTCTGCGCTATGTACCTTTCGGCAACGGTGTTCAGTTCCAGATGGATACTCTTACTCAGGTAGCACGTTCTGGCGCTCCTATCTGTCTGCTTGAAGTAAAGACTCCTTATGAGGCTTATCTTGGCGACCTTGACAAGCAGGAAATCATCAATTTGAAAGACCAGCAGGCACAGTTGAACAAGTATTGCGGTCTGAAGATCGGTGACCTGGAGACTGCAAACAACAATGCAGGTAACTGGGAGTAATTCTAATCAGTACATATTATCCATCCGCCTTTCGGCGGATGGATTTTATTTTGCTCTTCTTAACCCTAAAGCTAAGGAGAATGGTGATTCGTCCACACATTATATATATAAAGTGGATGAGTCGCTTTCTTTTACTGCCAACCTTAAACAAGCCATAGACGAACTTGAATGGCTGAGCTATACATACAAGGAAGTAAACTTTGTTATTACAACCCAGCGTTTCACTTTAGTGCCGTTGGATTTCTTCGAAGACGAGCAGGCAGAAATCATCTTCTACCATAACTTCCACCACATCGACAATGAGTTAGTGGAGTTTAACATCCTCAAAAAAAGTAATGCCGTTGTATTATATGGGATTGACAAAGCTCTGCTTACATTACTTTACAAGCAATTCCCAGAGGCACAAGTGAAAGCTCAAGCGACCTTGCTGATAGAGCATCTTATAAAGAAGAACTACCATGTTAGTCAGCATCAAATGTTGTGCTCAACAGCAAAAGGGAGCATTACCATTGCTGCGATGGAGCATCACAATATACTGTGTTGCAACAGCTTCAACTGCCAGCACATGGCCGATCGACTATATTACATATTGTATAGTTGGAAGCAACTTGGTATGAACCAACTTTCCGATGAGCTTTTGTTGGCAGACAATGTTTCGGAAGCAGATGAACTGAAGCATGAGCTGGGGCGTTATGTTAGCAACATCACCTCAGTCTCCCCCTATTTTGACATAGAAACCGCAGCACAATGAGAGTGGTGAGTGGCATATACAAAGGCAGACGTTTTGATGTGCCCCATTCTTTCAAAGCACGTCCTACTACAGACTTTGCCAAAGAAAATCTATTCAATATTCTAAGCAACCTCATTGATTTTGAGAACCAGGTACAGGCGCTTGACCTGTTTGCTGGTACTGGCAGTATTAGTTTGGAGCTAATATCCAGAGGCTGTGAGCAGGTGGTGAGCGTTGAGAAAGACCGCGATCACTACGCATTTATCTGCAAGGTTCTTAAAGAACTGGGGAATCACTCCTGCCTCCCTTTGAAAGCAGATGTCTTTAAATACATAAGTCGTTGCACACAGCAATTCGACCTTATCTTTGCCGACCCTCCGTATGCATTACCTAATCTGGCATCCTTACCTGACCTTATTATAGATAATCAGTTGTTAAAAGAGAACGGATTGTTTATACTAGAGCACGGAAAAGACTATCAGTTTGAGCAACACCCGAACTTCATGCAGCATCGCAGTTATGGGGCAGTAAACTTTTCCTTCTTTACGCCCACAATCAAAGCAGTGGAGACATCAGTCGGATAAAACTTTCTATAACCTTATCTTTTCGTGGGCGCTTTTCCCATTGCTTCAACGTAATCTGCTTGCAATCACGTTGGTCATTCAGAAATATTTCACGTGCTTCAATAGCCACTTGCTCATCATAGATAAAAGCGTTAGCTTCAAAATTATGCTCAAAGCTACGGAAATCCATATTAGTAGATCCGATGGTAGTTAAGTAATCGTCACTTACCATCAGTTTTGAATGCAGGAAGCCCTTTTGATAAAGATATATCTTCACTCCAAACTTCAGCACATCTGCCAAATATGACATTGAGCCCCATTGGATCACTTTACTATCAGCCTTTTCTGGCAGCATCAGCCGCACATCCACTCCAGCCATAGCTGCGGTTTGCAAAGCATTGAGCATCGCCTCAGTAGGCAAAAAATATGGTGTCTGGATATAGAAATATGTCTTAGCATTACTGATAGCTTTCATCAATCCCATCACTATTTCATGTCCCGGCTGTATCGGAGAGCTGGTTACAATCTGTATAATAGAGCTACCCACAATATCTATCATAGGGAAATAGCGGGCAGAGGTCAATAATGTACGATCAGCGAAGTACCAATCCAGCAGAAAGGCCGTTTGCAATCCATACACAGCCTTACCTTTTATCATCATGTGCGTATCTCTCCAGATGCCCCATGACACACCCTGCACATAACGGTCAGCTATGTTCATTCCTCCGATGAAGCCTATTTGACCATCTATGACGACCAATTTACGATGATTGCGATAGTTAGCCTTATTAGTGAACAATGGGAATCTCACTTTCAAGAAACTCCTCACTTCAATGCCCGCCTCCATCATAACATCGAAGAATGCTTTGGAAGTTTGCCAACTGCCTACATCGTCGTGTATCACTCGTACAGCGACACCCTCACGAGCTTTGGCTACCAACACATCACGCACTCTACTTCCCACCTCGTCGTCAGCAAAGATATAAGACTGCAAATGAATATGGTCTTTAGCTTCTTGCAGTTCTCTAAGGAGGGCTTCTACCCACTCAGCTCCAGTAGTAAATAATTGCGTTTGATTATTAGCATACGGGAATGCATGATTGGAGTGTTGAAACAATGATATCAGCCCTTCGTAGTCGGCAGGCAACTCAGCATCCTGTTGAGATCGATACTCTTCTTCTGGGCGTTTAAGGAGTTTGCTATAGCTGCGACGACTGATAATCTGGTCACGCCTGTGAGTTCTTCCAAAGAAGATATAGAAGACCAATCCTATCACAGGCATAAAGACCAATACCAGTACCCAGGCAATGGTCTTTACAGGATTACGGTTCTCTAGCACCACCACCCAGATGGTGCTGACAATCACCGCCAAGTAAATCAGATATACTGACCACGAAGCAATTAATTTTAAGATTTCATTCCATTCAACCATTATCACTCACCAGGTCTGCGACCACCACCAAAGCTGCCTCCGCCGCCAAAGCCACCAGGGCGACCACCACCAAAGCCACCAGGAGGGAAACCGCCTGCACCAGGTCGACGCTGTTGCTGCTGACGAGCATTCTTGCCACCAAAGATATTCAAACGATAGATAAAATGCACCATCACATAACTGTTGATAGCGTTATATTGATTTACCGAACGTCCATTTGCTGTAAGCGAACGCATGATGGTACTCTGCTTCTTCAAGATATCGTATGCCTCAACACTCAGTGATGCAGCGCCCTTGAACAATGTCTGCGAAATCTGAGCGTTCCAAATCAACTCGTCACGGTTCATACTCTTATCGCTGTATCCACGACGTGCTTGATTTGTGATATTAGTTGATATTGTCATGTTCCAAGGCAAAGTAATTTGTGTATTCGCACCATATGAATAGGTGTATGGTTCCTGATTGTTCTGTGTATTCAGCTTGTTTCGCTCTATACTGTAATTGATAGCACCATTGATGCCAAATTCAAACCAGTCATTGCGATAGGCTCCATTCACTCTTTCACCCAACGTCAAGTTTGTAGTAGTGTTTTTCTGTTCAACATGCGTTTTATTATCCGTCAAATATCCTACATTATTTGTGTAACTAGCTTGGGTAAATGTATTAATAGTGAACTTCTGGTTCTTCAAAGCAGTATTATAGTTGAACATACCCATCACATTCCAATTACCATTGATATTCTTAGGCATCGTGGTCCAACCACCAGTATTCTCGTTATAAATACGGCTGTTGCTGATGCTGTTCTGAGTAGCATTAAAGAATGCATTTGCAGAAATACCTCGCTGTCTTTCCGCATCGTAAGTATTATAGAATAAGGTAACAGTATGGGTAAAAGAAGGTTTCAAACCTGGATTACCTACACGAACATTCAGCGGGTTAGAATAGTCAGTTATAGGCAACAGATTTTCCATGCTTGGCTGTGAGCTACGACCTCGATATTGGAATCGCAACTGGCTCACCTTTGAAAAACGATACCTAAAATCCACATTAGGGGCAAAGTTAAACACATTGCGGGTCGTATCAATCATATAGTCACCTCGCTTATAAGAAAGCACTGTATGTTGCGGTTGTAAATTAATACCTGCACTCAACTGGTATTTCTCACGATTGAAGCGTAAAGTTATCGAACCTTCATGGCTATAAGTACGATATTCGGCATATTTACTCAAGCTGTCCACTTCTGCTTGCTGATAGCCAATAGGTAAATCATTCCCTAATACCCAAGGGAAATCATTTAAGTTATACGTTTTACGATCATTCTTGTTCAAGCCATACTGAAACTCATAGCTGAACTGCAGGAAAGTATTTTTGGCTATTGGTTCACTATAGGTTAACTGAGCAGAATAAGTAGTATTCTTGGTAGGTGATGATATGAACTGATTGCGAATCAAAGTTGAGTCGCCTCCTAACACACTCACCAATTGATAATAGCGAGTTATAGACTGTGTATATTGGTCATTATCATTATCACCATAGCGGAACTGACCTCTAAAAGTTACATTTCTACCAGCATCGTTCAACTTCTGATTCACTTGCAGAGAACTATTTACTGATAGTGTATTTTGCTTAGTCAGACTACCGTTGGCTGTTAGATTCCTGCGTATTTCTTTCAGGGGATCAGAATCGTCAAGCAAATCAAAACTCAAATAATCATTAGGGTTATCAACAAGTTGATATGGGTCACTACTAAATGTTCCTGATTCAGAATCCGACCCATTATTGGTCTTACCAAAAGATACAGTCGGGCGGAAAAGAATATTGGTTTTATCTGTAGGTTTCCACTCAAGACGCATATTGGCATTCCACTGGTGATTGTTATTATGACTTAAAGCATTTGTGTTCATGAAGGAGCTACTTCCATCAAAAAGAAAGTTTTCTTGCGAACCAATGTTCAGCACATCATTGTCACGCCAATTATATCGGATACTACCACCCAACTCTAACTTATCGGTCTCAGTAGCAAAACTCATGCCGAAATTCTTGGTAGCAGTCAGACCATTATTTCGTCCGAAACGCATTCCGCCTCCTCCACCACCTGCAGAAAATCCTTGATCATTTACATTGTTGGCACCACCCATAAAAGTCAACTGCGTGGAACCGTTGAAATAGTTCATCATCGCACGACTGGTATATCTATGTTCCGTACCCGCCCCCAAGTCAATATTGCCGAACAAGCCCTGGTTCATATTCTTCTTGACGGTCAAGTCAAGCACCGTTTCTTCTTCACCATCTTCGATACCAGTTACACGAGCCATATCAGATTGCCGATCATAGGTCTTCAGATTCTCGACCATATCAACAGGCAGGTTCTTGAGGCCTGTTTGAACATCGCCTCCGAAGAACTCTTTTCCATTCACCATCAACTTCTTGATGTCCTTGCCATTTATTTTAATATTTCCAGAATCATCTACTTCAGCACCTGGGAGTTTCTTAACCAATTCCTCCAACATAGCACCTTCTGGAGTACGATATGCACTGGCATTATATAATAAGGTATCTTCTACAACTTGTACTTGAGAAGCCATAGCCGTTACTACCGCCTCACGCAAAGCAATAGCATCCAACTCAAGTTTCTTGGTGCCCACATCCACGTTGGTACGATTGCTAGCCAAAGTAAGTTGCTCAAAGATATTCTTATAACCGATGAACGAAATCTTCATCACATAATTACCAGCAGATACCTTGGGCAATTCAAACGTACCATCATCAAGTGTAGCTGCACCATTAACATATGTACTGTCTGGGAGAGAAAGCATCTGGATAGTGGCTTGTACCACTGGCTCTCCAGAATCTTTATCAATAACCTTACCTCTTACTGTGATATTCCTTGTCTGAGCAACTGCCGATGCCACCATCAACAAAGACATAAAAAAACAGAATAATAGCTTTTTCATTAACATTCTACAATTGATTACAATTTTGGCTTTATGACATCACTTTGCTACTCCAGTTTAATGCAGTCACTCAATATTTAAAATAATTTAAGTTTTTCCGTTCACAAAGATACACCTTTTATAGATAAGTTATATCTTTGCAATCTAAAATAATCATAAAACCATTGATTATGGATAATGCAGGAGTTATTCTATGCCAAGATTTAAATCGTGAGGTTACTGAAGCTTTAAACCTTTGTGCACCCGACAAGCTATTTATTCTTTCCGACGAAACGACACAGGCTTTGTGTTATCCTTTATTGCATAACATAGATGTGCTAAAGCATGCTCATCAGATTGTTATTAAAACTGGCGATATTCACAAGAATCTAGAAACTTTGTCTTATGTTTGGCAATCTCTGAGCGACAATGGAGCTACAAGGCATTCGCTCTTGCTTTGCTTAGGTGGGGGCATGGTGACCGATTTAGGTGGTTTTGCAGCTTCTACATTCAAGCGAGGGATTAACTACATTAATATCCCTACTACACTCTTAGCAATGGTTGATGCTGCCGTGGGAGGTAAGACAGCTATCAATTTTAATGGTTTGAAGAACGAGATTGGTGTATTTCAGCCTGCTTTCAGAGTTCTTATAGAAACTGAATTCCTTCGTACGCTGGATGCGCACAATCTTTTTTCAGGTTATGCTGAAATGCTAAAGCATGGTCTTATCAGCAATTATGAAACGCTGAATGAGTTATTGGCATTTGATATAACTAACATTGACTACAACTTACTAAAACAGTTGGTAGGAAAATCAATAAGTGTAAAAGAAAGCATTGTAAAGAAGGATCCAAAAGAGCAAGGGATACGCAAAGCATTAAACCTTGGTCATACCATCGGTCATGCCTTTGAATCGTTGGCTCTGAACCGACTACATCCAGTTTTGCATGGATATGCTGTGGCATGGGGATTGGTTTGCGAATTATACCTCTCATATGCAAACGTACAATTTCCTCGTGACGTGATGCGCCGCGTTATCCATTTCATTCACGAGAACTATGGATCGTTTATCTTTACTTGTGATGATTATGAGGAGCTATATCAATTCATGCTGCATGATAAGAAAAACAAGGGAGGTGTAATCAACTTTACATTATTGAACGACGTGGGAGAATTACGCCTCAACCAAACAGCTAGTCAAGGTCTTATCTACGAAACGCTTGACTTCTACCGAGAATGCATGGGGATATAAGATACCCTCTAAATCAGCGATTTAGAGGGTATTCTGAGTAGTGGAGCGGGGATTCGAACCCCGATTACATGCGTGAGAGGCATGTGTCCTAGCCCTTAGACGATTCCACCAATTAAATGAAGTATTTCAATCTTTTGTACACCCTCAGGGGCTCGAACCCTGGACACCCTGATTAAGAGTCAGGTGCTCTACCAACTGAGCTAAGGGTGCATCATTCTTGAATGCGGTTGCAAAGGTATGAGTTTTTTTGTTATCTACAAAACTTTCCTTTGTTTTTTTTCATCATTTTACCAAAAAGATCACTCAAAGGTATATAATTCAGTAGGCATCGAACGCTTCAATGTACAAAGCTCCACATCTTTACCCACAATAATACCTGCTTGTTTCAGTCTTAATTCAACTGTTTTATATGCCAAATCAGGGTGATTATTATCTTTGCTGAGATGACAAAGCCAAATATAATGCAATTGAGACTTAAAATGAGTAGCTAGGAACTCGGCCGTATCAGTATTACACATATGTCCTGTATGCCCAGCTATGCGCTCCTTCAAATAAGGAGGATAAGGCCCCATTCTCAACATCTCAGCATCATAGTTTGACTCTATGATCAGATAATTGGCTTTAAGGATATATTTTTCAACAGTAGGAGTAATTTCTCCTAAATCAGTGATAAAGCAAAACACTTTCCCATCTGCCTCAAAACAATAGCCTACATTGTCAGTACCATCATGGGGCACTTCAAAGGATTCTATGGTAAAATCTCTGATTTTTAAGGGCTGATATTTCTCAAGCTTTTTTGCACTAATTCCTAACTTTTGAGTCATGCAATAGCTTTTATTAATGCCCACATGAGTAAGTGAAGTAGCATATATCGGCAAAAAAAGATTCTCACCAAGTACTCCTACAGATTTAATATGGTCAGCGTGATCATGGGTGACAAACACAGCTACAATATTCTCCATAGGAACGCCAACATCTTTTAGTCGTTTCTTGATAGTACGTATACCTATACCTGCATCAATAAGAAAGCCGTATGTATCAGTACCCAGATAATAGCAGTTACCACTACTACCACTGGCCAAACTCATAAATCTAATCTTCATGGTTAGTTTTTCAATGAGATGCAAAGATACTAAAAGAGTAAAAGAAAAACAAGAAAAGCAGGCATCTTAACATAAAGATGCCTGCTATATAAGGAAGCCGCACTGAATATTAGATGAAGATGAAACTCCGAATGACATGATTTGAGAGCCCAATCCCTTTGTAATCCACCGACACTAAGTTACCCTTTCGGGCGTGGCCCGCCATTGGGATATGGAGCTTGTCTCGGTATTTCGTATAAAATTGATGAGTTTCCCGATCGCATCAATGCGGCTTGTTATCCTCATCATCTGTTTACAAATATAAGACATTAAGAATTAATATGCAAACAAAATGAATGATTTTTTTACTAACATCACATTGGATTCAATGGGACGAAACAAAAAGGCAAACTCTTTATAGAGTTTGCCTTTCCAACCCAATATTCTTTATTACAGCTGGTTAAGCTGCTTTTGCCTTAGCTACAATAGCTTTGAAAGCCTCAGGATGGTAAACAGCTAAGTCTGCCAATACCTTACGATTGATTTCAATACCAGCCTTATGCAAAGCTCCCATCAACTTAGAATAAGACATACCTTCCAAACGGGCAGCAGCGTTGATACGCTGAATCCACAAAGCACGGAAATTACGCTTATTAGCCTTACGGTCGCGGAATGCATACAACAAACCTTTTTCCCAAGTATTCTTGGCAACGGTCCATACGTTCTTTCTTGCACCAAAGTAACCTCTGGTTAACTTCAGAATTTTCTTTCTCTTTGCTCTAGAAGCAACATGATTTACTGATCTTGGCATAGTTTTTTGTTTTTTTGAATGTTAGCGCCATAGCTAAACAACTATGATCTTTGAGGCTAAAACACTCGGTTAATAACTTAATTTCTTTTGCACGACTTATCGGATAGCAAGAAGCTCACGAACCTGACGAACATTTGTCGGGTCAACAATAGTAGAATAACACAAGTTTCTCTTCTGCTTCTTAGTCTTCTTAGTCAGAATGTGACTATGATAAGCATGCTGTCTCTTAATTTTACCTGTTCCGGTAAGAACGAATCTTTTTTTAGAACCGGAGTTAGTCTTAATCTTTGGCATCTTACAGTTTTAATTTATTTAATTAATATATATGGCAACGCACTACACCGAAGGCGTTACTCACTTTCAGTTTCAGGTGCTGAAGAAGGAAGTACAGCAGTTTTCTGCGGCTTAGGCTGTACATTCTTAGTATCAGCGTTCTTTTTCTTGATGATTTCCTTCTTTGGAGCCAATACAATAGTCATTTTCTTCTTCTCCAAAACAGGCATCATCTCCACCTTAGCATATTCCTCAAGGTCATTAGCAAAACGCAACAAAAGCACTTCACCTTGCTCCTTGAAGAGAATGGAGCGTCCTTTGAAATAGACATAAGCACGAACCTTATTGCCATCTTTCAGGAAAGAGATGGCATGATTCTTCTTAAAATTGAAATCATGGTCATCTGTTTGAGGACCAAAACGAATTTCCTTCACCTCAGTCTTTACCTGCTTTGCTTTCATCTCTTTCTGACGTTTCTTCAATTGATAGAGGAATTTCGAATACTCTATCACACGGCACACAGGTGGCTGTGCTGTAGGCGAAATCTCAACCAAATCAGCTTCATGCTCTTCAGCAATACGCAAAGCTTGAGCTATGGGATAAACTTTCGACTCGATATTATCACCAACGAGACGAACTTCCTTGGCTCTGATCTGGCCATTAATACGATATTGATCTTTATTATCGTCTTTCATTCAATAAAAAACACTATTTCTAAAAAAACGCGGCGCAAAGTTACCACTTATTTATCATATTTTGAACTTCTTCGCTAATTTTTTTAGCAAAATCTTCAAATTTCATTATTCCTTGATCGCCAGCACCCTGCTTTCGTACAGAAACCTCACCATTCTCAGCTTCTTTTTCACCTACAATCAGCATGTATGGTATACGCTTCATTTCGTTATCACGGATCTTACGACCAATCTTTTCGTTGCGGTCATCAACCAAAGCTCGAATATCGAATTGCTTCAAGTACTTTTGAACCTTAGCAGCATAGTCATTAAATTTCTCACTAATTGGTAGGATAGCAACCTGATCTGGAGTAAGCCACAATGGGAACTTACCAGCAGTATGCTCAATAAGTACAGCCACGAAACGCTCCATAGAGCCAAATGGCGCACGGTGGATCATTACAGGACGGTGTTTGAGGTTATCAGAGCCTGTGTATTCCAACTCAAAACGTTCAGGAAGGTTATAATCCACCTGAATGGTACCCAACTGCCAACGGCGACCAATAGCATCCTTCACCATGAAGTCAAGTTTAGGTCCATAAAAAGCAGCCTCACCATACTCTATCTTTGCTGGCAAGCCCTTTTCCTCACATGCCTCAACGATAGCACGTTCAGCACGTTCCCAATTTTCATCAGTTCCTATATATTTCTCGTGATCATTAGGGTCACGAAGTGAAATCTGAGCTTCAAAGTTCTGGAAATCCATTGACTTAAATACGATAGAGATGATGTCCATTACTCGCAGGAACTCATCTTTTACTTGATCAGGACGGCAAAAAATATGTGCATCATCCTGTGTAAAGCTACGAACACGGGTAAGTCCATGTAGCTCACCACTCTGTTCATAACGGCAAACAGTTCCGAACTCTGCAATACGCAAAGGAAGGTCTTTGTATGAGCGAGGGCTATTCTTGTACATCATACAGTGATGAGGGCAATTCATTGGCTTCAAGAAGTACTCCTCTCCCTCTTCTGGGGTATGTATCGGCTGGAACGAATCCTTACCATAGTGCGCATAATGACCAGATGTGATATAAAGCAGTTTGTTGCCTATTGGCGGAGTAATTACTTCCTGATAGTCATACCGAGCCTGAATTCGGCGCAAAAACTCCTGCAAACGTAAGCGCAAAGCAGCGCCCTTAGGCAACCACATAGGCAGCCCTTTACCTACTGTTTCAGAGAACATGAATAAATCCATCTCTTTTCCAATCTTACGATGGTCACGTTTCTTGGCCTCTTCAAGCATCACCAAATACTCATCCAGCAATTTCTTCTTGGGAAAAGAAATACCATAAATACGAGTCATCTGCTCACGATTTGCATCGCCACGCCAGAAAGCAGCAGATACACTAGTAAGTTTAATGGCTTTAATGGCTCCAGTATTCATCAGATGAGGACCACGGCACAAATCTGTAAAGGCGCCTTGTGTATAAGTAGAAATCGTACCATCCTCAAGATCCTGATCAATATGTTCACAT
>Ga0247611_10005394_pt1 | contig 16968 bp, 11 predicted proteins | sample 177DNAGHGhighgp2_FD_192422 | JGI IMG/M metagenome (GOLD analysis project Ga0247611, IMG submission 192422) | Sheep rumen microbial communities from Palmerston North, Manawatu-Wanganui, New Zealand - 1770 DNA GHGhigh gp2 | ecosystem: Host-associated > Mammals > Digestive system > Stomach > Rumen... | reverse complement strand
GCAACGCTCAACATGGAGATCACACAGCACGAGCTGTACATGCTCGTCGCCACTCACCTGGTAAGGACAAGGAAGATGGAATGCGTCCTCCACTATCTCAAGAGTGACATCGCAAAAAATATAGAAAGGAGGCAACACCATGTATAGAGTTGCATTGAGATACAAATCAAAGAGAGGTGACACCATGAAGTCTGTCTACCTTGAGTTCAGACCTTCCATTACTGATATTCGGGGTCATGTCATCAGATATGAGTTCCTGAACCTTGAGCTCTATACGAAGCCGAAAAACGCTATTCAAAAACAGCATAACAAGGTGATTGAGGAAGTTGCGGAGGAAATCCGATGCAAGAGGTATCTACAGTTGGTGAGAAGGGACTTCTCTTTTATCTCGAAAGACAATCTGGATGGTGACTTTTTGGAGTATTTCAGAAAGAATGGTGACTATCATGGTCCCAAGTACGAATGCGCGAGGCTCCACTTCGAGAAATTCTGTAACCACAAATGCGCATTCAAGGATATTAACGGTGCTTTGTGTAATAAATACAGAGCATATCTTTTGAGGGACACAAAGCTGCACGACGGAGCAAAGGAACTGTCACATAATACAGCAAGTGCCTACTTCAATGTGTTCTTGAGCTTGGTCAAGCTTGCGTTCGTGGATCATGTCCTTGGCGAGGATTACACAAAATATGTGAGACCAATCAAATGGAACCATGACACCCAGAAGGAGTATTTGAGCATCAACGAGGTACATCTGCTAGAGCAAACTCCATACGAGAAGTGCCCAGAACTGCGGAGAGCATGCCTACTTTCCATCTACACAGGTCTAAGAAGGAGCGATGTGCTGAAATTACATTGGGAGCAAATTGTAGACAGATCGACTCAGAACACCTATATTGAGATCAAGATGTCGAAGACAGACCACTTCGTCTACCTTCCTATATCAAAGGCCGCCATAAATATCTTGGGAGAAAGGCAGAATGAAGGATTGGTGTTTACGAAACTAACAGAAAGCATTCTGAACACACATCTTTCGAGGTGGCTCAAAGCAGCGGGTATCAACAAACATATCACGTTTCATTGCTTTAGGCACACTTTTGCCATGATGCTTCAGGAACTGGGCACAGGAATTTACGTCATCTCCAACCTGCTCGGGCACAAAAATGTATCAAGCACTCAGCATTATGCCAAGATGAAAAGCAGTGATGCGCAAGAGGCAATTGACAGGATGGATGAAGCCTATGAAATGAAATAAGTTATAATTGATTAAAAAATAAGAGTAAGGGCTTCTAATCTTTTGCCATACAGAATATAATCATTAACTTTGCAAATAATCACAGACACAAAAAGTATGGAAGATAAAGCCCTTATAGAACAAACCCAGTTGTATATCTATTCTTTGATCGACCAGACAATTAAAATATGGGTAGTTGACGACGAGCTTCGAAAGAGAATGCCGGCAGTGCTGATTGAGCAGTACAAGTGCTACATATCATCACTGTTCGGCATTCCCGTGATGCTGTGTTACCCGAAGGAAGTGAAAACACTAACCCCGGCACAGATACAGCGACATATGCAGATCATGTCAGATAAGTGCGGTATCATTAGTATTATTGTTATCAGAGACATCCCATCATACAACATCCAGCGTCTCATCCACCAGCGCGTGAACTTCATCATTGTCGGGAAACAAATGTTCGTCCCTTCCCTGCTGATGGATCTCAGAAAACTGCCTCAGACAGGCAAAGACATAAAGGAAGAAATTCCTGCATTGGCACAGTGCCTGATACTACACAGTATCATCTTCGAACCGCTATGGATGAGTGTCAATGAAATCATGGAAGCGTTTGACGTTTCCTATTCGACAGCTAACAGGGCTGTAAGATGGCTCAAATCGAAAGAACTGGTCTTGGTGTCAAGAGGTGAGGAAAAGAAAGTGCAGATGATGAAATCAGGAAGAAGCTTGTGGGAGCCCTGCATTGCATATCTAAGTTCTCCGATAGAGAAAGTAGTATATTCTGATGGAAAGCCCAGTGGTGCATCGCTCACTGGAATGGATGCTGTACGCTATTATACCAATACGGCTGATCCAAATGAAGGAACATGCTACGCTATCAGCAAAAACCAATTATCTGAGATCACTGCTTTCGATGAAAAGGGGAATCATCCATATACATTAGAGGTCTGGAAATACAATCCTAAGCTACTTAGCCACTCTACTGTTGTTGATATCCTTTCTTTATATATTTGCCACAAAGCAGACAGAGACGAAGAATATGCGAAAATGTTAGAGAATCTAATTGACAGTTATTTCTTTAAATAAATCCTTCATCATGACTTCGTCACTTGCGTAGTTAGACAAAAAATGTCTATTTTTGCAAACGAAATAATGAATACAAGATAATGGTCTTTCAACACGATAAACATATCTGCGTGGATATATTCAAATCAGTAGTGAACATATAGCAGCATTAAATAATTGAATATCAGTAACGGGTCACAGCGTTTTATTCACTTTTTGTTGTCTTGAACACTTTATCACATGATGGTCTGTATTGAATATCGCACCTATTGTTGATAGGCATTACTGGAACCTTTTAGAAAGGTGACCATCAATGATGATTATCTCTATTCGGGCGAAATGTATCCAATTACTGACTGATTTCGCCCAGTGAACCTTGTTACTGCCAATGGTTGCTGTGACTTCCCCGTACAAATAAGCCAAATAACCAAATGAAAACTAGCCAAACAACCAAACGGAATTAGCCAAATAACCAAATAAATATTGATTTATCCTTTTGCATCGGCAAGTAATGTGCTGATAATCAACATGTCACGAAACTCTTGAAAGAAAGTGGACGCATTTCGTCAAAAAGTTATCCTATTAATTTTCAATACTTTAAGTTTCTTATTTAGAATCAATCCAAGCATTTTCCCTTAATTTTTCTACCGCGCTTTTGGGGTGGTATTATTTGAAAAGTGTAATTTTTGCAGCAGAAAAGACATTGAAAAGTGTAGTTTTTTTATGAACATAGAAATTGATATACTCCATTCTATAGAACACGCGTACCCTTTCTGATTGTTTTATATCCCATTCGTTGGGAAAATGCATCAAAAGACGATTTTTCGTTGAAAAAAGTGTATTGGAATATCGTTTAACCTTTGAAAATAAGCGGATAGAGGGCAACTGTGACTCTTATAGCGTTTTGGGACTAAAAGGCGTAGTTCCAATGAGCAACCAGACGTTCATAGTTTAATTGTTGGAAGAACAATAAGTGAGTTTTGTGTTAATTATCAATTGAGAAACCCTTAACCATCAAACTTTTTTATACACATAGTATATAACCAAAATGTTCGTAAACATTTTTATTCAGAAGCCATTGTCGATTCGTTGAAAGAGTCTATCTTTGTAGCCGATTTTATAAAAACAACCAAATAACAGCAGCAATGCAGAGACAAAAATTCGACATATTAGCAGGATTGAACATTCATGGCACTTGGGGCCTTGAACGGGATACCAATATGCTCCTGTCAAACATTGCGCTCACAAGTTGTCCACACACAGAAAGACTTCCCATGTCAGCACGAGGATGGAACGACCAGTTCCGTCTAAGCAATTGAAGCTGATATCACATACAAGCCAATATGGTGGTTGGGAAGTCTGCAAAGCTTTCCAACCACTTCTTTTTGTGCCGATCACAAACGATGAAAAATGCTGACTTACCAACAGCCCAACTTCTCCTCACCGCTCGCCAAAGGCACAACCTACAGAGAAGGGCTCAATCGACTGAGCCCAAATCACAATCAATCATTAACCGCGCAACAATGCGCATAAAACAAGAGGAAGAGAAAACAATGAATAAGATCTATTTCACGGCCGACCTACATTTCGGCCATTCAAATATACTGAAACATTCGCCAAAACGACCTTTTTCAGAGACAGTGAATATTGTGGCACATGATGAGTGGTTACTGGATCTCTGGAAGAGTACGATAGACAAGCGGGATACTGTGTATATTCTAGGCGATTTGACATTCTTGAAAAGTGAGAAGGCCCGCCGGTTGTTAGAGATGCTACCTGGGCAGAAGTTCCTGATTGAGGGGAATCATGATGGTTCAATCCGGGCTTTCAAAAACTATTTCAAGGAAGTCTATCAGATTAAGGAGATGTGTTTCAAACCAACGGTTGCACCTTTCCTAACAGAGGACTTCAGCGTGGTTATGTGCCACTATCCGATGGTAACATGGAATAAGAAACCACGAGGATCTGTGATGCTACACGGACACAGTCACGGAAAATTGGACGAGTATAATTCCTTGTCAACGGATTTGCGTTTCGACGTCGGAATAGATGGCTCGCTTGCTAATCTGCACTTCTTGTCGCTAGAGGACATCTACAGCGCCGCAAAACAGAAGATAATACGATATAATTGCGACACTTTTGTGGAGTACGCACAGAACAACTATCGTGGCGAGGTAAAGTAATAAGTTGAACAACAAATTGAAAACTAGAAAATGAAGAAAATACAAATATTGAGGTACAACGATCTCAGAGATCTGATGTACTTAACCCATGAACACCATTTAAACGGTGTGGTTGTCGATGATGCAGCACTCGTTGTGATGCTTCGAATAGAGCATACCATGCAGCGACTGGAGGTGATGGGCGATGACGAGCAACGTTGGCTCTGGATAGAACTCAAGGCGCCAGGTAAGCGTAATCGTATGAAGAGTGCAGATGCAAACGGGAACTATTGGTATCAGGTGATTACTGCCAACTATCAGGATTTCCACTACATGATCATCAGGAACCGCGAGGGGATGTATCTCGATCTTAGGAGTGCCAGATACATTGGAGGTGAGCGAAAGCCAGATGTCTGGCATGGGAATGTGTCAAAGCCACTGCAAAAACTGGAAAAGTACATCACTGCACTGGTAGATAGCATCTGCGAGAATCCCGATGCCTACAACACCCATGTCGAGAAGAATCTCCCCTATTCAAAGCGAGACGGTATCATCAAGCGTGTCGACCTGAACCGCATCTGCCCTACATATCGGACATTTGATAATCCAAAACGAGTGGTGGATATCGTAACAAAGATGAACGGGCTACCTATATGGTCGGCTGATAAAATGACGATCATAACCTACATGCATATATGGCGTATACTCTATGAGGCATATAGAACGAAGAATAGGTATGAGCCCATTTCCAAGTCGGCATTTGCCAATAAGACAGACACGGATGTCTTTGTGCGCTACAATAGCAAAGGAAGTGAAATAGAAGGTCTGGATCTCGACAACGAGCAGGGCTACCAGAAATGGCACGATGAGAACAGTTCTTATCACTGCATGGATGTTGCCTATGCCAGAATCCATCTCTATCCCCGAAAGAAAGAAAACCGATGGGGTGCCGAGGATGTGCCAGTAGTTGTGGCCAGTGGTATTTTACATTATCATATAGTGTCTATTGCTATTCCAATGATGTGGTTAATATGTTGGAGGCATTGTGCGATGCTGGAATTGGGGTGGTATGCCATGAGTCAGCCCGATTGCTCCGTATTGCTCAAGAGACCGACTATGTTGGCATCACTCCTGGAGCAAACAAATACGTTCATGACGAGAATATCGGAAATGAAATCAGGCTTCCTTATGTGCAAGATGACATCACAGCTCAACAAGTTGCTGATGTAATTGGTGCCACCGAATGGGAGCCACTGAGAAAAGTAAAACCAATTAGAGAAAAACAGCGATGAGAATACAATATAAGAGACTAACATTGGAGGCACCAAAATCGTATGCAACCAACTGGGCTATGTTTTCCAACAGAAACATTTGCTGAATAACTTCAGTCGCGTCCAGATGATTCATGTTTGAAATACCAGTCAAGCAGAATCGTTAAATACCAAAATTCCGAAAGATAACTGCCGATTTTGCAAAAATTATGCATTTTGGCGAGTTTTCTTCTGAATTTTGGTAAAATAACTTCGAATTTCGAAATTACAGGTACGTGTTAAGCTCAGCCACGAGTTGTTTACTATAGCTCTATGGATAGTAGTGTTTTAATAACTATAGTTACACTTCGCTACATAATGCTACATGTTCGCTACAATTCTTTATGGCAATATCATATCGTAACCATTTGTATTTCAACACCGCTACACTCAGATGCAATTTTCTCACTACAAACTATGAGTTTTTTAAAAAACCATATAAGCACCACGTAAGACTCTGAATTCTAACTATCTCTCGAATGCCCAACGATATTCATCTCGTTTTGATATTCGCATCAAACAATCTTTATACAGAGCTGCGTCTCCACCATGGAAATATATGTCACTGCAGAATTCCTCCCACCATCCTTCTTTGATTGACTTATAATATTGGTCAAGCAATTCTGGAGCAAAGGATGGATGAATGTCGTCGACAATAATGTTTCTGTTTTTAAGCTTCTGGCAGATACTTTCGTACGTCTCCCCGGGGTTCCTTGAAACATTCAGTCTAACCGCATCTGCTGAAACAATCCTATTTTCAAGTCTTTGTTTGTATTTATCCTTCCATACTTCTTCTAAAATATCCATAGGAAAATATTTTTTCCCATTGTCCGATTGCTTGAATATCTCGTCAGATATAGTTGGATCATGACGAAAATAGAACTTTCTGACTTGAGGTATCGTTTTAAAGTCCACTCCCTTGTCCATACCTAAAAGGAATCCATGCTGAGCACCGCTACGCATAAACACTTGCTTGCCAATCACAGATAGGGCATAACCTTCTTGTTGGGCGAAAGCACCTGGCATCTGAAGTTCATAGCAATAAATCATCCCCAACTTTTCAGTACTATGCACAGGCTTGTATTCATCAGTTTCTTTATCATAGTTGGTCGTTGCAAAAAACTTTGCACTCTCCAGATCAGATGTCAAATCTAAAAAATGAGTCTTATGATAATAATGCTGCGCCAATCCCACTAAATTCATCAAAATGCTAAAATGATCATGCATAATCACTACGCCTTTCTCAAGCAGTTTCACCAATGGATGGGTCATCAGTAGTACTTCCATTTCTTGAGACCAAATCAGATCATCCAAAAAATAGGTTTTGGTTTCATCACGATATAGGTTAGGCGTACAAGGTTTCGGATAGTCCTGACTTTGGCCTCGATAGAGAAATTTCTTGCCATACAAGTTCGGTTTCAGGGTGAAATGAAACTTACCATCGGGATGGATTTGGTTCTGATTGACAATAAATACATCTGCAGGTATGTTATCGTCATGATAAAAGGACACATAAGAACACGCCCAAGGGACTCGAAACTGTCTAAACTCCAGATCATAGAAATACTGTTGCGAAGCAATATCTCTCAGCAATGCATCATTAGCGAATGCATCCTCTTCAAGTTTTCGAATATAATCAGACGCTTCGTTCACATTGTCGAACGGATTTTCCTCAGTTCCCTTCTCAGACTTGTCAATAACCCTCACCGTCGATTTGGGTGGTTTTGTGTAGTATCGGTCCGCATATTTCTTTTCGTCGTTCTGAGTAAGCCTGAACTTCCATACATTGTCGGATTTAACAAACTTTTTGGGCATCAAGCAATACTCTGTATTCATCCCAAATTCTTCTTTCAATATGCGCTGGGTCTTATCCAATAAAGATTTAACTAGCGGAGGAATGGGCGGCATCGGAAGTGTCAGACCTTTAATAGCCTGTAGTGCACAATTGAAAGCCAATGCATCATCTATTGCCTCTTTAGAGTATTGATCAAACCCATTAGGTCTTTTTGCCTGCTGATACAACATCCGCACCTTGCAATAAACTTCGCAACGCGTTCTCGTTGGAGTCTCATTTCTTATCTCTTGATTAACCCACGATTCGTCAAGAATAAGACATCCGTCAGGTGTGATGGTTGAATGATGCGAAATACCAACATCGGGCAGTATTTGCGGCACATAAATAATTCGCACATTTGACACGTCAAAGCCCAGAATACCACATGCTTCTTTGACAAATCCTCGAACAACCTCATCTGCAACTCGGTCTATCATACTATTGATGTTTCTTTATTGAAGTTTCTACACTATTCGGTTATTGAGAAACGGATAAAACTGTTACAGCAAGCGGAACAGTCTATCACATTTTTGATGGTACAAAAATAAACATTTTTCATGAAACTATTGTAATAAAGCACTAATCTCCCATTCATACAAATCATTATTTCGAGCATGTATTTGATTTTTAGTGAAAAGATGTGAAAACAATGCGAAAAAGAGACTCTTGTTAATTCTTATTTATAGAAAATGCCTAATTTTGCAAACGAAACTTTATGAAAATGTTTGATTTTATTAGTTAAAGTTTATATGAGTGTTAGTAAAGATGTCATCAAACGGTGCCTGATCAGCAAGCAGCGAGAAGTTGACGAGGCAATGATAGTGAATCGACCCATCAACTTTGAGGACAATGGTAACTATGTTATCGTTGGAGTGAGGCATTCCGGGAAATCCTACTTGCTCTATCAGCGGGTGCGGCAACTTCAAGCTGCAGGAATTGGATGGGATGAGATACTGTTTGTGGACTTTGAGGATGAGCGTCTGGCTGAATTTCAGACGGAGGACTTTGAAAGTCTACTGGAGGCTCACCTTGAGCTCCATGGAAAGAAACCTATAGTTTTCCTGGATGAGGTACAGAACATTCCACACTGGGATAAGTTTGTACGCCGACTGGCTGATTCTAAATATCGGGTTTACGTGACAGGAAGTAATGCCAAGATGCTAAGCAAGGATGTGGCCACGACACTGGGGGGGCGGTTCTTTATCCTCGATGCATACCCATATTCGTTCAAAGAGTATCTGGCAGCGCAGCAGGTGGAGATGACGGAGCATTGGGAGTATGACACGATACAACGGAGCGAGGTGAAGCGACATCTGAACGAATACTTCTATTACGGTGGTCTACCAGAGATTCTGTTGTTTAAGAATAAGCGGGCTATGCTATCAAGTTTGTACCAGAAGATATATCTGGGTGACATCTGCGCACGAAACAATATTAAGAATGATCGCGTGATGAACATCTTGATCAAGAAGATGGCCGAGAGTGTGAAGCAACCGTTATCGTTCAATCGACTGAAGAATGTGATTGTGGCAGCAGGGGCTCCTATCAGTGTGCCTACCACAATAGATTATGCTGGTTTTGCTGCTGATAGTTGGTTGATACTGCCGATGCGGAACGAGATAGGCAAACTGACAGAGAAGGAATCACAAAAGAAATATTACTTTATAGACAATGGCTTACTGAACCTCTTCTTGATGAATTCAGAGTCATCGCTGTTGGAGAACATGGTGGCAGTGGAACTTTGTAGGCGGTATGGTAAAGAGAATGTGTTTTATCTGAATGCAGACAAGGAAATTGACTTTATTATACCCGAAGAGAAGCTGGCCATCCAGGTTTCGTATAGTATAAAGGATCAGATGACCTGGGATAGAGAAGTGCCACCGCTCGTGAAATATGCCAAAGGACACCAAGGCTGGAAGTGTCTGCTCATCACTTACGATGAGGAGGGCAATGAAGAGGGGATTAGCATAATGCCCGTTTGGAAATGGTTGCTGAGATGACGGAATTATCGGTAGATATTAAAAAGGCTGATTATATGATAACTTCTTATAGCATTTTATTTTGCGTCAGTTATGGATGAGAATCAGATTAGAGAAAAATTACAATCGCTGCTCAAGGCGAAAGAACTTGACTATGATAAAATAGTTGCTCTTTCAAATGAGTTAACAAAACTTGATCCTAATAACGTCCGCTTCACGGTAGATGCTGACTTGGTAAGTCGCTTGGGCAATGAACTTGTGGCAAGACAAGAGACAGCCCTGTCAGAACTTATCAAGAACGCTTACGATGCGGATGCTACTGCAGTTAGGCTCCGCTTTATTGATACTGACAAAATGGGCGGCACTCTGATTGTTGAGGATAATGGAACTGGAATGAACCGAGAACAATTGTTAAACGGCTTTATGAGGATTTCATCAAACTTGAAAAAGGAGAAACCGTTTTCTGATATATACAAAAGGAAAAAGGCTGGACGCAAAGGAATAGGAAGATTTGCCGTGCAGAGGCTAGGTGTACAACTAGAAATACTTACAAAAACAGCAGATGCGACAGTATCATTTTGCGTGAAATTCAAATGGAACGACTATTCGGCAAGTAAGAATATAAATGAGATATCAAATACTATCAACACAGTCTCTCCTCATACAAATGAAAAGGGAACGACCTTGATCATCACAGGACTGAAGGACAAATGGACTATGGCTGCCATCAAACATGTATATACTTATTTGGATGATATTTTACAGCCTGTTTCTGAGCTCAATATCAACAACAACAAAGGCGGATTTGAAGTGATTGTAGAAAAAGAGGTTGACGGTATAGTAACAAGAATAGAAAATGAAACCTACCACTATGAGAAATATGCAGTTGCGACAATCATCAGCAGGGTGGATGAAGACGGCTATGCATCATTTCGCATTGAAAGTAAAGAATTGGGATTTGCACATGAAGAAAAAATTGGCCATGACCCAGACAACGAAGACACGCCATTCCCCCTATTGAGAAATGTTAGTGTGAAAGCTTACTACTATTTGGAGCCGTATCTACCAAAAGGGCAGAAGACTGCCATTCAAAAATACTTACAAAAGTCTGGTAGTATTAGATTGTACAGGAACGGCTACAGAGTATTGCCATACGGTGAGCCGTCAAACGACTGGCTTAAGTTGGACGAATCGTTAAGGAGACGCTCCATACTTCCGCAGCATGGCAACAACAATTTTGAAGGAGTTGTCAATATCGATGACAGTTCCGGAAATTTCGAAGAGACATCAAGTCGCGAAGGTTTGGTGGAAAACGATACTTTTGTCCAACTGCAAAATTTCGTTTACCGAATGTTGGTAACTGCAGTTATCAGAATAGCTAAAGAAAGAAACGTCAAGATAACAACCTCTCAGGCCAAGGTTGATGGTAAATGGCAAGATATTGATCTGCGCGTTAAAAACATAGCCTACACCATTGATGAACTTGACCGGGCGCTTGAGGCTAATCAATCGTCTGTAGAAGTAAGAAAGGCGAACAAAAGGCTCGTCAACAAACTGAAAAAAGACCTGAACGAACTGAAGAAGGAGCAACGAGAAGAACGGAAAAGACAACAGGAAGAACGAACGCTGTTGCGCGTCCTAAGCAGTGTAGGTCTGACCACAGAACAGTTTGTTCACGAAATCAAGTATTATCTTGGAAATATGGTGAGCGACATTGAATCGCTGAGAGAACATGTATCGCCTGGAACTGACGAAGAGAGGAGATTGAAGATACTGGACAGTAATTTTGCAAGCTTCAGCACCTATGTATCATATTTTGATGCTATGGTCGCCAATAACGTAAACAGAACACTGGTGCCTATAGAAATGAGAATCGTGGTAAGAGATTTTCTTGATGTGATGTCGTCGGATGCTGAGAAGTCTGGTGTAGTATTTAAAGAGCCCCTTTTCGAAGGCTATAACCTTTATACCCGGCCGATGCATCCTTCGGAGTGGACATCAATTCTGTTTAATTTCTACACCAACTCCAAGAAGGCCATCAAAAGGGCGTGTCGTCAAGGAGAGATTCAGATAGTGGCCGGAAAAGAAGGAAAGATAATATTTCTGGAATTCCAAGATAATGGAGATGGTATACCAGAAGGTGACGAAGAGAAGATTTTTGAGAGATTCTATACAACATCAAATGTAAAAGGACTGGACGAGACTGACAGCGTAAATAGTATAGCTGGTTCTGGTTTAGGACTTTCGATTGTGAGAGATATATGCATTAGCAACAAAGGAAGTGTAAAAGTGGTACCCCCCTCAGAAAACTATTCAACATGTTTCAGGGTGGAGGTACCAGCATTGTCAGACAAAGAATTAGAACATTATTTATAATATGAACAACTATAAGATTTTATACTTAGAAGACCAGAAGGCCGACTCCATGGTTGAAGACTTCAAGAAAGAAGGCGTTGAACTGGTGGTAAACAAAGCAAATTCGGTAGAAGTGGCTACAACGATGATGCGAAAAGAAATCTTTGACGCATATCTAATGGACTACAGACTGTCGCAGGGAAAGAGTTTCTTTGATGCTCCTCCATTTGCTGCATACTTGAGAACTGAAGATAAACGAGGAAAGATAACTCAGAAACCTATATTCCTGATAACTAGCGAGAAAGGGCTTAACATCGTCACACGGGACGAGAACCACCAAGACCTATTCGACCTTATTATGTTGAAAGATGACTACAACAATCACAAGAAAGAAACTATTGAACTGTTCATTTCATATATTAAAGCCTACCAGAACACAGAGAAGAGTAATTACAAAGCAGAAGATGTGCTGCAAATAAAAAAAGAGGAAGTCAAGATTTACGTGGACGACCGGCTGCTAAAGGAGCTCAAGGTGGCAAAAACGGAGAAGAATGCCTATAGTTATTTGAGAAAGATAGCAGAACACTTGATTAGTGTACCTGGAGTGCTGATTGACGAACGGTATCTGGCAGCTCGTCTGGGAGTTGACATGGATAAATCGGGTGATGAATGGGGTAAATTGTCTTCAGAACTGGTAAAGTGCCGATATTGTGGAGTGCTATCTCAATCATACAGGCGATGGTGGATGCCACGAGTGTTGAAGTGGTGGGAAGGTATCAGTAACGGCAAATCGATGAGAAGAATGGAAGCCAAGGAAAGAGTAGAGCTGATGAATAGCCACTTTAATTTGAAGTTACAAGCCGCAGAGCCACTGAAGTTCTGTGAAAGTAGTAACTTTTGGACTGTATGCAAGGCGTTGGGCGCACCCATTGACCCTGCTGAAGGATATGTGTGCAATCAACGGCCCAGAAGGCCTTGGGAAGAAAATGAATATATTTCTGTTTTAGGAGCTTTAGAGTATACTGTTTTCCAAAAGTATTTAACTGCAACAGACAAGAAAGAGGTTATAGACTATGGGAAAGAACTATAAGGCATCAGTAACGTCCCTGCTACAAGATATGGAAACGCTCAAGGAACTGTTGGAGACCTATCATTTCAAGGATAACAACAGAATTGAACTTACAGATCTTGAAAGTGTTGTCAATACGATAAGAGCCAATGTGGCGTCTAAGAAAAAAAGGAATATTACATTCTCCACAGGCAATGAAGGTATCACATTCCACTCTTTGGCAAGCGGTATGAGCTCCAATCCTGGAATGAAGGAAAACAAAATAGATTTGACCCTGACACTGTCGTACAATTATGACTGTGAGAAAACTACTATGAAAGAGATTATCAATGGATACAAGTTGGATTTGCAGATTGTTGGGACACATAAGAATCTCCACGGTCATTATTCAAAACATTATTTCGAATGGCTACAAGACGTACCCAAGCCAAAGAAAGAAACTGATGGTAAATACCGATATATCCATCCCCACTATCACTTCCATGCCGGTGGAAATTTCCTGAAAGAAAAAGCACCTGGAAGTTTGTTGCAATTGAGCTCTCCCCGTTTGCCACATCCACCTATGGATATCATTCTTGCTGTGAACTTTATCATCTGTAATTTCTTCAGTACAAAGGAAGCAAAATTCAAGCAAGAAATGAAGATTCTCGATGATGAAGATTATCAGAATTTAATATCCAGGGCAGCTCGTCGCTTGTATACACCATATTTCGAGGAAATTCACAATGATGTTACCAATAGTGAGTTTATGCCACTACTTACCACATGAAACCTGTTGTTAAAAGATTTTTAGGTAGATGCAATGGCGATGTACAGAGTGTCAACCGACTGATTGTAACTGCCTATCTCACCAGTAAGGGAATGGTGGTGGACGATGACTCGATGTTGTCTCCATACATCATTCGTAGTTATGAGGACCAGTGGAAGAACGTGGAAACATTCTGCCATATACTTAGGGCAAACTACACGGCTATAGACCTTGAACTACTGATAGATTTTTTTGAGTTTGTGATCTCACCTTCTGATAAGGTGGTTACAGGTGCAATATATACACCCCAGGTTATTCGTGATCGTATTGTAGACCATATCTTTCACCTCTTGGACACCAAGGACGTCTCTACATTAAGAATTGCAGATATTGCATGTGGTTGTGGAGGCTTTTTTTTGACTGTCTGTGATAAGTTACTTGAATTTGGTAATGTGGACTGTCATTACATTTATGAGCATATACTATATGGTTGCGATATAGAGGCATATTGTATAGAAAGATGCAAGATTTTGTTAGCTCTTAAAGCTTTAGAAAGCGGTGAGCGTACAAATGACCTGAAGTTTCATCTATACCAAGGCAATTCACTTGTCTTCAACTGGAGAGATAAGTTGACAGATTTTACAGGTTTCGATGCTGTTGTGGGAAATCCACCATATGTCACTTCAGCAAAGATACAAGAGGAAACTAGAGTGTTGCTGACTAATTGGGAGGTGTGTGCCTCGGGTAAAGCCGATTTATATATTCCTTTTTTTCAGATAGCAATTGAATTGCTTAATAAAACAGGTGTGCTAGGCTATATTACGGTTAGTAATTTCTACCGGAGTTTAAATGGTAAAGCCTTAAGAGAGTATTTTGCAGAGCATAACTTAAATCTGACTATAGTGGATTTTGGTGGAGAACAGGTGTTTAAAGGCTGCTCTACCTATACGTGTTTATTTTTTGTTGACAAACGACAAGAAGGGATGGTTAGGTTCATACGAACCCTGAGTAGTAATGTTGAGGAGGTTCGGAATCTTAGATTTGTAGAATCAATATACAAAGATTTAGACTCTGCCAAAGGATGGGTGATAAGGGATAGGAGAACTAGCGGACTCTTACAACAGATAACGAACACAGGAAGGCATCTTGGTGATGTGGTGGCTATTTCAAATGGTATAGCTACGCTGAAAAACGATCTTTACGTTCTGAACGCTGTGGAAGAAAATGAACATGAATTCATTCACGAGTATAAGAGGAATCGCTATTCAATTGAACGTGATATTTGCAGACCTATAGTAAAGCCTAGTGCGATGAATGCGAGCCAGTCTGTTGCAGAACAAACAAGATGGATTATTTTTCCGTACGAGATTAAAGGCAAAAGAGCGATTTGTTATGACGAAAAAAGGATGAAAGAACAGTTTCCGCATACTCTTGCTTATTTAAAAGCAGTGAGATCAATTCTCGATAATAGGGATAAAGGAAAACGAGAATATGAACAATGGTTTGCATATGGTAGAAGTCAAGCTATTAATTTGCATGGTTTTAGACTGCTGATGCCTTATATTGCAGATGAACCAACCTTCTTGCTATCAGATATTGATAGCTTGCTATATTACAATGGATTTGCTTTGATAAGTCATGATATTCAACAGCTAAAGCGCCTGAAGAAGATTTTGAATACGAGTATATTTTGGTTTTATATAAAGAATATCAGTAAACCTTATGTTAATGGCTTTTACTCAATGGGTAAGAGGTATATCAGGTATTTTGGAATTCCGAGTTTTTCAAAAGTTCAATTAGCCCATCTTGATAAGTTGACTAGAAAAGATGATATAGAAAATTTTCTGTACTTGTGTTATTTTGGGGACAATGCAAATTGGGCAAAAAGTATTATTGAAAGCGATTTATAGTTGTTAATTTCATACAAACATTAAATGGTGTTTATTTATTATGCCAAAATTTATTTTAGATATTAATAAACTTGAACCTGGAGATATCATACTCGAACGTCTCCATGATCTTGAATCAGATATAATAAGCAGATTCGGACACACCCAACATACTCATGCAATGTTGTATGTCGCAACTTCAAGTGTAATTGAAGCCATGGATGATATTGTCATTTCTAATAACCCAGCACGAGAATTATTCGACAATCCTGAAGATGTTAGAGTTTTGAGACTTAAACCTGAATATGCAGAAAACATATCTATTGATACTATCATTGAATATGTTAGACAAAGAGTCGGTAACAGATATTCAAAAGAAGAAGCGAAACGTATTCGTCATCGACCAGATTCTGCTATAGAGTGTGATAGACAAACATGCACAAGACTAGTTGCGAATGCATACAAGGAAGCAGGTATACAGATAGTTGCGAATCCAGATTATTGTGTTCCACAAGAAATGCTTGAATCTGAAAAATTGATTATTGTTAGGGAACCATTGAAAGAAGCAACAGATGATGACATTATATTTGCAAAAAGCGACAACGCACTCAATATTCAACACGATGCACTCAAACAGTTGTTGGAACGTTCAAGAGAAATACTAAATGAAGATTTCGTACAAGACGAGAGTAGTTTGAATGAAGGAGTTAGAATGCATCCAGATAAAGCCTATGAAGTAGCTGAGGTTGTTAGAGAATCTGGATATCTCAATCTAATCATTATTGACAAAAAACTAAACCCTTGGTATTATGATTCAAAGCTATTTGCTGAACATTATGGAGACAATTCTTTAGCCGCAACAATGCAACTAGAATCTGATTATAATGTATCAAAAAATAGATTTCTACATAATGTGTATGCTATATCATCGTATATCGAAAATTGTGGGAATAACGAGTATTTTACACTCATGAGAGACCACTATTTAGGACTATGCATTGATTGTGACGTTCGTTTGTCTGTCCTTAAAGACGTTAGAGAAGAATTATCAGATGTTTTTTATGAGCCAAATGAATCCACAGACCGTTAATCTAAGTCAAAAGTGTTAAATGTGAAGGCGTTGAAAGTTGTACTTCAATACTCTACCATATTTGTATCGTTTAATATATAAATATCTGATAATTAATAAGTTGTATCTTCTGCATCGGAAAGTAAATAAACATACAAGTAATCTGAATTTTATTATGCTTTTGCATCTGGGATGGTTATTACCATATATGCATTAGACATAAATGAAGAACTATAACAATAAATGGGATT
>Ga0247611_10005393_pt1 | contig 16969 bp, 18 predicted proteins | sample 177DNAGHGhighgp2_FD_192422 | JGI IMG/M metagenome (GOLD analysis project Ga0247611, IMG submission 192422) | Sheep rumen microbial communities from Palmerston North, Manawatu-Wanganui, New Zealand - 1770 DNA GHGhigh gp2 | ecosystem: Host-associated > Mammals > Digestive system > Stomach > Rumen... | reverse complement strand
AGATATCCACATCCATTTCCCGGAGGGCGCGATCCCCAAGGACGGCCCCTCGGCCGGCGTGACGGTCGTGACGGCGCTCGCCTCGGCTCTGACGGGCCGCGCGGTGCGGCGCGACATCGCCATGACGGGCGAGATCACGCTGCGCGGACGCGTACTGGCGATCGGTGGGCTGAAGGAAAAGACGATGGCCGCCTTCCGCGCGGGCGTCAAAACGGTGATCGTCCCCGCGGAGAACGAGCGGGATCTTCGGGATATCGACAAGACGGTGCGCGCCGAACTGAACTTTATCCCGGCGGCGAGCATCGACACCGTGCTGCAGACGGCTCTGTTGAGCGAAGAGGAGCAGGAGCGCGAATTTGGCGTGCCGCCTCTTGGAACCAAAGAGCTCTGTGCGGCCGTGAGACAGTAGGTGGAAGATGGCAAGACCCAATCTGAACAAGGCGGAGTTCGTCAAATCCGCCGCCGCTCCGGCGCAGTTTGTGCAGAGCGCGATGCCGCGCATCGCCTTCGCGGGAAAATCGAACGTAGGGAAATCCTCGGTCATCAACCGGCTGCTCAACCGCAAGAACTTTGCCCGCGTCGGTTCGGAACCCGGCAAGACGATCCACGTCAACTATTTCCTGATCGACGGAAAGGCGTATTTCATCGACCTGCCCGGCTATGGCTTTGCGAAGGTATCCCGCGCGGAAAAAGAACGCTGGGCCAAGCTGATGGAGGACTTCTTCACAGGGAAGGACCTCTATGACCGCGGTGTGCTGATCGTCGACGCGCGCCACAAGCCGACGGCGGACGACGTGACCATGGCGGCCTATTTCAAGAGCACCGGTGCCGACTTCATCGTGGTGGCCAACAAGCTCGACAAGCTCAAAAAGAGCGAGATCGAGCCGAATCTGAAAATGATCCGCGAGACGCTCGAGCTTGACGAGAGCGTGCCGCTGATCCCGTTCTCCGCCGAAAAAGGTCAGGGCAGGGAAGAGCTGCTCCAGGCGATCTTTCCGGAATGATCCGATCAAAAGATGGAAGCTTTTGCTTCCGTCTTTTTTGATGTCTTTCCGCTTGTCTCTTGTAATTTGCGCCTGCGTTTGGTAAAATACATAAAAAAGGGGTGAGTATGATCGGCGCGCTGCAGGAAATATGGGAAGGCTTTGATTTTTCATTGATCCTGGGCGTTTTGCTCAGCGTCATCCCCTCGCTTGTCTGCATCACGCTGCACGAGCTGAGCCACGGACTGGTCGCTTATGCGCTCGGCGACGACACCGCGAAGCGGGCCGGCCGCCTGAGCCTGAACCCGATCCGCCATCTTGACTGGATGGGCCTTTTGATGATGGTCGTGGCGCATGTCGGCTGGGCAAAGCCCGTGCCGGTAAACATGATGAACTTCCGCGATCCCAAGCGCGGCATGGCCGTGACGGCGCTGGCCGGCCCGGCGAGCAATGTGCTGATCGCCTGCTTTTTCTTTTTCCTTTACGGGCTGCTCATCCTGCCGCTTTCAATCGCCGGATCTGCTGCGGCTGAGTATCTTCTTGAAATGGTGCAGCTTACGGCCGTCATCAGCGTCGGCTATGCGGTTTTCAACCTGATCCCGATCCCGCCGCTCGACGGCTCAAAGGTGCTCTTCTCGCTTGTCAGCGACGAGGCGTATTACAAGCTGATGCGCTATGAGCGCTACGGCATGCTGTTGCTGTATGTGTTGGTATTCACCAATGTGCTGGGCTCGCCGCTGCATACGGCGATCGCCTTTGTCACGGACAAGCTGTTTATCTTTGCCCGGTGGGGCTTTTCTCTGGCAAAAATACTGTTCGGTTAAAATAGCATGGAAAATCCCAACTTTCATCTTGAAAGCGTCGTCAGGGAAAAGGACGAGCTGCAGGACTTTTCCGGTCCGCTCAGCCTGATCTTGATGCTGCTTTCCAAAAACAAAATAGAGATCCGCGATCTGAAGATCGCCGATATCCTCGATCAGTATCTCGCGTATCTCGCCGAGATGCAGAGCATGGATCTTGAGATCGCAAGCGAATTCGTCCAAATGGCGTCGCATCTGCTGTATATCAAGACCAAGACGCTGCTGACCGCGGATGAGGAGGAGCCGAGCGAGCTGGAGCTTCTGATGCAGTCGCTCGAACAGCTCAAGGCGCGCGATGCGCTATCCGCGGTACGCGCGCTGACGCCGGAGCTCAAAGCCGCGGCGGAAAAGGGTATGCTGTACTTTGCCAAGCTGCCCGAGCCGCTGCCGCGTTCGGCGGGGGAGTACAGCTATCGCCACGAGCCGGTGGATCTGCTGCGCGCGATGGCGCAGCTGTATGCCCGCGGCTCCCGTACCCCGGATACGCGCGAGGTGGTCGAGGCGATGCCGAGCCGGATCGTATACAGTGTGCGTGACAAAAGCCGCGAGCTGATCGAGCGGCTGCGGAAGGCGCCTTCGACGATGCGTGAGTTATATGCCGCCTGCACGTCGCGAAGCGAGGTCGTCGCGACCTTTATCTCCGTGCTTGAGCTGTGCAGCATGGGCAGTGTCCGTCTGCGCCGCAGAGGAAAAGGGTACAGTGTGGAGTTTGTCGGCGGCAACGTGGACGAGATCCTGGATAAGATTGTTGAGTGAGAAAAAATGGCAGATATGACTGCGGCCCTTGAGGCCATTTTATTCGCCGCGGGCGAAAGCATGCCTGTGGCAAGACTTTCGCTTGTCCTCGGCGCGGAGGAGGAAGAGATCCTTCGCTGTGCCGGCGAGCTGGCGGAGGAATATGAAAAAGGGATGCGCGGCATCCGGCTGCTGCACCTGGGGGACAAGCTCCAGCTTTGCTCGGCGCCGGAATACGCGCCGTATATCACCAAGGCACTGGAGCAGCGCAAGCCGCCGATGCTCTCGCCGAGCGCGCTTGAAACGCTTGCGATCGTGGCGTATTTCCAGCCCGTGACCCGCGCCTACATCGACCAGGTTCGCGGCGTGGACAGCTCGTATACGGTCTCTTCACTCATGGAGCGGGGGCTGATCGAGCCGGCGGGCAAGCTGGATGTTCCCGGTCGGCCGACGCTGCTGCGCACGACGGATGTGTTTCTGCGCACGATGTCCGTCAGCTCGCTCGAGGAGCTGCCGAAGCTGCCGGATATGAGCGGCGGCGACGGCGTGATGGAGCTGCAGCGCAAGATCGAGCAACTGCAAAACGCCGAAAACGGCGGTGAACAATTGAGCCTTTCTGAAATACAAAGCAGCGGGGAGTGATGATATTTGACGTTCCTCCATATCCTGGGGATCATCCTTAAGATACTCGGCTTTACGCTACTCGGCGCGCTGGGTCTCGTGCTGGTGATCCTGCTGGTCCTTCTGCTTATCCCGATCGGGGCGGACGTGGAGTATATCGGCGGCGATTTCAAGCTGTCGGCCAAGGTCTGCGGCATCCTGATCCAGCTTCTTCCAAAGAAAAAGAAGGATGAGGATAAGCCCCCGAAGGAGAAGAAAGAGAAAAAGAAGAAGGAAAAGAAGCCGAAACCCGAAAAGGAAGCCGGAGAGGAAAAGCCGAAGGAAAAGAAAAAACTTGACTTTACGGTCGAAGAGATTTTCGAGGTGATCCAAAAGGTCCTCGGAAGTCTGAAAAAGTTCGGCAAGCTGACGGTCGACCGCTTCCTTCTTCACTACACGGCGGGAGGGAAGGACCCCATACGACGGCGCGCACCTTCGGCGCGGTCAACGCTTCGCTTTGCGCGCTTGAGCCGGTCTGCTCGCACCAGTTCCGCGTCAAGGATTATGACGTGTGGACAGACTGCGATTTCACGGCAGACAAGATGAAGCTTGACGTTGCCGTTTGCATCACGCTGCGGCTGTGGCAGTTTGTGCACGTGGGTCTGGCGGCTGCGGTCGGCGTACTGGGCGTGCTGATCCGCCACAAGCGCCGGATCCGGAAAGAAAAAAAGGCGGCGAAGCGCCTTGCCGCAAGCGGCGGTATAAAAACAGAAGAAAACAACGAAACTATACAGGGAACAGAGGAAAGGAATGACAAAAATGGATAAGAATCCTATCGGCGAACTCATGCAGAACACCATGGAGAGCGTGAAGAACATGCTCAAGGTCGATACCGTAGTCGGCGATCCCATCGTGACGCCTGACGGCATCACGCTTGTCCCCATCTCCCGCATCAGTCTCGGCTTTGGCGGCGGCGGCGTCGAGTTCAGCAATAAGAAGCTGGGCGAGACGAGACCTTACGGCGGCGGCAACGCAACCGGCGTCAAGATCGACCCGATCGGCTTCCTCGTCATCAAAGAGGGCGTTGTGCGCATGATCAACGTCGCGCCTCCCGCTTCCAATACGGTCGACCGCATCATTGATCTCGTCCCGCAGGTCATGGACCGCGTCGACGCCTTTATCGAAAAGCAGAAAAACTGATAAATCCGCAGAAAATGCAGATAATAAGCACCACCCGAGAGAGAAAAAAGGGTGGTGCTTTTTATGTGCAGGGAAAGAAAAATAATGCTTGCTGCAATCCTGTGCGGTATGGTATATAATATATTTTTAGATTGTGTATCCATTGGCGCGGATTATGAGGGAGAAATCGCCGCGGCGTCGGCCGTTGTTATGGCGGAGGACGGCAGCTGCGTTTACGAAAAAAACGCCGATGAGCCGCGTCTCGTCGCAAGCACGACAAAGCTGATGACGGCGCTTGTCGCGATCGAGGCATCCAAGCCGGACGATCCGATCGAGGTGCGGGCGGAATGCTGCGGGATCGAGGGAACAAGCATGTATCTCTCCCCGGGCGAAATTCTGACGGCGGATGAGCTGATCGAAGGGCTGCTGCTTGCCTCCGGAAATGATGCGGCAGAGGCGCTGGCCGTCGGTCTGTGCGGCAGCGAGGAGGCCTTTGTCGCACGCATGAACGAAAAGGCCGCGGCGCTCGGTCTGGAGCACACCGCATTCATAAACCCGCACGGGCTCGACGCGGAGGGGCACCGCTCCACTGCGCGTGATCTGGCAAAGCTGATGCTCTGCTGCATGCAAAACGAGCGCTTTGCGCACATCACCGCGATGCGGGACTGTGTGATCGACGATAAAAGTTATGTAAACCACAACAAGCTGCTCGAGCGCTGTGAGGGCTGTATCGGAGGCAAGACCGGCTATACGCGAGCCGCGGGACGCTGTCTCGTCAGCTGCTGCGAGCGGGAAGACACCCGTTTCGTATGCGTGACGCTCGACGATCCGGACGATTGGAACGATCATTGCAAACTGTATGACGAAGCGTTTGCCGCATGGGAAAACAGACTTGCCGTGAGTGCGTCCGAGCGCTATGAGATCCCGGTTGCGGCAGGCGAGCGGCAAATCGCCGCGGCTGTTCCGGAACGGGAGCTTCGTCTTTTCCTGCCAAAAGAGGAGAAGCTGACGTATATTCACGAGCTGCCGCGCTTTGTCTATGCGCCGGTGCACGCCGGAAACTGTGCCGGACGCGTGATCGTGCTGCGCGGCGGAGAAGCCGCGGGAGAGGTAAAGCTCGTCTTTACCGAGGATGTGGCGCGCGCAGCGTAGGGAGAATAGATGGAAGAGAGACTGCAAAAGATCATAGCCGCCTCCGGAATGATGTCGCGGCGCGCCGCCGAGGAACTGATCGCGGCGGGAAAGGTGAGCGTAAACGGCGCCGTTGCTGCGCTCGGCGACAAGGCCGACGCAGCGCGCGACCGCATCACCGTCAATGGAAAAGCGCTCGCGCCGCCGGAGGAAAAGGTTTACATAATGCTTAACAAGCCAAAAGGTTATGTGACGACGCTCAGCGATGAAAAAGGGCGGCGGACGGTGGCGGAGCTGGTGAAGGACGCGGGGCTGAGACTTTATCCCGTCGGACGGCTCGACATGTATTCCGAAGGGCTGCTCATCATGACGAACGACGGAGAGTTTGCCGAGAAGCTGATGCACCCCCGCGGGGGCGTGGAAAAATGCTATCGCACAAGCGTGACCGGTACACTCAGCCCGGCTGTGCTTGAGGAGCTCAGTAAGCCAATGGTGATCGACGGTTATCGTACCCACGGCGCAAAGGTCGAGACGGAAAAGCTGAGCCGTGACGGTGGCGTGCTGTTCATCACGATCAGCGAGGGCAGGAACCGCCAGGTGCGAAAAATGTGCGAGCAGGCCGGACTGAAGGTAACAAGGCTGCAGCGCGTCAGCGAAGGCGGCGTACGTCTCGGCGATCTGAAGACGGGAACATGGCGGCCGCTTACGCGCGCTGAGATCAAACAACTGGAACATACGGTATAAGAATATGAAAACGACACAATGTGACCTTGTCGTCATCGGCGGCGGGCCGAGCGGCATGCTGTGCGCGATCCGCGCCGCTGAGCAAGGGAAAAAGGTCGTCATACTCGACGACAACCGTCAGCTTGGGCGCAAGCTGCGCATCACCGGCAAGGGCCGATGCAATCTGACGAACAACTGCGACACCAAGACCATTCTACAGAACAATCCGGGAGACGGACGCTTTTTATACAGCGCGCTCAGCCGTTTCGGCCCGCAGGAGGTCATGGCCTATTTCTCCGGGCTTGGCGTTCCGCTGAAGACCGAACGCGGAAACCGTGTCTTCCCGGTCTCGGACAACGCCAACGATATTGCGGATGCGCTGGTTAGGCGCTGCGGCGTGCTGGGTGTCCGGTGGGAGAAAACGAGAGCAGCGCGGATCCTGACAAAGGACGGAGCGGTTTGCGGCGTCGCGTGTACAGGAGGGGAGATATCCTGCCGCGCGGCGGCGCTCTGTACCGGCGGGCGGTCGTATCCGCTGACCGGCTCGAACGGCGCGGGCTATGAGATGGCGCGCGAGCTCGGGCACACGATCGTTCCCACGCGGCCCTCGCTTGTGCCGCTGGAGAGCAGCAACGATTACTGCGGTGAAATGCAGGGCTTTGCCCCGAAAAACGTGGTGCTTTCTGCTTATGAGAACGATAAACTGATTTACAGGGAAATGGGCGAGATGCTCTTTACGCATTTCGGCGTGTCCGGGCCGCTGGTTCTGTCGGCAAGCGCACACATGCGCAGCATGGGAAGCGCGGCCTACCGGCTGGAGATCGACCTCAAGCCGGCGCTGGACGAAAAAAAGCTCGACGCGCGCATCCTGCGCGATTTTGAGAAATACGCGAACAAGGAATTTAAAAACGCACTTGGGGAACTCGCGGGTCATTCGATGATCCCGGTGCTGGTGCGCCTTTCGGAGATCCCGGAGGACAAGAGCGTGAACAGCATTACGCGCGCGGAGCGGCTGCGGCTGGGAAAGCTGCTTAAAGCTTTTCCGGTCGCCATCTCCGGCTTCCGACCGATCGACGAGGCGATCGTGACCGCAGGCGGCGTTTCGACGAAGGAAGTCAATCCCCGCACCATGGAGTCAAAGCTCGTTCCCGGGCTGTACTTCGCGGGGGAAATCCTGAACCTGGACGCGTACACCGGCGGCTTCAATCTGCAGATCGCGTGGGCGACGGGGCATACGGCGGGCTGTGCGGCCTGCCCGGACGACTGAGAAAACGGGAAACCGATAAAGGAGAGAATACCATGAACGGACATTACGCAATTGCGATCGACGGACCTTCCGGCGCGGGAAAGAGCTCGCTGGCCAGACGCGCGGCAAAGGAATTCGGCTTTTTGTATGTGGACACAGGCGCGATCTACCGCACGGTAGGTCTGGCCGCACACCGCCGCGGCATCGACTGTCATGACGAGGCGGCGGTGTCGGCGATCCTGCCGGAGCTCGAGATCCGTATGGCTTACAATGAAGCGGGCGAACAGTGCATGTACTTGAACGGCGAAGATGTTTCCTCCGCCATCCGCGCGCCGGAGATCTCGATCTGCGCCTCCGACGTGTCGTCGCTGCCTGCTGTGCGCGCGTTCCTGCTCGATATGCAGCGCAAATGTGCGCGTGAGGACAGCGTCATCATGGACGGCCGCGACATCGGCACGGTCGTGCTGCCGGACGCCGAGCTGAAAATCTATCTGACCGCCTCGGCCGAGGCTCGCGCCGAACGTCGGCTCAAGGAGCTGCTGGCCAAGGGCACCGAGACCGATTTTGCGTCGGTGCTGAAGGACATCGAATACCGCGACTATCAGGATACCCACCGCGAGATCGCGCCGCTGAGGCGCGCCGAGGACGCTGTGCTGCTTGACACGAGCGAGATCGGGCTGGAGGAGAGCTGTGAGCTTTTGTATGCCACGATCCGCGAGCATCTGGGGATCGAGTGAGCGGACGCGATGAAAGAGATCAGAATCGCAAAGTCGGCCGGTTTTTGCTTCGGCGTGCGGCGCAGCGTCGAGATGGCGGAAAAGCTGCTGGAGGAAAAGGGGAGCGCCTGCAGCCTCGGGCCGATCATACATAATGAGGACGTCGTCAAATCCTTTTCCGAGCGCGGCCTGCGCATTGCCGGCTCGATCGACGAGATCGGCTGCGGCGAGCAGGTCATGATCCGTGCCCACGGCGTCGCGCCGGATGTCTATCAACAGCTTGAAGAGCGCGGCGCGGTCATCACCGACGCGACCTGTCCCAAGGTAAAAATGATCCATCGCATCGTGCGCGATGCGGAGGAGGAAGGGCGTTTCGTCATCATCATCGGGATGAAAAAACACCCCGAGGTGGAGGCAATCTGCGGTTGGTGCGGTGAGCACGTCGTGCTGGAAGATTCTGCCGAAACGGCCCTCTGGGTGGAAAAAAACCCCGATTTATATGACAAAATGATCACAATCGTGGTCCAAACGACCCAGACAAGCAGTAATTTTACCGAATGTTGCGAGATCATAAAAAAAAGATGTACAAATTTAAGAATATCTGATACAATATGTCTTGCTACGTCCACGCGGCAAGAGGAGGCGAAACAGCTGTCCTCTGAATGCGACGCCATGGTGGTCATCGGCGGAAAGCACAGTGCAAACAGTTTGCATCTCGCCGAGATTTGTTCCCTCGCGTGTCGGAATGTTCAGTTTATCGAGAGGAGCGATGAGCTGGATCTGGACAGGCTTCGGGACGCCGATATCGTCGGGATCACGGCCGGCGCATCCACCCCCGCATGGATAATTAAGGAGGTAAGAAACAAAATGAGTGACGAAATCAAAGTTGAAGAATCCGCAGTGGAGAAGGAGCAGTCCTTCGATGAAATGCTGGAGGAGACTTTAAAACCTATATATAACGGAGATAAGGTCTGCGGCGTCGTCGTTGCCATTACCGGCACCGAAGTCAGCATCGACCTCGGCACGAAGTACTCGGGCTTCATCCCGACGACCGAGTTCACCGAAGACGGCACCAAGATCGAAGACGCCGTTAAGGTCGGTGATAAGGTCGAAGCCATCGTCGTTCGCGTCAATGACGTGGAAGGCACCGCGCAGCTGTCCAAGAAGCGCCTTGACGCCGTCAAGGTTTGGGATACCGTCGAGCAGGCCGTCGAGAGCGGCGAAGTGATCGAGGGCGTTGTCACCGAGACCAACAAGGGCGGCGTTGTCGTCAGCTATAAGGGCGTTCGCGTGTTCGTCCCCGCTTCCCAGACCGATCTGCCCCGCGATGCTGATCTGACCGAGCTCGTCAAGAAGACCGTCCGTCTGAAGCTGACGGAGGTCAACAAGGCCCGCAAGCGCGTTGTCGGCTCGATCCGCCGTGTTGCTCAGGCCGAGCGCCGCGCCGCTACCGAAGCGATCTGGAACGAGATCGAGGTCGGCAAGAAGTATCACGGCATCGTCAAGTCCCTGACCAGCTATGGCGCTTTTGTCGACATCGGCGGCATCGACGGCATGGTCCATGTCTCCGAGCTGAGCTGGAACCGCATCCACCAGCCCTCCGAGGTCGTCTCCGTCGGTGACGAGATCGACGTCTACGTCATCAACTTTGACCGCGAGAAGCACAAGATTTCTCTCGGCTACAAGGATCCCGATGCAAACCCCTGGAGCGTGTTCACCTCCAAGTACGCCGTCGGCGATGTCGCAGCGGTTACGGTCGTCAAGCTGATGGACTTCGGTGCGTTTGCCACGGTCGTTCCCGGCGTGGACGGACTGATCCACATCTCCCAGATCGCCAACCGCCGCATCGAGAAGCCGGGTGATGTTCTCGCCGTCGGCGATGTTGTCGAGGCGAAGATCACCGCGATCGACGAGGAGAAGCACAAGGTCTCCCTGTCCATCCGTGCGCTGTCCGCTCCGGCTCCCGCTGCCCCTGTTGAAGAGGCCGCGGACGAGGACGAAGGCGAGGACGCCATGGTTTACAGCCTCTCCGAGAGCGGCGAGGCCACGGGCGAAGCTCCTGTCGAAGTCGAGGAGTAATCCAAATCCAAACAACAAAAAGATCCCCGGTCAGATGACCGGGGATCTTTTTTGTTCTTATGAGGGTGTCAGCCGACTTTTTTGTTCAGCCAATTGAGGATATCGCGGTAAACGTCGGCGCGGTTGATCTCGTTGAGCATTTCATGCCGTCCCTCAGGGTAAAGACGGATCATGACGTCCTTCATTCCGACGTCGCAGAACATCTTATAGGCCTTGTTGACGCCCTTGCCGTATTCGCCGACGGGATCGGCCTCGCCGGACATGAAGTAGACGGGTGTGTTCTTATTCATCTTGGCGGCGTTTTTCTTATTCGAGATGAATTTGATGCCTTCCATCATGTCGCGGTAGAGACTGCACTTTGCCACGAAGCCGCAGAGAGGATCGTCGATGTATTTCTTAACGTTCTCCTCATCACGGGAGAGCCAGTCAAATTCGGTATAACGGAACTTGATCTTGTCGTTGTACGAGCCGAAGGCAATGTCGTTGAGCATTTTGCCGTCACCTCGCGGGCCGTTTTTCTTTGTGAGCATGCCGGCCATGAAAAGTCCGGCGTTCACCATAAGCGGGCTCTGCTGACCGGTGCCGCTGATGATCGCGGCGTCGCAGTCGTCGGGGTAGCGGATCAGATAGGTGCGGGCCAGAAAGCTGCCCATGCTGTGGCCGAAGAAAATATAGGGGACATCGGGATACTTTGCCTTCATCGTGTCGTGGATCGTTTTCAGATCGTCGACTACACGCCACCAGCCATCGGTCTCGGCGAAAAAGCCCTTGTCCTCTTCCTTTTCGATCGACTTGCCATGGCCGAGATGGTCGTCCGCCGCCACTGCAAATCCGTTTTCGGCGAGAAATGCCATGAAATCAGCATAGCGTTCGGCGTGCTCGGCGATCCCGTGCGCGATCTGTACAACGCCGCGAACAGCGCCGTCGGGAACACAGGTTTTGACATGGATGCGATTGACACCGGTGCTGGAGGGAAAGGTGTATTCATCAAATACTGGCATGGCGCGAACCTCCTGTCATAGAATACTGCATGGAATAAAGCGGGAGCTTATTCTTCTCCTCTGTTATAATACCAGCGTTCTGCTTTCCAATAGGGCACTTTGTAATAGCTGGAACCTCTGCCGCCGATGGTGACTTCCTTGTATTCGATCTCGGTGTCGAAGATGTACGGCTCGCCGTCAAATTCGATTTCCACCCAGCCGTGAGGACGCTGTGTGGGATCGATCGTGCCGCTGTAGATCACGGCGTCGTAACCGATCGCCCTGGCAAGGACATAAAACTCGGCCGCGTAGTTATAACAGTTGCCTCTGTGCGTGGTGAGCATTTTATATGCCTCATCGTTTTCCCAGCCTGTTTCACCGACATCATGGAGATGATCTCCGTCACGCAGATAAGTGTTGTGATATGTAACATAGTTGAAGATGATGTGGAGCATTGTCTCTCCCTCCATGGAGGAAGGGTCAAGGCCAAGCTCAACGAGCGTATCCTGAACAAGCGCATCCAGCTCCGGCATGCCTGTCGTGATCACGCCGTCCGGCCCAAAGTTAAAGTTGCCGTAAGAGCCGTTCACCACGGAGCTGCCCCGGTCGTCGATGCAGTGAAGAGCCGTCCCAATAAAGAAGGGGCCGGCTTCGCGAAGAGGCAGCGCTTCGCTTGCCGTCCAGACCTCGCCGCCGTCTGCCTTTTGCGCGTCATGGGAGATGGCTGCTTCTGCGATGTCGGCAAAATACGGATCGTCGAAGGAGACATCCATGATCGTACCGACCTTGGCATAATCGACCTCGGCCATCGGCGTGCGGCCGCGCAGAAGATTAAAGATATGCGCTGCCTGCGCGCGCGTCAGATCGTCGTCGGGGGATGCCGAAAGATCGCTGATCCACCCGCGATCCATTGCCAGACAGAAGGCCGGATACCGGGCGTCGGACTCTTCGATCGCGGAGAAGGCGTAGGTTTCGGTGCTCTTCGGGAAGAAATGCGCGAGCATTTCGAACAGCTCGGCCAGACTGATCGGATCGTCGGGATGGAGACGGCTTTCGGTGATCACGCCCAGATCCTTGAGTGTGGCAGCGGCTGTGTAGTAGTCGGCTGAGGGGTCGACATCGGCAAATTCGGCCGAGCCTTCAAGCTCTGTGTCAAGACTGTCATACAGGAGCTTGACCGCGCTCGCACGGCTGATCTTTCCTTCGGGACGGAAGTTGCCGTCGGCATCGATCGTGAGATAGGCTGCATGATGGGAGGCAAGCCCGCCGTCACGAAAAGCAATAGCATATTCGGCGCTGTACGCGGCGTCGGCATAGAGCGTTACCGTGTCGCCCGCAACGGGGTTGCCGTCGCTGTCCTTCCAGCCTAGGAAGGTATAGCCGTCGATCTGCGGCCCCTGCGGGAGCGTAACCGTCCCGTCTTCATTCGCCGCAACGGTCTGCGGTTCGCCGACGGGCGCGTAACACCAGGCGGTATAACCGGACGCAGCTTCTGCCGGGGCTTCCTCTTCCGGCTCGGGGAGCATACCGGCTTTGCTGAGATGAAGCATCACCGCAAGCGTGATCACCGCGAGCAGCAGGAGGCTGGACGTGATGCGCCAGAAAATCAGTTCACCGCTTGCGCCCTTCTTCTTTTTAGCGTTAGAGCGCTTTGCAGAGGTGGGAGCGGAAGTCTCGTTTACAACAGCTTCCTGTCCGACAGATTCCGGATTTGCGGTTTTCTGATCAACCTTCATTGACATACACTTCCCGAACAGTTTCTTTCTCGCCCTCGCGATAGGTCGCAACGGTAAAACCGTCATAGTAGAGTTCGCCGTCATCGCCTTGACCGAGGCAGCTGGAGGCATAACTGGAATCTGCCGGCTCGCCGATCGCCTCGTAGAGATCGGAAACATCCTTGCCCTTGTAATCCAGCGCGGCGTTGAATTTCTCCTCGTCATATTCCGGGGCGGCCGGCGCCTCTTCGACGGGAGCCGGGGCAGCGGTGATGTCGGCGCCGGGGAGCGTGGAGGTAACCACAGGTGCGGGCGGCGCAGATGCGGGCGCAGGCGTGGGCTCGGGAGCGGCCTGCTGACCGCAGGCGCAGAGGCAGAGGACCATTGAAATCAGCAGAGCTGACAGAATCGTTTTTTTCATTTTGTGTCTCCTTGCATAAAAACGGCGAGCTGAGTGTGATATTCGCCGAAACTACCATGTTATTTTATCTCCTGCAGGGCATAAAGTCAACAAATACCGACAGGGGAGCGAAAAAGAAAGCCGGGGCAGGAGAGATGTCCTGCCCCGGTGAAAAACGGGATCATTCGCTGTCGTCCCGGGCGGCAAAGGGTGCGCCGCAATCCGGGCAGAAGCGCGGGGGATGCGAGGGATCGGGATTGGTCCAGCCGCAGTGATCGCAGACATAGGCGATAGCCTCCTTCGGCTTTGCCGCGCCGCAGGTCTTGCAGGTATAGCCGCGGTTGAAGGTGCCGCACTTGCTGCAGTACCATCCGTCAAGGACAAAATCTTCTGCCTTGACGCTCTCCGCCTCGCCCGCAGAGGCATCGGCTGCAACGGCCGAGGCAGCCGCGCCGTCGGAGGCACTGTCGGACATGTCGGCCTTCACGGCTTCGGCGGGCGTTTCGCCTTTGGGATCTTTTGTCATCAGCACTTCGCGCGCCTCGTCGAGCGAGGCGCCCTGATAGACGGCGGAGGCTGCAGCCGGAGCTTTTGCCCGCGCGTCTGAACGCTGCGTTTCAACGGCCTGCTTATCCGCGGCGGCGCGTGCGACAAGATCGTCGGCTTCGTCAAGCTCCTTTTCACGCTTCGAGATGATCACGAGCGACACGGCCGCGGCCACAAGGGCGAGGATCAGAACGCCCATCAGGACAAGCAGAAAACGGCTTGCGCTGCTGCGCTGGGACGAGGCGCGGCTTGCCTGTGTCACCGTGGGGGAGGGAGCATCGGGTGAATCGCTCGGCGCGGGCGTGGGAGCAACGGACGGCTCCGGCGTGGCAGCTGCAACGTGTGATACGGCGGCAACACGGGAGAAGGACTTTTCGCTTTCTTCTCCGTCCTTGACGCTCCATACGCCGCAGTAGTAGTAAACGGTGCCTTCGGTCTCGGGCGGGACATAGGTTTCGGAGGTGGCGCCGACGATGGCGACATCGGCCCCGTCGGAGTTCAGGTTGCTGTTGTTCTTGCTGCTGTACCACTGATAGTACAGCGTGCCGGCATTCGGGTCGGTTGCTTTGACAGACAACGTATCAGAATCAGACGTCACAAAGGGATCCTTTGTGATCGACGGGCGCATCAGTCCGCTTTTCTCCACCGTGATCACGGCGCCCTTTGTAAACGCGGAGGTGTTGCCCTGGCCGACAAATTTGCACACGGCTTTCCAGCCGTTCATCTCGTATGGGATCCCGCTGAGTTTGAGCGTGTCCCGATCATAGCCTTCAGCGGTAGCGCCTGTGAAATGAGTAGCGACGGTCTTTGCATCATAGGAGGTTTTCCCGTCGGGACTCTCGAGACGCCAGATGATGTCGATGGCATCATCTGCATACGCGATAAAGTAGCAGGTGCCGCCTTCCAGAACGGTCTCTCCGGTCGGATCCTTGGTAATGGTGGGGGCGACGGGCTCGGGCGTCGGTTCCGGCGTGGGAACAGGGGTGGGAGCGGGCGTCGCTTCCGGCGTGGGCGTGGGGGCAGGCTCGGTCACACGGATGACGATGGTATATGTCTCGTCGCCGTCGGAGGTCGTGATCCGCATCTCGCAGCTGTAATTGCCGGAGGCCGTTGGCGTGCCGACGAGCTTGACAGCGCCGTCTGAAAGCGTCGGCTGGATGCCGGCGGGAAGCGTACCGCTTGCGATCTCAAAGCCTGTCGCACTCGCTCCCTCGGGCAGAGGGACCGTGTAATTCAGCGCCGCGCCTAGATCACAGGAGATCTCCGGCAATTCCACAGCAAACGCTGCGGCGGACAAAAAGGCCGTGAACAGGCAGAGGATCAGCAGAAGAGACAGCAGACGCCTCGATGTATGTTTCATTCTATATATCTCCTTTGAAAAAGGGTTGCTCGGATTATGTCACCTTGTGACTTATCATAGCAAATTTCGGCAGGATTTACAAGGTCAATCCCGCTTTTTAAGCAAAATTCATAATTTAAAAAATGAAAGAGCCGGAGCCTTTTCAGGCCCCGGCCGATCGTTTCCTTTATACTCTTTCGCGGTTTCTGCCGATATGGATCAGACGGACGATGATCGGGCTGAGAATGATGTTGAACAGCAGCTCAAAAAGGAAGTTGCCGCCCACAAGCCCGAAGATCATGTATTTGCCGACGCTCTCAAAGCCCATTCCGGCGGCCCACTCACTGATCGTGGGCATGAAGAAGGCCAGACAGCCAAGCAGGAAAACGCCGGTGTTGACGACCGGGCAGACGACCGCAGCCGCGACCACGGCCAAATCAACGCCGTGCACCTTGGTCTCGGAGCGGGAGAGGGCCTTGTAGACAAGACCGGCGCACAGACCCGCCAGCGAGCCCTTGAGCAGAACGGTCAGGATCGTGCCGAGCGGGCTGACGACAAGGAAAGCGGCGGCGTCTCCGGAGAGGAGAACGACCATGCCGAACACAAAGCCGAACCAGGCACCGGCAAGAGGACCGTACAGCGCGGCACCGACAACGATCGGGATCAGGACCAGAGAGATCGAGAACGGACCGAAGCGAACAAAGGCACCGAGAAACTGTAAAATGACCACAACGGCTGTGAGCAGAGCCATCCCGGTCAGCGTACGGGTGGAAATAGACTTCTTTTCCATATTCAATTCCTTTCTGCTGTCGCTCCGGTCAGGCCGGATGCGGCGCAAGCATATGATAGACCCGCGGCGATTGATTGTCAATCGTCAGTTTCCGCCTGTGTGTCAGAGAAAAACAGGCGGCGCAGCGTCTTGAGCAGCGGCGGAAGAATAAGCGAAAACACAACGGCCGTGATCACGCCCGCGGCAATGCGCAGAAGGAGCGTGGGAAGCGCGGCGGCGTAGGAATAGGAATAGACCCAGCTGTCGACATAGAGGAGGAGCGTGTTGAGCGCCGTGACAAAGAGCGCGGTCACGACCGTGATGAACACGGTCTGTGGCGTCGTCATGGAAAAGCCGTGCCGTTTGGCATACAGCCCCACGAAGAGTCCGCGCAGCCCGGCGGGCAGGATCCAGAGCAGCGTCGTGACGGTAAAGCCATAGGTAATCATCTGATTGAGAAAGCTGCCGACGAGTCCGACGGCAAGCCCGTCGATCGGCCCGAGCAGCGCAGCCCCGATCAGGATCGGGAGAGAATCAAGCGTGATCTTCATGCCGGGGAGATTGATCGAAAACAAACTCAGCACGACGAACATGGCCGCGAGCATCGCATCAAGGGCCAGACGTTTTGTTTTGGTGATCTTCATGAGGGACACGTCCTTTCGTCTCTCAAAATCCGAGCGCAGCGGCGACCGCGTTGCAGACAGCGTCCGCCCGGACGGCGTATTCGCGTTCCTTTTCCTCCAGCTCTGCCGAGAGAGACTCGGCATATTCTCTATCGCGCATGAGCGCGGTGTTGACCTTGACGTTGATCACGGCGCCCCGCAGAGCACCCCCGGCCAGCGCGGCGGCCGTGGCGGCGTCAGAGAGGACGAGGCGGCTGCCGCAGGCGGCGCAGCCCTCCGCCAGCTCGATCACCGCGCAGCAGGCGTCCGCGATCTTTTTCGGCGCGGAGGCCGCCTGACGCAGAC
>Ga0247611_10005392_pt1 | contig 16969 bp, 9 predicted proteins | sample 177DNAGHGhighgp2_FD_192422 | JGI IMG/M metagenome (GOLD analysis project Ga0247611, IMG submission 192422) | Sheep rumen microbial communities from Palmerston North, Manawatu-Wanganui, New Zealand - 1770 DNA GHGhigh gp2 | ecosystem: Host-associated > Mammals > Digestive system > Stomach > Rumen ... | reverse complement strand
TGTCCGTGGCGAGGCTGCTGTCGCGGAGGACGAAGTAGTAGGGATGCTGGCGGGCGATTTCGGTGATGGTGGTCTCGTTCACGTCCTTGTCGAAGCAGGCCATGAGGTAGTTGTCGGCGACGCTCCAAACGGTCTTGCCGGCGATTTCGCGTTTCTCTATCTTGGCCGAAAGCTCGATGCCAAGCTCTATCATGGCTTGGAAAAGCAGGTCCTCATCGGTGCGGTCGTGCTTGATGTTGTCCTCGAAGAGCAGGTTCTCGTTGAACTGCTCGGGCGAGTAATACACATCCTGCATATTGCTGCTGTCGAGCTTCAGCACGCGGAAACCCACATCCAAAGGCTTTTTCTCACTGCTGAACAAATCGGCTTGCTTGGCTTTCTGCTCTTCAACGATTTTCTTGCCTGCACGACGTATGCGTTCCTTGCCGATTTCACAGAGATTTGAATAGTTTGCCACATTGCATTTTTCGTTCAGTTGAACTAAAATGAATCTTCTTTGGCCAAAATCTTCAGCATTTTTCTCCATGGTAGCTTGAGCAGTTGTCGCAGAACCAGAAAAGAAATCAAGAACAAGCGAGTCATTTTTTGTTGCAATATCGAGTATTCTCTTCACTAATCTTGTCGGCTTTGGCGTATCAAACGGGGCATTGCCAGAAAACAGTGATTTTAATTCTTTCTTTGCTTCATCGTTATGACCCACCTCGTCATATTGCCAAAGATTAGTGACAATCTTCCCATCCATGTCGTCTAAATAAGCTTTACGCCTTACTCGACCTTGTCCTCCTTTAGTAAAATAGAACAAAGGCCATGGCCCCTTAGCGTATAACTCTGAAGCATGTTTCCTTGCCTCTTCAAGAGGTTCATCCAAGATTATTCCTGCCACCTCTTTACGAACATCTTCTCGACTAATACCACAAATTTCAGCTCTCATTCCTTCATCATGAAGGTCAACAAGTTTATATTTAGCCCATTTGCTGATACTCTCAAAGACAATTCTTTGCTCACGACACCAACACCTTCCTTTTGTAGGGTATATCAACTCGCCATTGAATGGGTTTTGTACTGCGTAAACCATACCTTGGTGAGTAACAGCTCCAGGCGCAAAAGCATCAGCACTGGTCCAATCACACCTATCATTATCAGGATTGCTATATAAAGAATCCATTTGCTTAGTGCGGTTGAGCCTATTTGGTGTCCAATTCGGATATTTTGAGTATACAACAATATGTTCAACCTCAGCAGAAACACCCGTATTGTTATTTTTCGGGGAATATGTTTTCTGCCATGAAATGTCGGCTACATAGTTATGCTCTCCATATATTTCGTTTAAGATTTTCAAAAGATTGCAAATCTCGTTGTCATCAATAGAAACAAATATCGCACCATCAGTAGAAAGCAAGTCCTTCGCCACTTTCAGGCGCGGATAAATCATGTTGAGCCAGTCGGTGTGGAAGCGGCCGTTGCTCTCGGTGTTGGCCACGAGGCGGTTGCCCTCCTCGTCCTCCTGCCCGCTGTTGTGGACATAGTCGCCGGCAGTCTGGGCGAAGTCGTCGTTATACACGAAGTCGTTGCCCGTGTTGTAGGGCGGGTCAATGTAAATCATCTTCACCTTGCCGAGGTGGTTTTCGCGCAGCAGCTTCAGCACTTCGAGGTTGTCGCCCTCAATGTAGAGGTTCTGCGTGTTGTCGAAATCGACGCTCTCCTCGCGGCAGGGGCGCAGCGTGTCAGTGGTCGGCGCGTTGGCTAACCGTATTGCGTTGCGCTTGTCTGGCCAGGTGAACTGATAGCGTTCCTCTGGGCCTTCCACAATGTCCTTCGAGAGTTCCTGCCGAAGCTGGTCGAAGTCGATGGCCGCTTCGGGCTTCCCGTTCTCGTCGAGGCGCTCGGTGAGGCAGTTGGGGAAGAGTTCGGCAATCTTCTTTATGTTTTCGTCCACGATGTTGTGGGTTTGCATGTGAAGTTTTTCCATATTACGTATTCTTTATTCATTCATAAAATGATATATGGGATATTTTTTTATTTCCTCTTGTTCTTTTGGCGATAATTGGCTGAAATACGTTGCCGCACCGTCTTTATCGTCTTTTAGAAGACAGTAGGCAAAACGTTCGATATCATTTTCGGGAACAATACTATTAAGTAATCTTTTCTCATATTGGGAAAAAGTACCGTTCATTCTTTTAATCGTTTGAAGATAGTTTAATATTGCCGCAGTCGTGTTAGGCAACTTATTTGTTCTTTTGTTTTTTAACCATTTGGATAATTCAAATGCCGCATTTAAGAGTTTGTCATTGGGCTTTCTGTCATAATGGTTCAACATATTAAGCAAATCAAGGTTTGCACGAAGTGCCACTTCATCGTTCTTCTTTTCAAATTGTTTATAAGTTTTAACCAAATTGGAAAACCGTATGTTGTCTGGAAGCTCTTTCATCTCAAAAATAGAAGAATAGGAAGGAAGCATACGAGGTTTGTTATTGTCGTCACTATATACAGATTCAAGATCGTTAATGTCAAACAATTGTATTGTGTTATCATTATACTTTAATGAGACAACACGGATAATTAACCCTCTGATTTTGAAATCATAGAGTCTGTTCCCATCCACATTAGTCTTTATCTTTTGGTTGTACAGCAGAGTGTTGATGAGAATATTCAAATCTCTCTCTTCCTGTTCAGTTAAATCTTTAAAATCCAAGTCAAGAGGAAGTTGGAGAGTGCGGAATAATCGCTTCACATCTTGCCAGAATTGAAGAGCGGATCCCCAATAGTCAGAAATATCTTTCTCTTCTTCAAATTTACTTAAATTAATTCTGAAAGAGTCAAAACAGATATACTTATGCTCTTTTATTGCCAATAAGAACTCTAATTCCGATATGTTTTCTTCAATAGTTGAAGACTTAAATGTAAAACTGAATCTGACAGAAAAGTTTTCTTCTTGGTCATTTATACTTATAACACAACTTCTCCCAACCAGAATTCGCAGCTCTTTATCATCATATTCTTTTTTAAATCCAGTAAAGTAGGTCTTCCCCTCAATTGAAATATTGGAATGTGAAACAGCTATGAATTTTAAACGCGAAGGGCCATCCTTCACAAAAAACTCACCTGGAAGATCTCCAATTGAAAGCATTATGTCAACGGGTTGTGATGCCAAATAAGCAAGAGGGTCAACATCTCTATCTGGTTTTTTTACTGCGAATTTGAAAGTTATATCTTTTTTCCCTTTGATTTCTGAAAAGTCAATAAGCGGGCGGCTTCTCTGTAAATAAATTCGTCTCAAGTTGGTGAGAAGTTCGTCAATTGATTCGGGCTTTTCCCCCAAGCTGATGGTGATGTTTTTTTGTTTAGGAGCTTTTAAGTCTTTTAACAATTTCTCGATTTTTTCTTTTGTCAAAAAAGACACGTAAATTTCGGAATCCTGATTTTTAACTAGGACTTTGAAAAAGACAACTCCTCCATCATTCAGATAATTCTTCAAATTGATAACAGGGATAGAGTATGATGTTTTGGAAGGGAACGAATCTTCAGTATATTCTGACGCTTTAACTTGGACGGGAATTCTATAGCTGAAATTATCATTGTTGATTTGATTAGGTTTTTTGTAAACACACAGAAAACCATCCCACATCGGAGTTTTGTCGTTTTTGTCAATTTGTGGAGAGATGTACCCACTTGTACAAAGATATGTGGTTACAGCATTTACGCCTAATTGTTCTATAATAGAGTTGTCCATAATAAATTCATCCATTGATATTAAATCCCAACACCCTCTCAAACTCCTGCAACTCTTTCTTCCTTGCTTCTCTGATTTTGGAGATGTCTAGTTTGTCGATGATGGGTTTGATTCTCGTCTTGCCTTTGTGACGGTCGTAAACAATGTTTTTTCTACGGAACAAAGCCTTCACTTTGTCCTGCCCTGTGGTTCCTTTGAGCTTTGTGTCTTTGAACAGGCCAAGAGCTGAGAGCAGACCTTCCAGATCGTCCAGCATCCAGTCTTCAATGCTTGTCTTGGCTTCAATCCTGCCGAAATGGGCGATGTCGTATTGGCGTTTCAGATTGTCTTCAACTTTTTTCCAGTTGGGCCGCTCTTGTATTCCTCTCTCGAAGATGTCCGTGTCATACTCGCAGAAAACACTATTGAACACTATTTGCATGCCTTTGAAAGTATGCTGAATTTGGGTGAGTTTTGATTTCATCTTGCTCTCACTCGGGAATCCACTTGTGTTTACAACTTTCATGTCTCCCTGTTGGCACCAGCCATTTCCTCGATAATAGGCAAGCAGACGATTGATGATCAACTCATCGGCGTCCCCTTCAACGAAGATCAATGTCACTATCTTCTTGTTCCTGATATTTTGTTTCCTGCTGACCATAACTACGCTTCTTTCTTAGGAACAAAGAAAAAGTCAATCAACGACGAGTCCGATTCGGTCTCTAACATAAGGTCAAACAGATATTCCCCTAAAGACATATCGCCGGCACCCGCAATGGACAGAACAGACTTGACTTTTGATGGTTTGATGGTGCGGAAATCCACCACGCCCTTCTCGGACGGCAAGCCGACGTAGAGCTGTGGCGCAGATAAATACTTGGCCACATTGGGAGAATGGCTCGTGAAAATCAACTTGGTGTCACCTAAAAAGGTCTTGATAATGGACAAGAGGCTGAGCAACAGCTTGGGATGGATGGAGTTCTCCAATTCCTCAATAGTTAGCAGTTGAACCCCTTCTTTCCGAGCTCGAACTAAACATGTCAACAAATACAATATTTTCATACTACCCGTTGAAAGATATTGAAGACGGGTTATCTGGTTGTTGTTTCGTTCTTTAACCATTATGTCATATTGGTCAGGATAAGCGAAAGGCACCCCTTCGTCCACTTGAAGATGTGGCCCTGATTGTATAGGTTCAAAAGATTCAATATTCGGAAGAAGGAGTTCGATTGCAGACAAAAGATAGTCATAAGTATCCTTATCTTCTTTTTTCAAGAAAAATAGATAAGGCGACACCCAGTCCCCAATGTTTATTCGAGGGCCTTCCTTCTTAATAAGCAGTTGAGGGGCAAAATGATATTCCGGATTGGAGAGAGAGTCTATGCCGCGTATAGTGATTTTTAACACAGATTCAAGTTCGGTATGATAAAACAAATCATCAAAATTTGATAACTTGTTGATGACCAAATCGCAAGGATTAATTGCCAATGGTTTATCGCATCTCCCTGTCGGACTTGGAAGATATTTGGCGATTTCGGAGTCGTTTCGTTGGAAAATTGTGGCGAATTTGGGTTTTTCTTTAGAGTTGTCTCTGATCTTGAAGAATTCGTTTGTTATTTTACCATCAATAATGTGACCATCTGCCACATTGTTTTTGTACCAATCAAATTGATAGCTATATTGAAAATCACGGTTTTCATCCAAAGAACCTTCAAGAAAAAACATAAAGGGCTTTCCTGCAACAAATTTGTTGATCGGGATGGCTGTTTCTGTTTGCATCAATATAACTTTCTTGTCGGCGGGCGCATTTATAAAAATACGACCAAATTGAATGGCGGCGAGGACATTGCTCTTGCCATAGTTGTTCGGAGCCAAAAGGCAGGTGATGTCCTTCAAGTCTATCGAAGCGGATTCAATGTTTCTGAATCCCTTAATTGTTATTTTGTTTAACGAAGCCATATTTTTCGTTTGTTTTAATTACGCTGCAAAGATACAAAAATTAATATTACATACGCAATATAAAATTTCAAATAAAAAATCACAGTTCTCTCTCAAGTCTCCGAATCTCCGCCACCAGTTCCCACTTCTTCCGTGGCTGCTTTTCTATGCGGGCACGCTTCTCCAGTTGGGCGATTTTTTGCTCCGTCTGTTGCCGCTTCCAATCTTTGTCAAGCTGCTCGTCTATGCTGATGGCGTTGTCCAAGACAATGCTGCCCACTTCCGCCACAATGTTTTCCCATACCTTGTCGAAGTCCAAGCCGAGGATGGGAATGTCCACATCAGCCTCATTCATCCATTCGGAAGTGAGCAGCCGGGAATGATGTACGGCCAGTTGCATTTTGTCGTCATGCTCCAATACGAGGACCATTTTTTGCGGAATTAGCCGCGAAAGCAGTTCGATGCTTTTGCCAGACACGTATTGCTTTCGTTTCAACTGAACCGTAACCACATAAATAGTTTTTACGTTTTGTCCTTCCGCAACAGCAGGCAATGTGTGTGATGAGAGCACGTTTGTGATGACCATGCGGCTCACATCCGCATCAAAGGCTTTCTGCTGCGACGGCTTCAGTTCAAACTTTTCATAGAGGACGGTCTTGGGAAGCGCTTTGTTGATTTCTGTGCTTTGTGGCAGGTTATACATGGTCTGTGATCACTAAAAAGCAAATCAGTTCAAAATCATCCAATCCGTTTATCTCTTCGGTGAACAGCTCCGACTGAACACCGCTGAGGAAGCAGTCGAGGTCGCTTTTCCCCTTCACATTGACAATGGAGGCTATGGCATCGCTCAGCAGTTTGGAGTATTTTCGCATATCCGTGCCGTCTTTGGTCTCCTTGTTGAAAGCTTTGCACAGGTTCTTGTCTGGTTCGGGGCGGTTTTTGCAAAGGAAGCGCATTTTGTCCAGCAATTCTTTCGGAGACAGGTGGTTAACCTCAATTTGGCCGTCATTTTTCACATACACCAGATAGAACGGGTGAAGTCGGTTTTTATGGTCGATGTTGACTCCCTCAGAGCGGTTTTTCAACACGAACACCACACCTGGCGGGGTGTCTTTGGCCGCCGGCACCACCGCATGAAGTCCGAAGGGGGTATGCTCGATGTCGGGCTCCTGCTTCATATATTCCAGCAAATCAAGGCGGAACTCGTTCAGTCCCAAGTCCATGATGGATACACCAGTGTTCATGTCTTCAATATCCACCACCTCTTCCTGAAGCTTTTTCAGTTGGGTTCTACGGTATTCCAAATCGCCTTTCTCCTCCACGGAAATCGGGTTGTCGTCACCGGTGGCTGTCATCACCGAAACTTTCATTCTGGCCTCCACACGACCTTTCAGATCAATGTATTCGTCTAAAGTCATATCTGGCCAGTAGTTCATCAGCTGGATCACCTCATTTTGGGACCCAATACGGTCAATACGTCCGAAACGCTGGATGATGCGCACGGGATTCCAATGTATGTCGTAGTTGATAAGGTAGTCGCAGTCCTGTAGGTTCTGACCTTCGGAAATGCAGTCTGTGGCAATGAGCACGTCAATGTTGTCCTTGATGTTGGGGTAAACCACGTCACGTTCTTTGGAAATGGGAGAAAACAGGGTCAATATCGTGTTGAAATCCATTTTCTCTTTTCGCTTGAGTGTGGTTTTCTCACTTCCCGTGCCTGTCACCAGAGCGACGTTCAAACCGTGGTTGTCTTTAATGCGTGGGGCCAACTCCTTGTATAGATATTCTGCCGTGTCTGCAAAAGCGGTGAAAATGATTACTTTTTTGTTGTCGTTGTTGATGGGATTGGCAAATTTATTCCGCAAATCTTCAATCAATTGTTGCAATTTGGCATCATGCTCGGGTGTGATGTCTTCCAACATCATGATGAGCAAGTCTAATGTCTCCAAGTCCTGCTTCAAATATCCTTTCCAAGAAATATAATCCAGATCTTCCAACAGAATCTTATTCTTCTTGTTGCCAATGAAGACGTCTGTGTCCTCACTGTCCAAGTCGTATTGGTAGTCGGCGTCAAAATCCTCCACGTAAGTGGCTTTGTTTTTATCAAAGTGGTCAATGGTCTCGATCGTGTTCCGCACCAACTCTTTCACGTGGCGCAGGGAGAGTCGGAACGAATTGACCGAACTTTCCAGACGTTTCAACAGATTGATGCTCATCAGGCGGCGGATGCCCATTTCGCGGCTATGGATAGAAAGCCGGTTGGATTTCTCCCCGTCCTCATCCAACTCCAAGTATTTCATCGCCGCACTCGGAAGGATGAAGTCGGAAGGAGTGTAAACAGCGAGGTTCAACTTTTGAATCAGATCGAAAATTTCATTGTAGTTGATGGCAGAATCCAAATTGGTGAGGCTGGGACGTCGGGAAAGGGGAGTCAATCGGGTAGGGAACTTGCCGATTTCAGTGGTGTCATAATAACGTTCCACATGTTTGCGGCTACGTGCTATGGTCACGGAATCCAGCAATTCAAAGAAGTCGAAGCTGAGCATTTCAAGCAGCCGTTTAGTGGTACGTTCCGCTGGAGACATTTTAGCCCAATGGTTATAAGCGGCCTGGGCCTGTTTGAATATCTGTTCAATGCTGGTATTGGTGTCCAAAAGTGCATCCATCTTTTCAGATTCGCCTTCGTAGGCCAGCTGGATCTGGTTTTTCAGATCGTTGAAACGGTTGTTGACAGGAGTGGCCGAAAGCATCAGTACTTTGGTCTTAACCCCGGCGCGTATGACCGTGTTCATTAGTCTCAAGTAGCGATTTTCACGTGGGTTGTCCTCATCGTCGGAAGTGATTTTTCCGCCATTTCTGAAATTGTGTGATTCATCGATGACCACCAAATCATAGTTTCCCCAGTTGATGTGGTTCAGGTCGTAGCCGTTGGAATATCCGCCCCGGCGGGAAAGGTCGGAATGGAAGAAGACATCATATCGGAGCCGATCCTTGGCTATGGGATTGTTCAAGTAGTTGCTTCGATAGGTCATCCAGTTGTCATTCAGTTTTTTAGGACACAACACCAACACGGATTTATTGCGGTTTTCATAATATTTGATTACAGCCAGCGCGGTGAAGGTTTTACCAAGTCCCACGCTGTCAGCCAAAATGCAGCCATTGTATTTCTCCAACTTATTGATGATGGCTAATGTAGCATCCTTTTGGAAATTGTAAAGTTTTTTCCATATCAAGCTGGATTTGAAGCCTGTTGCCTCATTAGGCAGCACATCTTCGGAAATATCTTCCAGAAACTCGTTGAAAATATTGTATAAAGTGACGAAATATAAGAAATCAGGAGCATTTTCCTTATATGCGTTGGTGATATTGTCCAACACTTCCTCTGTGACCACCTGCATCCGTTTGGAATCGTTCCAAAGTTGGTCAAACAGGGTGAGAAAACTGCTTGATTCGGGATAATCTAATCGAGAAATCATGGTATAGGCATTGTTGCCGCGTTCACAGCCCAAATCCACAGTGGTGAAGCCGTTGACTGGCATATACGTCGTGTTATCCACATTGACAAAACCCATCATGTTTTCATTGGTTCGGTTCGACTTGAAGCAGGCCTTTTTCCTGATCCATTCCGCACATTCACGCGCAATCGCTTTTTGCGACAGTTCATTTCGGAGTTTTACTTCAAATTCAGTACCCCAAAGATTCCGTTCCCGGTTCAATCTCGGGATATAAAACTCCCGTTGCTGTTTGGTCGCTTTCTCGGTAACAAATGTTGGTGATGTGAATATAAATCGCAAGTTATCAATGTCTTTCAATTGACTTTTTAACTCTTGAAAAGCATAAATGGAGAAACAGGAAGCGGCAATGGACAGTTTGCCTCCCTCTTTTATTTCCGCCACAAAATCCTCTTTAAGAGTGTGGGTGACGTTGTCGATCAGTTTCATACTATTTTTAGCAATTAATGCGGCAAAAATAGCAAAAATAAATCAAGAAAGTGTCATCTATGTTTCGCCCCTCTACTTTTTCTCACCACGCCAAACACTCTTGTTCCGCCAACTACTAACTGCTAACAGCCAACTCCTAACTCCTAACTGCTTGCTCCATCTTCCCCAGCCAGTGATACGCCGCCTTGAACGTCGGGATGTTGTGGATGATGCAGACCAGCTTGTGGTTGGCCTCCTTGAGCTGCACCACCGGGTGGTTCGCCTGCATGAACAGCAGGAACTTGCCGAATTCGTCGGACTGGAAGTACCGCGACTGCGAGTTGCCGGTGAAGTAGCCGTGGAAGGTCCGCTTCTTGAGGATGATCTTCTCGAAGTGGAGGTCGGCGGCGAGCATCCGCAACGGGATGGTCTGCATCAGCTCCTCGGTCTCGCGCGGCATCGGCCCGAAAATGTCGGTGACCTTCTTGCGGAACTCCTCCAACTTCTGAGGATCCCGGATGGACTCCAGCTCTTTGTAGAGGTTCATGCGCTCGGTGACGTTGGAGATGTACGTGGAGGGGAACAGCGCCTCAATGTCGGTCTCCAACGAGCACTCCCTGCGCAACAACGCGCTGTTGTCGGCCATCTGCAGGTCGCCAAGTCCTTCGTCGCCAGCGTCTTTCATCTCCTGGATGGCCTCGTTGAGGATTTTCTGGTACATGTCGTAGCCCATCTCGTTGATGAAGCCGCTCTGGTCCGCGCCGAGGATGTCGCCGGCACCGCGGATGTCCAAGTCGCGGAGGGCGATGTGGATGCCGCTGCCGATGTCGCTGAACTGCTCGATGGCCTGCAACCGCTTGCGAGCCTGGTCGTTGAGGGTGTCCCACGGCTTGATGAAGAGGTAGCAGTAGGCCTTTTGGTTGTTGCGGCCCACACGCCCGCGCAGCTGGTGCAACACGTTCAACGCGAAGTTCTGCGCGTCGTTGATGATCATCGTGTTGGCGTTCACGATGTCCAAGCCGGACTCCACAATGGTGGTGGAAACCAACACGTCGTAGTCGCCGTTGATGAACTGCGTCATGATCTTCTCCAGCTGGTCGCCCTCCATCTGTCCGTGCCCGATGGCAATCCGCGCCTTCGGAACCAGTCGTTGAATTAACCCTGACAACTCCTTGATGGTCTGTATCTTGTTGTGAACGACGAAGACCTGTCCGCCGCGGTCAAGCTCGTACTGGATGGCGTCGCGCAGGATGTCCTCGTCGAAGACGTGCACCTGCGTGTCGATGGGCTGGCGGTTGGGCGGGGGTGTGGTGATGACGGAGATGTCTCGGGCCCCGATGAGCGAAAACTGCAGCGTGCGCGGGATCGGAGTCGCCGACATCGTGAGCGTGTCGATGGTGGTGCGCATCTCGCGGATCTTCTCCTTCGCCGCCACCCCGAACTTCTGCTCCTCGTCGATAATCAGTAATCCCAAATCCTTGAATACCACGTCTTTGCTCAACAAACGGTGCGTGCCGATAAGGATGTCCACCTTGCCCTCCTTGACTCTTTTCAACGTCTCTTTGATCTCCTTCGTGGTGCGGAATCGGTTGACATAGGCGATGTTGCACGGCATGTTGGCCAAACGCTCGCAGAAGGTGTAGTAGTGCTGCATGGAGAGCACGGTGGTGGGCACCAGCACGGCCACCTGCTTGCTGTCGCACACGGCCTTGAACGCCGCGCGGATGGCGATTTCGGTTTTGCCGAAACCCACGTCGCCGCAAATGAGGCGGTCCATCGGGTGGTCGCTCTCCATATCGGCCTTCACCTCGGCCAAGGTCTTGATCTGGTCGGGGGTGTCTTCGTAGATGAACGACGATTCCAACGTGCTTTGCAGGTAGCTGTCGGGCGAGTAGGCGAACCCCTTCTTGGCTTTGCGTTCGGAGTAGAGCTTGATCAGATCGATAGCTAACTCCTTGACACGCTTCTTGGTGCGCTCCTTGAGTTTCTCCCACGTGCCGGAGCTCAAGCGGTGGATGGTCGGCGGGGTGCCGTCCTTGCCGACGTATTTGCTGATTTTGTGCAGCGCGTGGATACTCAGGTAGATGGTGTCGCCGTCCTTGTAGCTGATTTTGATGACCTCCTGCGTGCTGTCGCCCATCTGCTTTTTCTCCAACCCCTGGTACACGCCGACGCCGTGGTCGATGTGGGTCACATAGTCGCCGGGTTGCAGGTCGTAGATCTCCCGGAGGGTCAGGGCTTCGCTCTTCTTGTAGCGGTCGTTGAGCACCATGCGCTGGAACTTGTTCCAGAACTGGTGGTCGGTGTACAGGGCGATTTTATGGTCCGCGTCGGTGAAGCCTTCGTGCACCACTTGGCGGATGGGGGTGTAAAGTTGCTCGATCTTGAATGCGGCATCGTTCTGGCGGTTGTACTTCTCCAATATGTCGAGCATCACCTTGTAGAGTCGGTCGAGCTGCGACTGCGTCTCCGACAGGAAGTAGTTCTGGATGCCATGTTCCAGATTGTCAATCCATTCCAACAGGAGATAGTCGAAACTCTTGTCGAAATCGTGCTGTGGCTGCATGTTGAACTCCAACGCAAGGGCGGGGGAGTCGATCTCTGCGGTGTTGACATATACCCGCTGGAAATTTGCCACCTCTTTCAGGAAGGTCTTCTTGTTGATGATGGGAATCTCATCGGCGGTAAAATACGCATTGTCAACAATATCCTGATAGGCCGTGTGGATGGTGGAGGCGATGTTGGCGGCGTGCATCTGCCAAATCACGCTGTTCTCGGGAAGGACGGCGAAGAACGGCACGCGTTCGCCGGATTCGGACTCTTTTTGCGAGATGGGGGTCATGATGTAAATGTGATCCACCTCTCGGATAGAGAGTTGCGTTTCAGGATTGAAGAACCGGATGGATTCGATGCGGTCGCCCTCGAACTCGATACGGATAGGGTATTCTTCGGAGTAGGAGAAGATGTCGAAGATGTTGCCGCGCCAGGCGAACTGCCCCGGTTCATAGACGAAGTCCTCCGGCAGGTATTCCAATTCGTATAGCTTGTTCAGGAAATCGTCGGTGAGAATCTCCTCGCCGCGCTTCACGGAGAAGGATTTCCGGTCGATATAGTCCTGGGTGACCACGGTTTCCGCCACGCCTTCGGGGTAGGAGACGAGAATGAGCGGTTGCGCATCCGGAATCGACAGCTTGTGCAGGATTTCGGCGCGGAGTTTCACGTTGGAGAGGTCGGTTTCCCCCCAGCGGCTGTTGCGCTTGTAGGATGACGGCAGGTAGAGTACCCGTTTCTCCTGCAGGGATTTACTGCGGTCGTTGAGCAGTATCTCCATATCGTTGTAGAAAAAGGCGGCCTCCTCGCTGTCGCGGAAGAGGAGCAGCTGCGTGTCGGGGGATTTCTCGGCCGCAAGCGCCGCGATGAAGGCGAGAGCGGAGCCCTTGATGCCGTTCACCGCCACAACCGTGTCCTTCTGCCGAAGTCCGAGCAGCTTCGTAAGTTGCTCGACATCAGTTATGTAATATCTCTTTTTAAGCTCTTCTAACGTCATAATCAAATTGGGCGCGAAGATACGAAATTTGACATTGCCTTTGACAAATCACATTGACATCGACAATGCCGCGAAAGTCAAAGTCGAAGTTCAATGTAAAAAATGTATTTTTGCGCCCTAAAATTACCGACTATGAGCAGAGGATTTGTCAAAGAGGGCGACCAAGAAGAGGTCCCGATGCTGACCCCGAGGGCGTTTTTGCCCCCCGGAGTTGAGAACTTCGTCACTACCGCAGGATTGGAGGCACTGAAGGCCGAGCGCGAGGAAATTCTCAACGAGCGCAAGCAGTACGAGGGGGTGGATAACAACGATGCGCGCGTCAACAACAACTATCTGACGGGCAAGCTCCGTCTGCTTGAGGAACGCATCCACTCCGCCCGTGTGCTCGACTATGATCCGCAGCGGCAGGACGACGTCGCTTTCGGGGCGACCATTAAATTCAAGAATTTGAAAAACAACCAGATAGCGCAATACCAGATTGTCGGGGTGGATGAAGCCAACATCATGCAAGGCAAGATCTCTTTTCTCTCCCCGTTGAGCAAGGTGCTGATGAACAAGAAGGTCGGTGATACCGTCACATTCAAGACCCCGCAGGGCGAAGTCGGAATGGAAATCCTGGATATTTTTTAGAACCCTACTCGCACGCCGAAGTGGATCTTTCCCGTCTTGAATGAGATTTTGTTCCCCATTTGTCTCGGCAATGCGTATTCGAAGTAGAAGACGCCGCTGCGCACACCCACATTGACGCCTAAACCGAATCCGAAGGGTGTGTCAAACAGGTAGTTGTTGTATCCTTGCTGCTCGTAAACCCCTCCGTCGAAGAAGACGTGCACGTCGGAGTTGCGGCCGAAAAGGTAACGCAGCTCGGCCGCGTAGAGCAGGTAGGTGCTGGCGTACAGCTCGTTCTCGGTGAATCCCCTGATCTTTCCCTCCCCGCCGATCTTGAACATCTCGTTGCGGTAGTGCGGGCCCGACAACATACTGCCTCCCTGTGTCCGCAACATCAAGATAAACTGCTTGTAGATAGGGATATAGCCAGTTATTCCACCCGTGATCCGATAGGAGGTTTTCACCAAGTCCAAGCCTTCCAGTTCCGATTCGTCAACGGAAAGGCCTGGCTCTAAGGTTCGTTGCCCGGCCGCCATATCCGCGACCAGGTTGAAGCCTCGTGTCGGCTGGTAAGGAAAATCGACCTGCGTGATACGTAATCCCAACCCGTAAAGGATGTTACGGTGCCCCATGCAAGAGGTGTCTGAAGGGATGCTGTTTACGAATGAGCCTAACAGTTGCGACTGCGTGAAGTCGATGTACGGACGCAGGTAGCTGTCGTGCCGGAAATGGTAAGGGATTCCGAAATGATAGTTCAGCGTCAGGTAGGTGGTGTCCTGCTTGTCGAGCCGGAAGTGCCCGTCGAGGCCGAAACGTGTGCGGAAAAGGTAGGGGAACTCCGCGTCCACGTTCAGGTACTGGGAGTATCGCTCGCAGCTGCGCCACTCCAAGGAGAGTCGCTCCCCGAGGCGGAAGATGTTCTGCAACGACAGCGAGAGCTCGCCGTTGATGGCCAACTTTCCCGTCTGTTCGTTCACCGGCTGGAACCCGATGTAGCCGTCGAAACGGTTCACCGGCCGCTTGTCGAGATAGACGTACAGCAACGTCTTCTCCTCTTCGAAGGAGATTCCCGGGGCCTGCACGACCGTGGCGAACGGCAATTCCGACAGCTTCCGGGCGACCTCTTGCACGGTCTTCTCTGAATAGGGCGCTTTCCGCCGCAGTCCTAGGTATGGCCAAAGGAAGCTCTTGCTCAGCTTGATGTTCCCCTTCAGCACGATGGAGTCGATGCGGGTGTAGCGACCGCGGTCGATGTGCATCACATACAAGGGAGTGGTGTTGTTCTCCCATTCGGTGGTGAGGTTCACGGATGCGAACGGATATCCGTGGTTCTCAAGATATTGCAGAATCTTTTCAGCGTTCTGAGGATAGTTTTCCAACGTCAATGTCTGCGTTTTCCGGCCTAACACTTTCGCCGCTTGCAATAATTCCACATCGGTTTGGTTTATGGTGATGTACGGCGATTGGCCAAACACGAAAACCGTGCTCAGCAGCAAAAAAGCCTCAATAACCCATAACCTATAACCCATAATCTACAACCACTAACCATTGAGGAGCGAAAGGGCCTCGCCGACGACGAAACAGCTGCCGGTGATGAAGATGACATCTTCGTCCGTGGCGGCGGCTTTCGCTGCCTTAATGGCTTCTTCCACAGAAGGATAGGTGTTGCAGGCAAGTCCTTGCTCCCGCATCTTCGCGGCGAGTTTTTCCTGGTCCATCGCCCGCTCGATGTGGGCACGGCAGACGTAGTATGTGAATTCATTGCGCAGAAGCGGCAGGATGTGGTCGATGTCCTTGTCGTTCACCATACCGAAAACCACGTGGATTCTGCTCTTGTAGGAAGTCCGTTCTTCGTAGATGTTGAACATGGATTGCTTCAGGCAGGCGTAGTTGTGGCCCACGTCGCAGAGGATGCGGGGCTTCTCCGACAGTTGTTGCCAGCGACCGATAAGGCCTGTGTTCACCTGCATGTTTTCGACAGCTTCCCCGATTTTGTCCTCCTGGATGTTGAGAACGAACTCCAGCACTTTCGCGGCTTGAAAGAAGGTGAGAATGTTTTTGTCCTGATAGTGCGCCTTGAACGGGGTGTAGATGGTATAGACTTTCTTGTGGGTCTCTTTGTCACGGATTTCTAAACAACCTCTATTGTTGATGGTTTCGTAGTTGACGTTGGCGGGAAACATCGGCGCGTCGTGCTTCAGAGCCACGTCTTCGAAAACGGGGAAGCTTTCCGGGTCGTATTCCCCGATGACCACGGGGGTCTTGTCCTTGATGATACCAGCCTTCTCGTAGGCGATCTTCGCGACGGTGTCGCCCAACAACTGCGTGTGTTCCAACGAGATGTTGGTGATGACGGAGAGTAGGGGAGTGATGACGTTAGTGGAATCCAACCGTCCGCCGAGCCCAACCTCGATGACGGCGAAATCGACCTGCTGCTTGGCGAAATAGTGGAACGCCAACGCGGTGGTAATCTCAAAGAAAGAGGGTTCCAAATGGGCGAACCTCTCTTGGTATTCTTCGAAAAAGTCGAGAACCTCTTTCTCGGTTATCATCTCCCCATTGATACGGATGCGCTCGCGGAAATCAACGAGATGCGGCGAGGTGAAGAGCCCTGTCTTATAGCCAAGTTCTTGGAAATAAGAGGAAAGGAACGACGACACCGAGCCCTTTCCGTTGGTGCCGGCCACGTGCACGCAGCGCAGTCTCCGCTGCGGGTTGCCGATAATGTCCAGGAGGGCTTCAATGTTTTCGAGGCCTTCCTTGTATGCCGCGCTCCCGACCTTGTGGTACATCGGGTAGGCGGTGAAGATGCGGTCTAATATTTCGTGGTAAGATTCCATATCTTTAGTTTCTAGTTTCAAAGTTGAGGTTCAAGAATAGATTAAAGGGTGCAAAGATAGTCTTTTTTGGTTATGCAATATTATACAAATTAAATGTGGACTATGCGACCCAATTGAACAGACGCATAGTCCACATTATTGCAAAATTCATGATATTCGTGAAATACGCTGTTATGAGAACACAATGATGCGCAGTTCCTCTTTGCCGGGTTTGTAGATGGCCTGTTTGGCGCGGGCCACGCATTGTTGCTGGATGTTCCGGTTGGTGATGGTGGTCTTGTGTTTGGAATTGTTGATGACGCGCGCGTCGATGACATGGCCGTCGGCGGCGATGTGCACCTCCACGCAGACCTGTCCTTCCTCGTTGACAGTAGCGTCAATGTTGTTGATCATCCCGCGATGGCCG
>Ga0247611_10005391_pt1 | contig 16973 bp, 16 predicted proteins | sample 177DNAGHGhighgp2_FD_192422 | JGI IMG/M metagenome (GOLD analysis project Ga0247611, IMG submission 192422) | Sheep rumen microbial communities from Palmerston North, Manawatu-Wanganui, New Zealand - 1770 DNA GHGhigh gp2 | ecosystem: Host-associated > Mammals > Digestive system > Stomach > Rumen... | reverse complement strand
GACCGTTTTTTCCCTCCACTTGTACAAATATTTTTTTGTCGTATACGTTATAATTAACAATAATTCCATCTGGTGGTGCAAAAATTTGCTCTAGAACACGAGTCTTAGTATTAACACGCATTAGGGTATAATTTTTATCTAAATCGATGTAATACATGTAATCACCTTCATAGTCAACAAGATAAGAATTGGCATCGTAAAAAGGTGTTATGGAATCATTACTTGTGTCTAAACAATAAATTCTATTTCTTTGGTTTGGATTAGAGAAATAGATTTTTTTATTGTAGACATTGGCAACGTTATATTCAGTATCATCTATAAAAGTCTGGTCTTTCTTATCAATCTTGATTTTTTGTAAAGTAAGTGCAGTATTGTCGTCGTAATGCTGATAATAGATGTAGTTACCGCATAAACTAATCATTCCAGATTTATCTGTTGTTACAGTTTGAATATGAGAGCCATCAAGGTTGCAACGATAAAGTCCAAATAATTGTCCACGAAAAACCATAGCAATAGCGTCTGGTGAATAGTTATTTCTAACATAGTAAATGTATTTACCGCAAACATTAATATATGCAACGGAGTCATCTACAAGTTTTCTAGCATTAGTACAGTCAGAAGTCATACAATAGAGTTTATTTTTATCAGCAGCATTGGCAAAATAAATCATACCTTTATATTCGCAAAAAAGTCCGCCGTTATTGAGATTGCCAGTGGTATTACCAGTTGCATCATCCTTGTTGTAACTAATGCGATTAATAAGAATATATGATGTAATAAAAATAGTAATAGCTAGTATAATAATAGCGCCAATGGCTATTTTTACCATTTTTCTTATGTTAATCACCTCCGATTATGGAAGATAAATTGTTAAATTTTAATATTAACTTTTTTATATTATAACATATATTATTAGAATTGTTAATAATGTATAAATAATATTGTAAAATAAATATATTAATTCTTGCCAAAGGTAAAAATACAAGTTACAATTAAGGGGCGTGAGTTTTAGCGCAATGTAGTAAATGTAAGGAATTTAACAAGAGCTATATTACAAAGTTAGCATTTAAAAAATGAGAGGTAGTAAATGTTAGATTTAGGAGAAATCAGAGAGAATATCGATAATATCGATAAGCAGTTGGTTCAACTCTTCGAAGAGAGAATGAGGCTTACTGGGCAGGTTGCAGAATTTAAGCTGCAGACAGGTAAGAAAGTTCTTGATGAAGAAAGAGAAAGACAGAAAATTGAAGCTATTAATAAATTAGTGACTAAGAAGGAGAATGAGCATCCTATTGATGATTTGTTCTCGCATATAATGGCTAATTCCCGCAAGTGGCAATATATGCTACTTGAAAAAAATGGACAAAGCTTAAGAGAACCATTTGAGATTGTTGATAAGATAAATACAGATAATATAAAGGTGGTTTATCAAGGAGTTCCAGGGGCCTATGCCTATGCTGCAATGATAGATTATTTTGGAGAAGACATTGATAATTTCAATGTTTCCACATGGAAGGATGCAATGGAGGCTGTTAAAGAAGGAAAGGCGGATTATGCAGTTCTTCCAATAGAGAATTCTACAACAGGCAGTATTACAGCAGTTTATGATCTTTTACAGGAATACAATAACTATATCGTCGCAGAAGTGTATGTTAAGGTAGAGCATGTTCTTATGGGATTGGTTGGTACAGATCTTTCAAAAGTAACAACAGTTTATTCCCATGCCCAAGGCCTAACACAATGCGAATCATTTCTAGAATCACATAAAGATTGGCAGCAAATCAGCCAGCCAAACACTGCAGTTGCAGCTAAGAAGATTTTTGAGGATAAGGATAATTCTCATGTTGCAATAGCAAGTAAAGAGGCTGCTAAGCTATATGGCTTAGAAATCCTAAAGACTGATATAGCTGATGAGGCCAATAATACAACAAGATTTGTGATTGTATCTAAGACTCGTACATTTATAAAGGATGCTAAGAAGACAAGCATCGTTTTTGAATGCGTCAATGAGCCAGGTTCACTATATAATTTACTAAGCCATATAATTTATAATGGTTTAAATATGACTAAAATTGAATCAAGACCAATAGAAGGTCGCCAATGGGAATTTAGATTTTTCGTTGATATAGAAGGAAATATAAATGACCAAGTAGTAATGAATGCTCTTAGAGGAATTGAGGAAGAGAGTAAGTCTATAAGACTATTGGGAAATTATTAATTTCCCGCTATGAATTTGATTTAACCCCCAGCAGGTTAAATATAAATTATTTTTTTTAAGGAGAAGGAAAATGGAAATCAAATCGCTTGAAAAAGAACTTTCAGGATGTTCATATCCAGGAAGAGGAATTGTCATTGGTATGTCTGATGATAGCAAGTACGCAGTAACAGCTTATTTTATTATGGGAAGAAGTGAGAATAGCCGTAATAGAGTATTTGTTACAGAGGGCGAAGGCATTAGAACTGAGGCTTATGACCCAAGTAAGCTAGAAGATCCAAGTCTTATTATTTATGCTCCAGTTAGAGTTTTAGGAGATAAGACAATCGTTACAAATGGCGATCAGACAGACACAATTTATGACAATATGAGCAAAGGACAGACTTTTGAAGAGTCGTTAAGAGAAAGAGAATTTGAACCAGATGCTCCTAATTACACACCTAGAATTTCAGGTCTTATGACAGTTAAGGAAGGCAAGTATGATTATGCAATGTCAATACTTAAGAGTCATAATGGAAATCCTAAGCAGTGTAATAGATACACATTTACATATGATGCTCCATTAGCAGGAGAAGGTCATTTTATTCACACATATATGGGAGATGGAAATCCACTTCCAAGCTATGAAGGTGAGCCTACATGGGTAAAGCTTTCAGGTGATATCGATACATTTACAAAGACAGTTTGGGAAAACTTAAATGAGGATAATAAGGTTTCTTTATTTGTAAGATATATTGATATTGCAACAGGCAAGTATGAAACAAGAATTATTAATAAGCATACAAACTAATAATTAATACGCTAATAATAAATAAGTTAATTTCATACTGTAAGTATAATGGAGGAAAGTAAAAATGAAAGAATTTCAGTTAAAATATGGATGTAACCCTAATCAGAAACCATCACGAATTTTTATGGAGAATGGAAGTGATCTTCCAGTTGAGATTTTAAATGGAAGACCAGGTTATATAAATTTCTTAGATGCTTTTAATGGTTATCAGCTTGTAAAAGAATTAAAGGAAGCAACTGGACTTCCAGCAGCTACAAGCTTTAAGCATGTTTCTCCTGCAGGTGCTGCAGTAGGACTTCCACTTTCAGAAGTTGAGAAAAAGATTTACTGGGTAGATGAAACAATCGGTGAATTAAGCCCACTAGCATGTGCATATGCTAGAGCACGTGGCGCTGATAGAATGTCATCATTTGGTGATTTTATTTCACTTTCAGATGTATGTGATGAAGCAACAGCTAAGCTTATTCAGCATGAAGTATCAGATGGTATTATTGCTCCAGGATATACAGATGAAGCATTTGCAATCCTAAGCAAGAAGAAGAAGGGTAACTATAATATTATTAAAATAGATCCAAGTTATAAGCCAGAAGCAATTGAGAAAAAGCAGGTATTTGGTGTTACATTTGAACAGGGACGTAATGAATTTGCGATTAATAAGGAATTACTTGATAATGTTGTAACAGAAAATAAAGAAATCCCTGAAAGCGCTAAGATTGACTTAATCATTTCTCTTATAACATTAAAGTATACTCAGTCAAATTCAGTATGCTATGCAAAGGGCGGTCAGGCAATTGGTATTGGTGCAGGTCAGCAGTCAAGAATTCACTGTACAAGACTTGCAGGTACAAAGGCAGACAACTGGTATTTAAGACAGAATCCAAAGGTATTAAACCTTCCATTTAAGGAAAATCTCGGTCGCGCAGATAGAGACAATGCAATTGATCTTTATATTGGTGATGAATACGAAGATTTACTTCGTGATGGCGAGTGGGAGAGAATATTTACAACTAAGCCAGAAGTATTTACAAAGGAAGAGAAGAGAGCATGGCTTGATGGTAATACAAATGTAGCTCTTGGTTCAGATGCATTCTTCCCATTTGGCGATAACATCGAGAGAGCTTATAAGTCAGGTGTTAAGTATATTGCTCAGCCAGGTGGTTCAATTAGAGATGATAATGTAATTGAAACATGTAATAAGAGAGGCATTGCAATGTGCTTTACAGGAATGCGTTTATTCCACCACTAAAATAAAAAAATTGCATTATAAATCATAATCATAAATCAAAACGTCAGTACAGAATCAAAAAACTGTACTGACGTTTTTTCTTTACCTAAAAATTGGCATGTGATAGAATTTAGTTAAGAAAAATGTGAACAAGTAAATAAAAATTTAGAGGCGAAATATAGGAGAGGTCTTATGAAGAGAGTAATTAGGATATTAATCTCATTTGCCTTAGCTTTAGTATTAGTAATTGTAAGTATGAATTACTTTTTTTTAAATATAAAGGCAGATGAGCAAGTCTATCTTAGTATATCTAAGTCAAATTCTTGGGAGTCAGAAGGTAAATATTATGCCCAATTTAATTTAACAATAACTAATAATAGCAGTAAAAATCTGCAAGATTGGACCATAAATATATCAAAGTCAGGGGGAGAGATTAGTCAGTCCTGGTGCTGTTTTGTTAGTGATTTAGGAAATAGCTATGAACTAAAGCCTGAATCTTACAATAAGGAAATTGGGGCTTGGGGAAATATATCTAATGTAGGTCTAATTATGTCTTTTCCAACTGAAACTAGCAATATAAATGCAAGTATAAGCCCAGTTTTTGAAACTGAGGATAAGGAAAGTCCTAATATAAAAGAAGATTTAGCAAATGCGGCACTTATTGCTAGCCGGTGTTTTTTAAGCTATGCAGATGCGCCAGTAATAGCAATTAGAGCATGTTATGACTATATGATAGTCCTAAATACAGAATCTAAGCAAGAACAAGAAACAATAGCAGAGCCAGTAACATCTGTTGCTGGAAATAAAAACATTCCAACAGGCAGATTAAGAGTAAGTGGAACTAAGCTTGTGGACGCTAGTGGAAATGTGGTTCAGCTAAGGGGCGTGAGTAGTCATGGACTTTCTTGGTTCCCGGAATATGTTAACGAATCTGCCATGGCAAGCCTAAAAGCTGATTTTGGCATAAATGTGTTTAGAATTGCTATGTATCCTAGGGAATACGCAGGTTATTTAACTGGTGGAGATAAGGAGGCTTTAAAAGCTAAGATAGATGAAGGGGTTCGCGCTGCAGCTAATCAGGGCCTTTATGTTATAATTGATTGGCATGTATTAAATTACAATCCTAATGAGATAAAAGATGAGGCTATTAGCTTTTTTAATGAAATATCTATGAAATATGCAGGATACGACAATGTTATATATGAAATATGTAACGAGCCTGTGGGGGCAGATTGGGCAAGTCAGATAAAACCATATGCAGAATCTGTAATAGCAACAATAAGGGCTCATGATCCTAATGCTTTAGTTATAGTTGGAACTAACACTTGGTCTCAGGATGTAGATGCAGTAGTGGGAAATGAAATTGATGATGCAAATGTATGCTATAGTCTGCATTTTTACGCTGCAACTCATAAAGACAATATTCAAAACAAGTTGAGGTATGCTATTAATAATGGTGTCCCTGTATTTGTATCAGAGTGTAGCATTTGCGATGCCTCAGGAAATGGGGGAATAGACTACGCTTCGGCTAATAGTTGGCTAGAACTGCTAAATAGCCTAGATGTAAGTTATATTGCATGGAGTTTGTGTAATAAGGCGGAAAGCTCAGCCCTTATAAATTCTTCTTTTTCTAAAACCAGTGGATGGAGTGAGGAGGATTATAGTGAGGCAGGTAAGTGGTTTATGAAAGCTATAAAAAATTAGTAAATGTCTCTTTTGTTCAAAGATTAATTTTGAAAAAATTAGACATTTTGTTTACAAAATTTTTCAATGAGACTATACTAAGCAATGTTGGTCAACACAGATAGGAGGCTTATGGACGTAAAATTAATTGCATTGGATTTGGATGGAACTGTTCTTAATTCAAAAGGAAAATTATCCGAAGAAACAAAAGAAGGTTTAATGACTGTAATGGATAATGGCGTTAATGTATGTATAGCTAGTGGACGAGCTTTTGATTCGCTTCCAGAAGAGGTATTAGAAGTTCCTGGAATTAAATATGCAATTACAAGTAACGGAGCTGCTATCTATAAAACTAAGAATAAAGAACTTATAAAGGCTTATAAATTATTAGCTGATTCAGTCGATTTAATTCTTAGCATGTCTAAAAAGTACAAACGCATAACTTTTGAATGCATTATTAATGGAACGGCTTACGCAGATAAGGCATATATAAATGATCCTTTAATCGTAGGCGATAATGTGCGTTCAGTAGAATATATAAGAAGAACAAGACATCAAGTGGACAATATTGTGGAGTTTATCTCGAATAATAGAGCGAACATAGATTGTATGAATATTATATTAGGAGATCAAGATGTAAGGAAGGATATTATAGAAGAAATTAGTTCTAAAACATCCGACGTTTATATTACAAGTGCAAGTCCTGTAATGCTTGAATTTTCATATAAAGATTGTGGAAAGGCGGCAGGCCTAAGATTCTTATCAGATTACTTAGGAATTGATAGAGATTTAATAGCAGCATTTGGTGATGCAGACAACGACATAGATATGATTAGATTTGCAGGAGCAGGTATTGCACTTTCTAATGCTTGCCAAGCTCTAAAGGACGAAGCTGATTATATAACACTTTCAAATGATGAGGATGGGGTGCTTTACGCATTAAAAAACATTCTTGAAATCATTTAATTTATTAACGTAGACTTGAAAATTAATTAGAATCAAATAAAAAAGGGCACAGTATACTGTCTTAGGATAGTAAACTGTGCCTTTTAATTATAGAGATGCTGCATTATTCACACCTAATTATACTGCTGAAGAAAAGGCTATATGCTATGGAGTTACTGGAGGTGTAGCAAAATATTTATCAATGTTTCAGGCTGACAAGAGCCTTGATGAAAACATTAAAAATCAATTTTTTAGCACAGACGGATATCTTTATGATGAAACTAAAAATTTCCTTACACAAGAATTTGCTGATGTAACCATTGTAAATAATATTATTGAACAGGTTGCGTCAGGCGAAACAACATCATTTATTAGTTCCGATTTTTACAATACAAGCTATATGAGAAAAGTTATCATATAGCCATAAAGCAAAGGCAAAGGGGCCGAGGTCATAAGACTTCGGTCCCTTTTTTATAGAAGGGAGAGTTTTAATGGAAGTAAGAATAAAGGAGCATCCAATACTTGGAGAAGTTAAGAAAGGAAAATTAGTTAAATTTACACATGATGGACAAGTACTTGAAGGCTATGAGGGCGAACCTATTGCTGTTGCACTTAAGGCGGCAGGAGTTTTAGTTCATAGATATACAGAAAAGAAGCATAGTCCCAGAGGAGTGTTTTGTGCCATAGGCCGTTGCACAGACTGTGTAATGATTGTAAATGGCGAGCCAAACATCAGAACATGCGTAACCCCACTAAAAGAGGGCATGACAGTAGACACACAGTATGGCACAAGTGATGAGCCATTTGTAAAGGAATTAAAGGAAGCAAAGTAAGCTAGTAAGTTAAGTAAGCTTAAAAGGCCATAACGCATAAGCATTCGGGAAATCGTTTATCCCAGAAATAAACAGGAGGAATTCATATGGAACGATACGACTTAATAGTTATCGGCGCTGGTCCATCAGGTTTGTCGGCAGGAATTGAGGCAGCCAAGGCCGGAGCTAGTGTAATTATTTTTGATGAAAATGAAAAACCAGGAGGACAGCTTTTCAAGCAGATTCACAAGTTCTTCGGTTCAAAGGAACATAGAGCCAAGGTTAGAGGCTTTAATATAGGAAAGCAACTTTTAAAGGAGGCAGATGAGGCCGGAGCTAAGGTTGAGCTTTTGGCAACAGTGCTTGGAATCTATCAAGATAAAGAAGTTGTGGTAAGGATTAAGGATGGTATAAAGCATTATAAGGCAGATTCCATAATCGTTGCTACTGGTGCTGCTGAAAATATGGTGCCCTTTGAAGGTTGGACCTTACCTGGAGTAATTGGAGCCGGGGCAGCACAAACAATGCTAAATCTTCATGGTATATTGCCAGGAAAAAAACTTTTAATGCTAGGTAGTGGAAATGTAGGATTAGTTGTTAGTTATCAGCTAAAGCAGTGTGGATGCGATGTTGTAGCTTTGGTGGATGCAGCACCAAGAATCGGTGGTTATGGCGTACATGCAGCAAAGATATCTAGAATGGGAATTCCATTTTACTTACCATACACCATTAAGAAGGTGGAAGGTACAGATCATGTCACAGGAGTAACTATTGTAAAGCTAGATTCTAATTTTAAGTTTATTGAAGGCACAGAGATGCATTTTGATGTAGATACTGTCTGTGTTGCGGTAGGTTTATCACCTATGAGTCAGCTACTTAAAATGGCCGGTTGCAAAATGGAGGATAATCCAAGAAAAGGTGGCCAAGTTCCAATTATTGATGAACATGGTCAAACTTCTATTCCAGGCATATTTGCAGCAGGTGATGTTTCAGGAATTGAAGAGGCAAGCTCGGCAATGATTGAAGGTAGACAAGCAGGCATTTATGCAGCAAATTATCTAGGCTACGTTGAAGATGAGTTTATGAAGGAAAAGGAAGAGGAGCTAGATAAGGCACTAGAGGGACTTCGACAAGGCATGTTTGCACCTTCCAATAGAGGAAAGAAAATAGAGAAGACAGAAGAAGGAATCGATATTTCTAATAACTTATTGGCAAAAGGCTTTGTAGCTGATGAGGAGATAGAAAGATTCCCAGGAGTAGTTCATAAGTTAGGAATTCATCCGGTTATGGAGTGTACACAGAATATTCCTTGTAATCCATGTCAGGATGCATGTCCTAAGAAATGTATCAAGATAGGTTTAAAGATTACTTCATTACCAGCGGTAGATGAATCTGTAGACTGTATAGGATGCGGAATGTGTGTAGCATCTTGTCCGGGACAGGCAATTTTCTTAGTTAATGAAAATGTAGGCGAGGGTATGGCAGAAATCACTCTTCCATATGAAATTTATCCACTTCCAGAAGTAGGTGAAAAAGGAATTGCTCTATCAAGAGCAGGACATCCTCTTTGCATAGCAGAGGTAACAAAGGTAAGAACAGGACTTGCCTTTGATAAGACAGCAGTGCTTACAATTAGGGTCCCAAAGGAATTTGCTATGAAGGCAAGATTTTATAAGAATGAAAAGTTAGCTAAGTCAGTTTAGTTTTTAATACATTTTCAAAAAAGGAGGTAAAAAGATGCATGAGCTTGTAGATAGAACTATTAATGATAAGGAATTTGAGGAAAGAGAAGACGATGACATGCTTATATGCAGATGCGAGGAAATTACAAAAGGGGAAATAAGAAGAGCAGTTTATGATGGAATGTACACCATGGCTGAAATAAGGAGATATCTTCGTTGCACCATGGGATTATGCCAAGGACAAACTTGTGCAAAGCTAGTTAAGGGAATTGTTGCTAAAGAGTTAGGAGTTAGTCCTGATAAGTTAGAATCGGCCACTAGTCGATCTCCAATGAGACCTACAGAAATGTATATAATCGCGAATGAAGAAAAATAATGTATTGAAAAAAATAAGACATTTTAGAAATGTAAAAAAGGAGGGAATCTGATGATAACAGCCGACACAATTGTAGTAGGTGCAGGAATTATTGGTAATGCTATAGCCTACTATTTAGCTAAAAAAGGACAAAAAGTAGTTGTTTTGGAAAAATCGGACAACATTGGTGACGGAGGTTCTTCAAGAAATGGCGGAGGTGTAAGACAATCTGGACGAGATCCAAGAGAATTACCTCTAGCAATGTATGGAATAAAGAATTTGTGGCCATATCTTTCAGAAGAGTTAGGAACGGATGTTGAATATTATAAAAAAGGTAATTTAAGACTTGGAAAGACTGAAAAGCATAAGGAAATTTTAACAGGACTCACTAATAGAGCAGTAGCTTGTGGCCTAGATGTAAGGATGATTGATTCTTATGAAGTAAAGCAAATAAATCCATATTTATCTGAGGAGGTAACTTGTGCTAGTTGGTGTGAAACAGATGGACACGCAAATCCCTTACTTGCTACCCTTGCTTACTATAAAGCAGCAAGAAGGCTTGGAGTTAGATTTATTACAGGGGAGGAGGTTTTAAGTCTTAAAAAGCTAAAGGGCAGATTAAGACAAGTAATTACAGCTAATGAGATTTATGAGGCAGACAATGTGGTTTTGGCAAATGGAATAGCTGCCAGAAATTTAGCAGCCTATGTAGGAATTGATATTCCAATGTCTAGGGCCTTGCTTGAATGCCTTGTAACTGAGGCAGAACCTAGAATGTTTGAACAGATGTTAGGCACAGCAGAGGCAGATTTTTACGGACACCAGTCAAAGCATGGTTCCTTTGTAATAGGTGGCTCCTCAGGTCTAGAAGCAGTAAATAAAGATAATGGAACTCCAGTAAATTCAAGCATTACAGCAGCATGTATAGCAAGAGGAATCATTAAATATATTCCAAGATTATCCCATGCTAAGATTGTTAGAACCTGGGCAGGCTGGATGGATCGAATGGTAGATGGAGTACCAGTAATTGATAAAGTGGATGAAGTTGAAGGACTTTATCTAGCTTGTGGCTTTTCAGGACATGGCTTTGGAATTGCCCCAGTAGTAGGTTTAAACGTAGCTAATTTAGTTTTAGGAGAAGACCTAGTATGTGATATTTCGGGATTAGCCTATAACAGATTTGCAGCTAAGGCTTAAAAAGAGGTTAAGGAGGATTTTATTATGAGTTATCCACAGGTAGATTTTTTATATCTTAATGAAAATGATGCACTTAAAGCAGGCGTGGCAGATATGCCAAAATGTATTGAAACAATGGAAGAAATGTTAAAGCTTATGAAGATAGGCGACTTTAGAATGGGGGGTGCCAACGGCAATTCTCATGGCTGTATGGTTACATTTCCAACAAAATCTCCATTCCCAGAAATGCCAGTAGATGCTCCAGATAGAAGATTCATGGCTATGCCAGCCTATCTTGGTGGAAAGTTTGATATGGCAGGTATGAAGTGGTACGGCTCTAATACAGAGAACAGGAAGAAGGGTCTTCCAAGATCAATTCTTATGTTAACACTAAACGATAAGGATACAGGAGCTCCACTTTGTTATATGTCTGCAAATGTATTGTCGGCAGTTAGAACTGGTGCAATCCCTGGCGTTGGCTTTAAATATTTTGCTCCAAAGGAAACAAAGGTAGTAGGCATTATAGGTCCTGGTGTTATGAGTAAGACTGCACTTGCAGCTATGATGGCAGTAAGACCAATGATTGAAACAATTAAGTTAAAGGGTAGAGGTATTGCATCCATTAATAAGTTCATTGATCACATCCATGAAAAATATCCAACAGTTAAGGAAGTTACTGTGGTTGATAGCATTGAAGATTGTGTACGTGATTCAGATATTGTCTATGCTGCAACATCTTGCCCTAGTGGAGATCCAATGCTTTATCCATATATCAAGGAAGATTGGGTAAAGAAAGGCGCTATGCTTTGTACAACAGCAGCCCTAAGATTTGATGAAGATTTTATTATGAATAGAGCTAGAACAGTAACAGATAATATTAAGCTTTATGAGGCTTGGGAAGAGGAGTACAGCCCACAGGCTTACAATACAATTCCTATCCCTGCAGTTAAGGTTATGGATTTAATTGCTGAGGGTAAGATGAAAATGTCAGACATTGACGATTTAGGTGATGTGTTACTTGGAAAGATTCCAGTGCATAGAAAAGAAGATGAAATTGTAGTTTATTCAGTAGGTGGAATGCCAATTGAAGATGTAGCTTGGGGTACAGTAGTCTATAGAAATGCACTAGAAAAGGGAATCGGTACAAAGCTTAATTTATGGAATGAACCTGCACTTGCATAAATTAGTTATAAAAAAATGAAGATAAGGGAGGAACTGGCTATGGATTTTAAAAGAATAGAGGTTGTAACATCACTATATAAATTATCGGATCTTCAAAAAGCACTTGGAAAACTAGGAGTAACAAGTATGACAGTAATACAGGCGCTTGGTTGTGGTGTTGAAAATGGAACACAAGAATATGAACTAGAAAAGAAAAAGACACCAGAATTATTACCTAAGCAAATGGTAATGCTAGTTGTAGAATCAAGCCTAGTTGATAAGGTCATAGATGTTATAAAAAAAGAACTTTACACAGGTCATATAGGAGATGGCAAAATCTTTGTATCAACAGTTACTAATATAATTCGAGTTAGAACTGGCGAGGAAGGTGAAGCAGCACTTAACTAGGGAGGAATGATTATGGGAAAAGGAAAATTAGGTCTCCCAAGCGTCATAGCAACGGGAGTTGGTTTAATAGTTGCTACAAGCTGCTTAATGTCCGTGGGACAAGGAGCTGGTAGTCTTGGTATATCATTTATAATTTCAATGGTAATCGCTTGTATTATAAACATTACTACAGCCCTTTGTTTATCAGAACTAAATGCAATAATGCCTAATTTAACAGGGGGTCTTGCACAATATACCTTGGCATCTTTTGGTCCCTTTGTATCAATTATAACTATGGTAGGAGGCTATTTAGTTTGTAATACAATTGCAGGGTCAGCAGAATGTGCTATGTTTGGAAATACTCTAACAAGTGTATTTAATACAAAAATTCCTGGAAGTTATTTTTGTATAATACTTCTTTTATTACTAATTGTAGCCAATCTTCATGGCATAGATCTATTTGCTAAGATTCAAAATGTAGTTGCTTATGGTCTTATTTTTTCAATTTTTATCATGGGTATAATGGGAGCGTTAAAACTTGGAACAGGAGAAATAGTAGAACAGCCACTAGTTTTATCTTCTGACTTATCAGACATTTTTTCAATGATTGGTTTAGCATTTTTCTTATTCCTTGGTTGTGAATTTATTATTCCTATTGCCCCAAATGTAAAAAATCAGAGAAGAAATGTACCACTTGGTATGATTCTAAGCTTGATTATTGTAGCGGCCATGGAAATAATGTTAATTTTTGGAATGCATAATTATACTGATTGGACAGCCCTTGCAGAGGATGCATCGCCACATGTTTTATATGGAATTAGCCTATTTGGTGATTTTGGTAAATATTGGATGGCACTTATTTCTGTATTTGCAGTAGTAAGTTCGGTTAACTCAATTATTTCTTCTTTAGCATATATCTGTGCCGGTATGGCAAAAATTGGACTTATGCCAAAGCTTTTCATGAAGAGAAATAAGAATGGCGCACCTTTTGTAGGAATATTTCTTATTGGTGGCTCAATGGTATTAATAAATGCAACAGGTTTATCAACAACCTCACAGCTTTCATTGCTTATCTTAATAGGTTGTGTATTTTGGATGGCAGCTTATTGTGTTTCATCTCTTAATGTTCTAGTCTTTAGAAAGAAGATGGCAAAAGTTCCAAGAACTTTTAAGCTTTCGTTTGGCCCCGTTATTCCAATAGTCGGAATCATTGGTAACATTTTCATGATCTTTAATATTGCCTCGGATACTCAGACAAAGCTAATTATTTATAGCACTGTAATAGCAATCTTTGCAGTACTTTCGGTGTATGCCTATATCTGGGTTAAGAAAGTAATGAAACGACCTTTATTTAAGGCTTTTGAGATTAAAGAGATTATGGCTATGGAAAATGATTTGTATCATGTAGTTAGAAAAGAAGAGAAAAGAACTGCGTAATATAAGCTAATAGCCATAAACTATAACAAAAACGTCATAAACAACTTTCCTAAAAAGCGACATATATAAAAAGGAACTAAGCCCTAGATAATTAATTTGGTGGCTTAGTTTCTTTTTATTTTGTAGAAAAAATTATTGTAAAATGAACTTTTCTGTGTAGTGGCTATTATTAACTAGATTTCGATAAATTGTAGGGGTGCAGGTGGTGAATTTTTTAAATTCACGAATAAACTGCGATTGATCATAGTAGCCATGGGACTCGCATATATTTGTAAAAGAACTATTAGGTTCTTTATTTAGCTGGTCTAGGGTTGATTGAAAGCGAATTATCTGGGCATAACTTTTAGGAGAAAGTCCACAATATTCATTAAATAATTTATTAATATAACGGACACTGTAGCAAAGCTCCGTTTCTAGGTCATTTACTCTTATTAATCCATTGCTGTTGTTGATACATTTTCTTGCATAACTATATATGTCATATTTAGAGTTTTTCCAGTTGGGTTTGTGTTTATCGTTATAAAAGCTTAAAAAGATATCTACCTTATTAAGAAATGTTTTAGCGTCATTTAATCTATCAATTAAACCCTTCTTTGTAAGGCATAGTTCAAGATCAATTGTATTATCAAGATATTCTTTAAAGCGACCATCTAAAAAGTCAGGAACTACGCCAGGTACAAATCGTACACCAAAATATTTATGATTCTTTTTAGTATCAATAAAGGTGCTTTGAAGGACACTTCCAGCAGCATAAGGCCTGTAACTATAATCAGTTAAGTCAAATAAAATATCGATACTGGCATCAGGAACTACAAGGGTATGGTAATCTGTGGATAAATCTGCCTTGTATTCGTAAATATGTGAAATGCCATGCTTTGTAAGCTCTCTTTTGTAATATTTGCTTGCTGATAGTGCAAAATAAGGTTGTACGGCTTTCATTAAATAAACCTCCAAAAGAATAATAAAAAAGGACAAAGAAATCTGTTGCGACTTCTTTGTCCATAAAAAGATATTACTACAATTGATATGAATTGTAAAATGTAAAATTTATTGCTAATATAAAAAGCAAAGAAGAGCTAGATGCAATCATTAAGGCAGGTACTTATGCACCAACAGGGAAGGGTATGCAAAGCCCAATTATTAATGCTGGCGGAAAATAGCGTATTGAAAAAATGCAAAAAAATGTGTAAAATAGATTGGATTGTCTTTTACAGTTCAATCTATTTTTTAGTTGGATATAGGCGAAAGCTTATAAAATAGTTTAGGAGGATATTATGGATTATCAGAAGTTAGCTAATCTTTTATTTCCTGATGTAGTACATACACCAGAGTATTATGAAGAAAAATTCCCATATAGAAAGTTACCTAACGGTGCTGAAGTTACACGTATGGCTCCATCACCTACAGGATTTATTCATTTAGGTAACCTTTATTCAGCATTAGCTGATGAAAGAATTGCTCATAGAAAGGGTGGAGTTTTTTATCTTCGTATCGAAGATACAGATGAAAAGCGTAAAGTAGAAGGTGCCGTTGATATTATTATTAACGTTTTAAAATATTTTGATATAGAATTTGATGAGGGTGCAGGTTTTGATGATTCAGATCCTCGTAATGCTTATGGCCCTTACTTCCAGAGACAGAGAGTAGAGATTTATCATACATTTGCTAAATCATTAGTTGAAAGAGGTTTAGCTTATCCTTGCTTTGCTACTGAGGAAGAACTTGAAGAAATCAGAAAGAAGCAGGAAGCTAATAAGGAACTTACAGGTTACTATGGAAAGTATGCTATTAGCCGTAACTTATCTTATGAAACAATTGAAGAGAACATTAAGGCAGGCAAGCCTTATGTATTAAGACTTCGTTCACAGGGTAGCCCAGATAAGGAAATCACATTTGTTGATAGCATTAAGGGTGAAATTAAGTTACCAGAGAATATTCATGATATCGTTCTTTTAAAGAAGGATGGTATTCCAACATATCACTTTGCTCATGCAATTGATGATCATTTCATGAGAACAACAACAGTTATTAGAGGTGGCGAGTGGTTATCATCAGTTCCTACACATTATGAATTATTCCACGTGTTAGGATTTAAGATGCCTAAGTATGCTCATACAGCTCATCTTATGAAGTTTGATGAAACAACTGGTGGTAAGAGAAAGTTATCTAAGAGAAAGGATCCTGAATTAAGCCTTGATTATTACCGTAAGGATGGTTATCATCCATATACAATGAAGGTTTATCTTCTTACACTTCTTAACTCTAACTTTGAGGAATGGCATGACAAGTATCCTGATAAGGATATTAATGAATTCCCATTTACAGTTGAGAAGATGAGCGTTTCTGGTGCTCTTTTTGATAAGGAAAAGCTTCATAACATTTGTAAGAACGAATTCTCTAAGTTATCTGAGGAAGACGTTTATGAATTTCTTTATAACTGGGCTATTGAAAATGAACCAGAGAAGGCTAAGATTTGGTTTGCTGATAAGGAAAAGATGCTTTCAATCCTTCGTTTATACATGGGTGTTGGTGCTAAGAGAAGAAGAAAGGATCTTATGTATGCTAGACAGATTCTTAACCTCTTTGATTACTTCTTTGGTATTGATGCAGTAACTGAACCATTTATTGAAGGTGGAGAAGTTGATATGAATGGTAAGGAAAAGGATGACTTTAGATTAGATTCTGAAGAAATCAGCAAGATTTTAACAGCTTACCTTGCTAAGTATGACCATAACGATGATAATTCAGCTTGGTTTAATAAGCTTAAGGAAATCGCTGATGAATTAGGTTATGCATCAGATATGAAGGCTTATAAGGCTAATCCAGAGAACTTCAAGGGCTCAGTTTCAGATATTGCTGAGGCTGTTAGAATTGCAGTAACTGGTAGAGCTAACACACCTGACCTTTGGACTATTGTTCATATTATGGGTGAGGATGTAATGAGAGAGAAGATTCAGGCTTGTATAAAGTAATTTGAATTTGTAAAATTGAATATAGAAATAAATGTGAAAAAGGGATCTGCCCACTTTGTGGGCACCTCCTTTTGTGTGCAAGTACCTCAATATTTAATTAAGAAGTACTTGCACACATCAAGCTGAAACTAAC
>Ga0247611_10005388_pt1 | contig 16982 bp, 14 predicted proteins | sample 177DNAGHGhighgp2_FD_192422 | JGI IMG/M metagenome (GOLD analysis project Ga0247611, IMG submission 192422) | Sheep rumen microbial communities from Palmerston North, Manawatu-Wanganui, New Zealand - 1770 DNA GHGhigh gp2 | ecosystem: Host-associated > Mammals > Digestive system > Stomach > Rumen... | reverse complement strand
CCTTCTATGGTTTCTTCAGTTTTTCCACTCTCTGCCAGATGGTATAACCCGAATCGTTGGTGGATTCGAGATTCTTCTGGGTATCGATGGAAACCTTGATTTTCATTGTGGTGCCGCTTTTGTCATCCACGGTATTTTCCACATGGAACGCAAAAACCTCCTCGTCCTTGTCCACTTCGGAAAGCTTCTCGTAACGAGTCATAATGAAAATATAAAGCCTGTCAATCAGCGTATTGACAAAACGGTTTTCGTAAGTTGCCAGGCTTTCTTCTTTGTGAATGTTGAGGATTTTCGACGGAGTGATTTTGCCCGTCTTTGGATCAATACTCTGAATTAAGTCCGTATGCTGTGCCAGGTGTTTGACACTCTCTACGGTAATTTTCTTGGAAAGCGCGATGGGAACGATTTCTTCCACGTCCACGATGGTTCTGGAAGGATTACGGACAACGTTGTCCACATGAATCAGGCCGTTTTCGATGGCTTCTACCCAGGACACATCGATACTTTTTTCCATGAGCTTGCGGTTCATGGACACGGTGGCACGACCTGCTTCCACCAGCCGGCTCATATCATCGTATATGATGTTCTCCTGAAGGGTATCAAGAACTACCTGCAGATCCTGATACCAGTCACCATACGTTACTGCGCCCAATAGATTTGTATCCTTCCTTTGTCAAGAACGACCACCGCCTTAAATAGCAAGATGGTCGTTTTTGAATGATTTTTCTTAATCAAGTATTGGTTAAGTTATAATTTAATTTTTTTGAAACTTCCGATAGTTACAATTATCAGAGTAATTTCTGACCACCGGAGTCTAAACCATCCCCGATGCTCTGTATCAAAACATCAAAAGCATCAGAACAACTTCTGCAGTCTCTCAAGGTATGCAATGGATTCCTGCATCTTGCCCTTACCGAAGGACTTGTTGATATAAACAATCAACTCTTTCAGTTCGTCACGAAGCATTGCCAGGTTCAGGGATTCGAACTTACGGAAAATCTTTGTTGCAAGAACATAATCGATACCATCCAGCTCATCGCCGCCGCAGGCAACATATACGGGAACAAAGAGACCCATCTGCTTGATAATACGGTTACCGAAAGCAACACGGAGTTTGTCGATAACCCAGAGGTCAAGCTGCTGGATTTTCTTCATGTTCTCCTGTGAGATCGGGTATTTTTCGAATGCATCGTTAAACAGCGCATTCAAATGTTCAAAGCTGAGCTCGATCGGAGGAGTATCCTCTGCCTCGAAAGGAACGCCCTTGGCATCTAAGTTAATCGGCTGGGCACGGTCGTAAACCTTATCGGAAATCGCATACGTGGAATCGTCGTTATTCGCGGTTCCGATGTACCAGATATTCTGGGGAATACGGAGTTTTCCGTGATCTAAGTTCGTCGGGTCAGAGCTCCATACGTTGGGAACCAGATCAAGCTCCCACTCGCTGGGGTTCGGCATTTCCAGAATGGATAACATTTCCGCGAAATAGTACTCGATACGTGCGATGTTCATTTCGTCCAGAAGAATCAGGTTTACGTTGTCATTATAGCTGGCATCGTAAATTCTTCTTAAAACCTCGGTTTCGTTAAAGTTCTTCGTAAATTCATTGAAGTAACCGAAAAGCTCGGTTCTGTCACGCCAGGACGGCTGTACCGAAGCGATTGTGGTATCATGTCCCAAAAACTTTCCGAAGGAGTATGGCAGGGATGTTTTACCGGTACCGGAAATACCCTGAAGGATAATTAACTTCGTGGATGCCATACCCGCTAAGAAAAGTCTGATTGTTTTGATTTCATAGTAAAGATGCATTCTGGAACATGCAAACATACGATAGCGTTCGCAGATATCCGAAAGCGTCAGATCGTTCATATATTCAGGCGGTACATAGGTCTTATAGAACATATCCACTTCGAAGAGCTTGGAGAAACGTCTATCGCTGGTAATGAGAATTCCTTCCTCGCCCGCTGCCTGCTGGATATTCTCCGGATTTTCGCTGTTCAGGTCCATGCTTGCAAGAGACATGCCTGCACCGGCCGGCAATCCGCCGCCAATCTGTGCCACCTTCATGGCCATAATCTCGTCTTTTTCCTTGGTCATTCTGATGACGTTACGCTGCAGAACCGCAATCTCTTCAAGCAAATCTTCGTTGCTGACAATCGAATGACGGAAGCGAATGTATTTCCGAATCAAAAGAATAATTAAGAAAATCAGTAATCCGTGAATCGCAATTACAAGGAGAATGGAAAGAATGGCCAGAATCCATGAACCCGCATTAAAATCAGTGGAATATTCCTTGAAAATATCCACATAGCCCCTGATATTAAAGATTTTTAAGATCCCGTTTCCGATTCCGGAAAAAATCATTGCATATCCGCCAAGCAATGCAGATATGAATGCAAAAAACCATTTGAGGAATCCGTTCATACTTTACGTCTCCTTGCCGATGTTTTTGTGGTTCTATAAATACTTCTCTTTTTTATTGCTCTTGGCGACTAATCCGCCTCTCCTGCTACATCCGCAGATTCCGTTCCAGCATTCTCACCTGCAGAACCATTTTCTGCCTCCTGCTGTGCCTTCTGTGCTGCCAGGTATTCTTCAATCGCTTTACGCTTAATCTCTTCTTCGTCTTCCTTGGTAATATTGACCTGTTTAGACTCAATCAACGTCGCAATGAACTTATACAGTTCGAAGAGGAAGAAAATCGCCATCGGGATTACTACGCAAACAAAGAAGCCCGTCTTGGAACGAAGGAAGTCCAGAACTCTTCCGCCGCCCGGAATCCTTGCTCCCGTCCATTTTCCGACAATATCGGAAGGATATACAGCGATTTCATCATCTACAGGGTTATTATCGCCTCGGGTAGTGAAGTTTCTGCTACCGTCCGGATCGTTAATCGTTGCAATTCTATGGGTATTCAGCACACGATTTCCTTCAATGATGGTGTAGAATGTGATGACATCATTTTCCTTCAGGCTGTACAGGTCGCTGACTTTCTTTACAAAAATCAGATCCCCCTGCTTAAAGGTCGGCGCCATGGAATCGGACTGCACACTCATGGGCATAAAGCCGAAGAGACTTGCAATTCCGTTGTTCCTTGAGGATGAAAATACCATTACAGTTACTAAAAAAGCTGCAATCAGAATCACCCACGCAAGGATGTCTACAACTACCTTCAATACTTTTTTCATACAGTTTTACCTTTCGATTCCCCTTTATATTGTTTACATATTTATTTCAGAACATTTTCTTTTCAAACACATGAACAGATCTTTTCCCCGCAGCCCGTGCCGCCATTGCAGCAAACCCCGGGGCCGGTCAAACGCCGCTTGTGTTCTGCTTTATTACGTGGACTCGATAATGTTAAAATCCATGTTGAACTTAATCGTTCCGCCTACGATATCGTCAATGCAGTCCGGATCGTTGCCTTCGAGCCAGATTACAATCGTATACTTATCTCTCGCCTTCGGTTCAAAACCTTCTTTTCTGCACCGCATAACAATCGTGGATGCCAGAAATTCCTCGTCACAGTCGCTTTCCTTGCCCTTGCCGCTCGACTTGGTCTTTCCGTATACCGTCTTCTCACCGTTCTGGTAGACCGCCACTCGTATGGCTTCATCCACGTTCTTCGTCACATTTTCTATATTCAGCTCCCCTTCATAGGAAAGGGTATCATCTCCGCTGTTAATCAGGTAGAACGTGTATGCAATGTAGTTTTGTCCGTTATGGCTTCCGTTCACCATGTCCACGTTGGGCGGAATATCCAGTCCGCTGATATTGGTCATGTCATACACGATACCCGCATTCAGCTGGGAAATCGTATGCTCGTACTCGGATGTCTCCGACAGGCTCAGACCCTGCTTTGCCATATCGTATTTGTTAACCTTAACGGTAAAGCTGCCGAACTTGTCATAGAAGTACGAAATCGCATAAGCCACCGCAAGAATTGCCACTAAAATACCAATGAGCAGGGCAATGATTCGAATAATTACCGCACTCATTTTTACTTCCTTCGCAGTTCTTCGAAGCTTTAAAATATTCCGTTCACGTTCTTCGGGGGATTTCGTCTGGGCTGCACCGGCATTCTGTCCGCCTGCTTCCTGCGCGCCTTCCACCTTAATCGTCTCTGCCAATAGTTTCTATGCCTCTTATCAATTCTTTATTTTCTATTCTATTTTTCTAAAACTTATTCGTCGTCTTCAGGTTCGTCTTTTCTCTTTTTATTCCTCAAATACCGCTCTGCCACGTACTTACCGGAAAGCGATCCCGCTCCATACCTGCATTCCGCCTGGAAAAGCTGTTCTGCCTGCTCTGCATTCGTCACGCCGTCCGCAATCGCGGTCGCGCCCATTCCGTCGATAAAATCGACAACACTGCTTACCGCCGATAAGGCTCTGTCTCCCTTTCCGAGGTATCCGTTCACTTCCTGGCTCATCATCACGTAATCCACGGGGAACATCGCCAGTTTCATCAGCGGCGAGTTGGTTCCTCCGAAATCCGTAATCATAAAATGGAAGCCTCTGTTTCTGAGCTGCTCGATCATCATGCTGTGACGGCTGTTTCCCTCGAGAAGAATCTCCGGAGTCACTTCGAAGCAGATACGGTTTGTATCTGTTCCGGTCTCATCCATCACATTCATCAGCTTCTGCTGCGCGCCCTTGGTCTCCAGAAACTTCAAAGGCATATAAACGGAAATCCAGCGGAAGTAAAAATCCCTGTCCTGCAGGCTTTTAATCGTTTCGGTCAACTGCTGCAGTTCAAAATCGAAAAGCGTTAAGCACTGCGTGCTGAGTTCAGCCACCTTACGATAAGTTTCCGGCATCATGGTTCCGAGATCCGGAGTGTTCAGTCTGGTTTTTGACTGCAGAAAAGCCGTCTCGCCGGATTCGAACTCTCGAATTCCGCGATAATACAGTTCCACGGCCCTGAGTCCGCCCACCTTTGTTTCGGTAATGATCGAATCCATTCAAGCTCCTGCAAACAGCCCGCAAACCCTTATAAATGCGGGATTTTGAAATACAAAAAACACACTCTTTCCAGTAATTCGTCAAAAGCAGATTTACATAAAAAGGGTATAATACTAGGATATACTATCACAAAACGGCACTTTTTACAAGAAAATTGTTAATTTTTTGATTATTTTGTGCGAAATGACGGCGAGGATAAAAAACAGCGATCCGGCAAGCTTCCGTTTTCGGCAAATTCAGGGAATTTGATTTCCTCCGTAAACAGCATTATAATGACGATAATGTAGGATTTTAAGAAGGATTATTTCCATGGCAAAAGTCATCACGGGCCTCTCGGGCGGCGTCGACAGCGCTGTCTGCGCCTATCTTTTAAAAGAACAGGGCTACGATGTAACCGGCGTCACACTCCGCACCTGGCTGAATTCCGAAACCGAAGTCAGCAAATGCTGCGAACTCGACGACGCCGCTGAAATTGCGCGCGCAATCGGCATCCCCTTTCACATTCACAATGTGGGGACACTGTTCTGCCGTTATGTCACAACGCCCTTCGTTTCCGATTATCTTCACGGCCTGACCCCGAGCCCCTGCGTCGAATGCAATCATCACGTCAAATGGGAAGGCATGATTTATGCTGCGCACCTCTTCGGTGCCGACTACGTTGCCACGGGTCACTACGCCAATATCGTTCATCTGGAAAATGGCCGCTATACGGTAAAGCAGTCCCAAGGAGCCAAGGACCAGACCTATATGCTCTACCGCTTATCGCAGGAACAACTCTCCAAAACGCTGATGCCGCTCGGAAATCTGAGCAAGGACGAAGTACGCGAAATCGCAAGAAAAGCCAATCTTCCGGTCGCTGAAAAACCGGACTCCCAGGAAATCTGTTTTGTGGCGGATGACGATTATGCGGCTTATATCGAGTCCCACGCCGGCGAATTCGGTGTAGGGGATTTGTTAAAGGGTGAAGGAAATTTTGTGGACGAGAAAGGCAATGTTCTCGGCCGCCACAAAGGAATTTATCACTATACAATCGGACAACGAAAAGGGCTCGGCATCGCCATGGGCCATCCGATTTTTGTCAAAGAAATCCGCCCTGAAACAAACGAAGTGGTTTTAAGTGAAGAAGATGCGATTTTTACGACGGATGTGTTTTGTCGCCGTCTGAACTTTTTAAGTATCCCGGGGTTAGCGCCCGGAGAAAAACTGCCCGCCAATGCACGCATCCGCTACCGTCACGGCGGCGAAAATGCAGTCCTTAAAATGGTAGACGAAGAAACGCTGCTGATTCATTTTGACAAACCCGTCCGTGCCTCCACGCCCGGCCAGTCCGCTGTATTTTATGATGCCGACGGATGCGTCATCGGAGGCGGGGTAATTGTGAAATAATTTCTGATTTTCAAAAGAATATGTAATGAAATAAACTCAGCAGTTATACTATTGATGTGAAAGCACGAGGCAATTTAAATTTCAGACAATGTATTGATGAAATGCAGATGATTTATGTAGATACAATCCAAAGATAATACAACTGCAAGGAAGGAACGCATAATGAAAACGATTAAAGATGTAGGAAAAGATTTGATCCTGGCCGGACTCGGAACCATCGACCAGCAAAACGAAGAAATCAAGGACCTGCTCAGAAAAGGCAGTGCCGTTTTCGGCATGGGCGAAGTGGATAATGAAGAGCTGATTTACAACGGAAACCGCGAGGAAATCGAGGCAAGACGCCGTGCGAAAGCCGAAGAAGATCATACCTATGACTTAGGCCACGGCAGGAGCATTTCTTACAACGCCGAAAAAGATGACAACGGTAAAGTGAAGGAGCGCACCATCGAGTTTACGAAACGCCCCGACGACACTTCCCGCGAGGTAGAGATAGAGTTTTCACGAGTACCTGAGGACTCTACTAACACCGAATCGTAAATTCAATAAAACTTTTTCAATTCCAAAATTAAAGAATTAATGAATATGTTATTTCGAATAACAAATATGTTCAATCTTTCGGATAATATATTCATTCACTTTATCGGCTTAAACAGAATACATCATATCAAACAATAAATAACACCGAGGACATGCAAATGAGCAGAATGGAAATGAAATTAAAAAACATCCCCAAGGAGATGTTTGATGAAACCAAGCGACTGGAAGAAATCGCAGGAGTAATCCGCAAATACAATCTGGTAAAAAACGGTCTGACCCCCGAAAACTTAAGACATATTCTGGAGGACCTCGGTCCGACCTTCATAAAAATCGGACAGATTATGTCCAGCCGTACCGATTTTCTGCCGAAGGAATACTGCGAAGAGCTTGAAAAACTTCGTGCGGATGTCAAACCTCTCAGCATTGATGTAATTCGAAAAGAAATCGAAAACGAGCTGGGCCGCCCGGTAAACGAGCTGTTTCAGTCCATCGACGAAAAGCCCTTAGGCAGTGCTTCCATCGCGCAGGTGCACGCGGCAGTTTTACCCAACGGTCAGAAAGTCGTCATCAAGGTACAGCGCCCGTACGTCGCAGATATGATGATGAAGGATTTTGCACTGCTTTCCAAAGCGGCTAAGATGGCGAAAATCTCACCCGTGAACCAGACCGTTGATTTTGACATGGTGGTTCAGGAACTGAAACAGGTTTCCATCAACGAGCTGGATTTCCGTATCGAAGCGGAAACCACGATGGAATTCGAAAACAACATGAAGGACGTCCGCTACGTTACCTGTCCGCAGATCATCCTCGAGTACACCACGCAGCGAATTATGACCATGAGCTTTATCGACGGATTTTCCATCGGAAATCTGGAGAAGCTCGACGCAGAAGGCTATGATCGTAAGGAAGTTGCATCGAAACTGGTCAACAATTTTCTCAAGCAGGTGCTTGACGACGGACTGTTCCACGCGGATCCGCACCAGGGCAATCTTGAAATTTTAAACGGAAAAATCTGCTGGCTCGACTGGGGCATGGTCGGCCGTTTTGCAAAAAAAGAACAGAACATCTTAAAAATGGCCGTCGCGGCGGTTGTGCAAAAAGACGTCAATCTGATGAAAAATGCAGTCCTATCGCTCGGCAAACCGAAACGCCCCATCAACCATCCCGAACTGTTCAACGACATCGACTCCGTAATGGAGCGCTACTGCTCGATGAATCTTGAAGATATGAACATCGGCGAGCTGCTCGGCGAAGTCGTTGAACTTGCATCAAACCACGGAATCGCATTACCGCAGGGATTTTCCATGCTGGTAAGAGCCTTGGTCACCATCGAAGGTGTTGTGGCAAAACTGAATGTCGACGTGAATATGGCGCAGCTTTTCTCCGGAAAAGTAATGCATGATATGCTTGAAGAGTTCGATTTAAAACAGGAAATTCTCGGCGATTCCAAAGCCTTTTACGAAAGTGCAAAAAAATCGCTGACAATTCCTTCATTGTCAGCGGATTTAATGAAGTCCGTCATCAAGGGACAGACCAAAGTGAATGTCGAACCTGTCGGATTTGATCCTCTTATGCAGCGTGTGGAAAATATGGTAAGCGACATGATTCTCTGCATCATCATGGCTTCCGTCATTTTAAGCTCCAGTCTGCTCTGCACCACGAATATGCAGCCGCAGTTCCTCGGAATCCCCGTAATCGGCTTAGTCGGCTTCGTCGGAGCTTTCGGAATGGGTATTTTCCTGATTATTACGATTGCAAAAAGAAGAAAGAAAAAATAATCGCTATAAATTTTTCACTCTCAGTGCACGGATTGCGTTCAGGACCGCGATTACCATAACGCCCACGTCCGCAAAAATCGCAAGCCACATATTGGCGATTCCGACCGCACCGAGAATCAGGCAGGCAAATTTAATTACCAGCGCAAATCCGATGTTTTCATAAACAATGCGAAGGCATTTTCTGGAGATGCGGATGGCCTTGGAAATTTTGATGGGATCGTCGTCCATCAAAACCACATCGGCCGCCTCAATCGCCGCATCGGAGCCCATGGCTCCCATCGCAATTCCGATATCCGCACGTGTCAGAACGGGCGCATCATTGATACCGTCACCGACGAAGGCCAGCTTGCCTTCGGTTCCGTTTTCTGTCAAAAGTCTCTCAACCTCAGAAACCTTGTCCGCGGGCAGAAGCTCGCTGACAAATTCGTCCACGCCGAGTCTTCCGGCCACATCCTCTGCAACCGCTTTTGCATCTCCGGTCAGCATAACCGTCTTCTTAATACCTGCTTTTTTCAGCATTTCCAGTGCTTCCGCGGAATGCTCTTTCTCCACATCGGAGATTACGATATGACCCGCATACTCTCCGTCCAGTGCCATGTGCAGAATCGTTCCGACGCAGTGGCAGTTGATATGACGGATTTCTTTTCTGTGCATCAGTTTGTCATTGCCGATCAATACCTTCACGCCATCTACCGTGGCCTGAATGCCTTCACCGCTGATTTCCTCGATGTCCGTCACGCGGTTTCTGTCAATTTCTTTTCCGTAAGCGGTCTTGAGACTTTTGCTGATCGGATGTGAAGATGCACATTCCGCAAGTGCGGCATATTCCAGCAGTTTTTCGTTTTCAATACTGTTATGATGAACTCCGGTTACCTCAAAAACACCCTTCGTCAGAGTACCCGTTTTATCAAATACAACGGTTTTTACTTTGGAAAGTGTCTCCAGATAGTTGGAACCCTTGATTAAAATTCCTTCCCTGCTTGCGCCGCCGATTCCCGCAAAGAAGCTGAGCGGAATACTTATGACAAGCGCGCACGGACAGCTGATGACAAGGAATGTCAGCGCTCTGTAAATCCATGTTACAAATACCGATGCTTCCGCATGCATCACAAGGATCTGAAATAAGGGCGGTAAAATCGCCAGCGCCAGTGCGGAAAAGCAGACTGCAGGTGTATAAATCCGCGCAAATTTGGAAATGAATTCTTCGGATTTGGATTTGCGGGAACTTGCATTTTCCACAAGCTCCAGAATTTTCGAAACCGTGGACTCGCCGAATTCCCTGGTGGTCTGCACTTTCAAAACACCGGTCAGATTCACGGAACCGGAAATGATTTCATCGCCTGCAAATACATCTCTCGGAACACTCTCGCCGGTTAGCGCAACCGTGTTCAGGGAGGATACGCCTTCCAGAATCAGTCCGTCAATCGGAACCTTCTCTCCGGGTTGTACTACAATTGTAGTTCCAATCTCCACTTCATCCGGATCAACCTGTTCCAGTTTTCCGTCCACTTCGATATTTGCATAATCGGGGCGGATATCCATCAGATTGGAAATGTTCTTTCTGCTCTTTCCGACAGCGATACTCTGGAACAGCTCTCCGATCTGATAAAAAAGCATTACTGCAATGCCTTCGGTATAATCGCCGCTTTTCTGTATCAGTGCCAGCACAATGGCTCCGATGGTGGCAATTGCCATCAGGAAATTTTCATCCAGAAACTGACCTTTGATAATGCCCTTGAACGCCTTCTTCAGAATATCGTAACCGATGATAATATAAGGAACCATGTACGCAATAAACCAGAATGGCTCACGAATTAACGCATCTCTGAGCACTGCGCCGCTTGCGTCGGTCTTAGCCTCTCCGAGGAAAAAATACGCAACCCTGAGTGCAATCATCAGCACCGCCGATATGATAATTCTTATTAATACTTTCTTCTGTTTCTTGGTCATAGTTTTATTACCAACCTTTTGGTCTTTTTCAAATGGAACATTTTCCGGTCATCGGCCTTAGAATTATAAGTAAATTTCGCAGTCGTCTTCAACCTTCTTGCAGTTCTTCAAAACCTGCTTCATAACCGCTTTATCATCTGCGCCTTCCGCAAATTCAACAATCATCTTCTGCGTCATGTAATTCACTACAGCGTTTGCAACACCTTCTGTCTTCTTGGTTGCCTCTTCCATTTTGTTTGCGCAGTTTGCACAGTCCACTTCGATTTTGTAAGTCTTTTTCATAGTTCTTTCTCCTCGTTTTCTCTATTTTTCTCCGTTTCCGGAATCATCAGGTACTATTTTTCTTTTCGATTAAACTCTTGTTTAATCTTTCTACGCAGAGTATACTGAAAATATCAGCAGGGCTCAATAGTTTTGCCCCTTTCATTTCCTTTTGGGATAATTTTATTTCCATTTGGGATAATTCAGACTCAGCTCTGTTTTATCCGTGGGCTACTATGGAAAGAAAATCGACAAAAAGAATTTCAATAATACTTTTCAGGAGAAATCCATATGGTTAATACAGATCATGGCATCACACAAATATTAAATCAGAGCAAAAAAACAGAAGATTTTCAAAAGATATCAGACATTCTTGGCAAAATGAGCGACCCCCGACGGGTACAGATTTTCTGGATTCTCTGCCACTGCGAAGAATGTGTCGCGGACCTTGCGGAAATGACGGAGATGTCCTCTCCGGCGGTTTCGCACCACTTAAGAGTGTTAAAAGAATGCGGATTAATCGAAAGCCGAAGAGACGGCAAGGAAGTCTGCTACCGTGCCGCCGGCAGTCCGCTGAGCGCACTGATGCATACTGTCACGGAAGAGATTATGGCTGTCTCCTGTCCGGACGCGGAAATTTTACCGAAAACAGGCTGTGGCTGCAATCATCACAATCACTCCAAACATTCCGAAGATGCGCATTGCTGCGGCCATAATCACAGTCATACGCATGAGAAACAGTATGAAAAATCTGACAAATCATCCGTTGAATCAGACAATGTGACATCCTCCGAAACATTCGGAAAAGCATCCGAAACGTCCTTCAACTCATCCACCGACAAAGCTCATGACTGCTGCCACATAAACGCACACGACACCCCAAAAAAATCCAACACGGATTATTCAAATCTCGCGCAGGAAATCCATGAATATCTGTCCGAAAATCTGGACACCCACATTACAATTGAATCGCTTTCAAAGCATTTCTGCGTTAACCCGACAACAATCAAAACTGTCTTCCGCGAGGCTTACGGCGATTCCATCGCCGCACACATGAAGGAGCACCGCATGGAAAAAGCCGCTTCCCTTTTAAAGGAAAGCGACTTAAGCATTGCACGTATTGCTGAGGCGGTAGGTTTCAAAACCCAGAGCAAATTCACGCAGGTATTTAAGGAAACCTATCACGTTCTTCCGAAAGACTATCGAAACAATCGTTAGTTTTCGTTAATTGAAACACGATCAAAGCAATCGATATTTTTATTCTGTTAAATCAACCGCTCCCGACATCGTCGAATCTCCGCACGCCGTGTAGGTGTTGATGCAGAACCATTCAATGGCCCTGTTTTCGTAGTTATTGGCAGAATAGCCTTCCTCGTATACGCAAACCGTCACAAGATGGTTTGCATTTTTTACGACCATGCTCTTTACCGGTCCCGCATAGTTTGACGGATGGCGGCTTGTGTGGTAGTTCAGTACCATTTCGTTTATTTCGTCTTCCGTATATTCCGGGCCGTCTGCGGTGTTACTTCCGAGCGTAAAATCCGGATTGATTCCGTCATAATGTACGGACCAGAACGTCGAACCGTCCACCGTCTTTTCTTCCAGAATCGCATATCTGTTTTCGGAATCCATACTGTATCCGAGAGAATCGTATACTTCATAATTCACAAAATAGATTTTTCCGCTCTTTTCCACCTGTCTGATCAGCACCATCGGACCGTCTCCGACGCCGTAACACATCGTGTTGAATACGTTGGCATCTTTGTCGTACTGCCAGGTTGCATCCGCGGAACCGGTGTCAGGAAGGTATTTTTCTTCAAAATCCGCTTCCTTGTTACGTGCCACCAGCTCAGGATCAAAATTGTAGACATTTTCAAGAATCCAGTCCACCGCGTCTGCGTTGAGAACTCGCGGGTAATCCCATACATCGGAAAGCTCGGCATTTCCTTCCGGATAAACCGAAAAATCGCAGTAAAATGAAAGCGTAAACATATTCCGCATAATCCGCGCAAGCTCCTCCGGAGTTTCTCCGCGGAAGTCTTCCGAATTGTTCCAGCAAAACCGATTCAGAAAAGCTTTCAGTTCGGGCGGACAGTCATTGCCTGCAACCGTCTTGATTTTGGTATTGTCTGCCTTCAGCTTCAGCTCTGTCAGGCGCTCGTCAACTTCCTTCGACTTGGTTTTATCGTATCCGTTCTCCAGCGTGCTGATGCCCCTCGAAAGCGTGTTATATGCCTCTTTCACGTCAAATGCAGCAATCTGCTGATCCGCCAGGCCCTCATAGGCATCCGCAATTCCGAGATATGCGGCCACACTCTTCGGATTCATCTCAATTGCTTCCTTGTAGGTCATAATCGCCTTTTCGTAATCCAGCTGCGTGATGTATTTTTCACCAAGCTTGATTTTGTCATTCAGTCGCTTCTTCGGGAATGCAAATGTGAACGCAACAATCAGCACAATTGCGGGAATCACCGCAAATACAATCATTCCCACCAGAATAAAGACCGGAATGAATTTTTTCTTCTTTGTCACGACCTGCGTGCCGTCTGCTTTTACTTCCGCTCCGGTTTCGTTTACAATTTTGTTTTCGTTTTTCACTTCAGCTTCGGTTTCGCTTGCTGGTTCGTTTTTTACATCGTTTTCCGCCATTTCATAATCTCCCGTTTTACATAATTTTTATTCCTGAATTATATAATAATATCCCTGCTTTACGCGATTTATGAGTACTTGGAATACTCTTCGAAACTTTTCTCTTCAAATATATAGAAAAATTATAACAGATTTCGCCCGCTTCCCCAATGGTTAGTTATATACAACTTTAGTTAGTTATGTTTGATTTTTTTCAACCGATATGATACTATAAGAAAGTCGTAAGGATTTGGAACTCAAAACACAAATCGAATACACAGGGGGATTTATTCATGAATACCAAAGAATCATCGGAAGATTATCTTGAAACAATACTGATTCTTTCTAAAAAACTGCCGGTTGTCCGTTCCGTCGACATCGCGAACGAAATGGGCTTTAAAAAATCCAGTATTTCCGTTGCGATGCGCAAGCTTCGCGAGAAAGAACATATCATTATGGATGACAACGGTTACATCACGCTGACCGAGTCCGGCTTAAAAATCGCCGAATCGGTTTATGCGCGCCACGTGCTCTTCACCAACTGGCTGACCGAGCTCGGTGTCGATCCGATAATCGCTCAGGAAGATGCGTGCCGTATGGAGCATATCATCAGCGAAGACAGCTATACCGCGATTAAAAATTTCATCATCAACAATCACTGCAAGAGCTATCGCTCCGATAAAAAGAAAAAAGAATCACAAAAATAAATCAATAAACAAAACCGCCTCTCTCGTATATCGAGAGAGGCATTTCTTTCCTTTTTGGTTTCTTTTATCTCAGAATAATTCTCATTTCTTCCTTGTCAATATTTGCTGCCAGAACCGCTTTCTGCAGAACTTCTTCAGTTCCTCAAACCGCACTTCCAGCTCTGCTCTTTCTTCTGTGCTTACCGGCCGTTCCGCATACAGTACTTCCTCATATACACCGAGAAAAGCAATATGATTTTCGCTAAGATTCTCTACGGAATTTTCACCCGCTTCAACTGTTTTAAATTCTTTTCGAAGCCGCTCCCGATACTCCGAAAGCGTCTCTTCGTTCCTGCGTCCCGCACGAATCCGTTTCAACTGCTCCATGCTGTTTTTACAAAGCCATGCAACTTTTCCGCGTTCGCTTAATTTTTCATATCGTTTGCGCTTAATCAGACGGTCCGTAAAGAAGAGAAGCATCGTAAAAATCACGCCCGCCGCCACCGGAATCACTACTACATACCAGTGCATTTTCAGACCGTTTTTCTTTCCGGTTTCGATTTCGTTTCCGCCTTCCGGCGAATCGCCGTTCTGTCCCGGAATTTCAGGCATATACGGATCTCCTTCGGGATGGTTACCACCGACACTGCTGCCTTCGGACTGCGTCGCCCAGGAAGCATCTCTTCTCATTCCCGGAGTGGGTTCGAAGCCGATCCATCCGATTCCCTCAAGATAAGCCTCCGGCCAGGCGTGCGCCAGCGTGGCATTTACCTCGACCTTCCGCTTGTTATCAATCGTCACGCCAAAGCCCTGCATATACCGCGCGGGAATGCCGTAATGTCTTGAAAGAAGCACAAATGCCGTCGCATAGTAACTGCAGTATCCTTCTTTCTTTTCAAATATAAAATAGTCCAGATACTCCGCTTCGTTCTTTATGCTCTCCGGCAAATTGCCGGGCTTTTCCGTGTAACGGAACTCCCGGAACATGCTTTCCAGAAGCTTTAATTTTTCATAATCCGTCAGTTCTCCCGACTCTGCCCCGTCGGCAATTTTCTTTTCCTCTGCTTTCGCAAAAAGCTCATCAATATATGCTTCCAGCTTCGGAGAAATCTCCGTTTCGGGCAAATAGTATTCATAGATTCTGTCGTGATACTCCAGATAGTCACTGTAATTCATTTTCTGGCGGATTCCGAGGGTTTTCGCCGCTTCGTCGAAACTTTCTTCGCTGACCGTATGCGGAAGCTCCGTGAGGCGTTTAAACGCTTCGGAATCTTTATTGATTCTGCAAAATTCCACCTGATACGATTTTTTGGAATTGCTCTTTTCCGGAAGCGTGTAATCACCGCCCTCCAGGCTCCATTCAAGAGAAGGATTTCGGGAAGGAAGAATTTTTGTCGGCAGGAAAAGACAGGTCGTGTGAAGGTCCTTGTATTTAATGGAAATCGTTCCCCGCTTCACATAATCCGAAAGGGGCGCCTCGTTCATGCCGTCCATAACGGCGGAAACCGTTTCCACGGTGTCGAGCAGTCGTTCATCCAGAAGACTGTCATCCGTTTTCTGCCAGCCGCGGCCGTCAAAGGTATCATAACTCTTTCCTGCTAAGTAGATTTTTCGGTCGTTTGCGGAAAGACTTCCGATTTCCAGAACCACACGCTCCGGCTTTTTCAAATCTCCGCCGATTCCGGCTCTGTCCGAAAAACCAATCATCGGCGTATCTTTATCCCATCCGCTCTGTCCGAAAACATTTTCGCAAAGCAGAATATACTCACTCTTCACAAACGCCCAGACCTTGTCCACAAATCCCCAGTTGTAAGGACTGTAGGCGAATTTCAAAAACAGTGAAATCAGAAAAATCGCAATCAGGAAAGGCGAAACCGCCACAAGGTGTTTCTTCGGATTCGTATCTCCTTCTTTTTTCGAGCGTCTCTGCACTTCATCCACAAGTGTCAGCAGAGAAAACAGAAAAATCATGCTTACACTGATTCGGTTAACCTCCACGGAAGCAAGCATCTTTCCGAGTGTGAGCCTGCCGATTCGGACAGAACCGATACTTCCCGCAATCGCGTTTCTCACCACAACAGCAGCAGAGGAAACAAATGTAGTACCCGCTGTTAAACCGGTTGTTCCTGCAACATTTGTGCCTGATAATCCACCTGCTCCCTGGATTCCATTACCGGCACTAAATATAAGTAGTACTACAAGCGTAGTACATCCTGCGGCCGCCAGTACAATCCGAATCCAGCGATACCGGCTCGCTAATTCCGTAATGAGGAAACATGCGAATACAATCAGAACTTCCCACAAAATCCAGAGATGGTCTTTTATAATATCCATCCTGTCCTTTGACGGAAGAAAAATCCAGAGCCCGAGCAATGCTGTCAGAAGCACACCGGCCAGCACCGCTTTGCCGCGAAGCTTTAAGTGTTTCATCAAAAGAATATATGCACTCGTTACTATGCCGATGATAATCCATGCGGATTTCACATCGCTGTTTTCCAGACCACCGTGAGCAAAAGAAAGTGCCGTCAGCGCAAGGGGCAGAAGGTATAAACAGTCATACAGAAGCTCTGTCATACTACGGCCTCCTTTCCCGCATGCTTCGCGCCTGCTTTTGCAGTCAGTTCGGTGGCAGCTTTTCTTCCGGCCTTTTCAACATAGAGAGGAATAATTTCAGTCCTGTGATCCTGCACTCCGCCCTTGCTCATATCCTCGGCGATGCGATTTGCTTCTTTCTCCACAAGATAAACTCTGATCGGAACCTTCTCCGCATTGATCTGCTCTGCGAGCTCATT
>Ga0247611_10005386_pt1 | contig 16985 bp, 29 predicted proteins | sample 177DNAGHGhighgp2_FD_192422 | JGI IMG/M metagenome (GOLD analysis project Ga0247611, IMG submission 192422) | Sheep rumen microbial communities from Palmerston North, Manawatu-Wanganui, New Zealand - 1770 DNA GHGhigh gp2 | ecosystem: Host-associated > Mammals > Digestive system > Stomach > Rumen... | reverse complement strand
TTGACGCTTATAAAGCAATTTATGATAAATTAAGTGGTCAATCTGCTGATATTTATAGTACTCTTGCACAACGTAATAAAGCCTATGTAACATACTTAAAAGCAGACTACCAGAAAAATGGTGATATTTTAAGTACTTTACAAAATGGCGGCGTTATGGATCTAGATTAGCTAGAAAGCTTAGCTAATAAGTACATTACAGATAAAGACTTAGGCCAAATTACTAATCCTGCTGAATATGGATATAGTATAAATAAATGGGGCCAAGTTATTATAGATAATTGGCAAACATTTTCTGAGAAAGTATTTGGCGAAATTGTAGATACAACTGATGCTGATTATATTGCGGCTTATAAAGCCTTTAATGAAGGTAAGATTCAACGTGATAATCAAATCAAAGATATGATTACTTCTGAAGTTGAAGCAATTAAAGGCGCAAAAGTTGGAGATAAAATTGATATTAGTGGCACCCTTTCTAAGTATGGCGATTCAATCTTTGACGGATTTAATGTTAGTATTGTTGATGGAATTTTAGAGATTCATGATGCAATGCAACTTCCATAGATCGCAACTCAGGTGCTTTCTGCGGCGGTAAAAGCTGGAGATATACTTGAAAGCGAACTGTTAGATTTTATTGCTTCAATTTAGGATGGAATTATTGATGGAATTAAATCTGCTACTGATCTTAATGTAAACGGTACAGATAGTTTCGCTAATATGCAATCCTTTATAACTGAATTTAATAATACCGTATCTGGGTCTGTAATTGATGCTTCTGCATTTTATTATGATACATTCTCTAAGACCTTTAAATTAGATAGCGGAACATTAAAGAAATATGTTGAAGCTAAAACTAAAGAATTAGAGTCATATGGTCTATCTGATGCTGCAATATAGCAATATATTAATGATTAGACTAAAGGATTACAGAGATCATCAATTGATGTTGCTGCTTTATTAGAAGCTGAAGGAAAAGATGAGCGTAATAAGATTGCGACTTCTTTAGCAGAACAAATTAAAGGATTGGACAATTATCATGATATTGCTCAAAAGGCTGCGACTTTACTTGGCAAAACTGATGAAGAAATACGAGATGCAAATGTAGAACATATCTTACAAGTATTAATGAATGGCGGTATTGCTGCGGTAGAGATCATTAAAGATATAAAAGGTGATGAAGTCACTTCTGCAGATATTTCAGCTGCATATAGCGCTAATATTGAAAGAATGCGTACTACTTTAAACGAGCTTAGTTTACAAGCTGGAAATGTAGTTAGTGAATATACTGCGGTTATATTAAATAGTGTTGGCATTACAACAACTGATCTCGGTAATGGAACTGCTGTTATTAATTAGTAGGATACGGATATAGGCGTCGACGATTTAGTTAATGCTTATATTACCCTATATGGTGCATTAAAAAGTAGTAATGAAAGCACAATTGAAGATCTTAATAATGCATTCGCAAAAATGCTTGAAACTTCAGAGTCAAAAGAAACTGCCGCACTTGAGGCATTACAAAATGCCGCTGCAATGACTTGGACTTAGCTTGGCGAATTACTTTCTAAATAGGGTAAACAATTATCAGATATTTATGGTGACCTAGAATCTTATGGAATTGAGCAAATAGGCGCAGGAAAAGTTCGTATATTTGATTTCTTTGCTTTTGCACAAGAAATGGGGTATGAATATGGCTCTCGTGAATTTACGAGTGCGCTTAAAACATATAATCAAGGATTAATTAGTTATGATAAAGAAGTATCTTCAAATATTCGTGATGAAATTAATTCATTATTAAGCGCAAAGCCTGGCGATCAAGTTGATCTAACTTATCTATGGGATGCCTATGGTGCAGATACGATTAATGAGATTCTTGCTCAATATGGTGCAAGTATTCATAATGGATTACTTACATTAGAAGATAATGCCGATATTACTGGCATTATAACTTCCTTAGGACAGCTTGCCGCTGCAGCGGGAGATATGATTCCTTCTGAATTGGCTGAATTAGAAGATGCTATTGCTGAATTATTAAGCAAGATTACTGATTTAATTTCAAAAGGATTCAAAGGCGAATTAAATAATGCAGATAAGCAAACAGTAACCGAATGGGCTGAACTTCATAATTTAGATATTTCCTGGCAAAAAACTGCTAACGGATGGAAAATAGCTGAATCTTCTATTTGGGATTGCTATAATGCGGTTAATGACCTTAATATTGCCGAAGGCGAAGTATTACGTACTTAGATAAAGCAATCTAAAATAGAGCATGATGATCGTTATGCGGATAGTCAACGAACTGCTGCTCATATTAATGATCTTCAAGATGAATTAAACATAGAACAAGAAATTGCGGCATTTAGGGAAAAATAGTAGATAGTAAGACCACTCGTAGCAAAAGGAGCAAAGCTTGATTTCTTTGAAGGGTTAAATGGAAATGTAGATATGTATACACGTCCATGGATAGATAATGCAGATGGTACACATTCTTCTGTTAGTACAGCTCATTTTAACTTAAATGATTTTTCTGAAGAAATTGGTGTTCAAGAAATTCCATTTTAGGCATTATTTACTCCAATACCAGTAAATGCGACAAAAGAAAGTGATATTTGGTCTAATGAAAAATTAGATGAATATATAAGTCAAGTTTTAAAAGATGCTCAAGCTGCTGCTGATGAAGCTGGACAAAAAATTAATATTGACTTTATTAAAGCGGCCGATACTGAAGGTATGCTCATAGATATTAAATAGTTTGGCTCTGATGTAGAAAAAGAATTTAATGATATGGATATTGAAGCATAGCAGCTACATGAATGGAGCGAAGCTTGGGAAACTATGAGGAGAAATAAGGATGAATATCCTGATAATAGTGCTCGTATTGCCGCATTAAAAGAAGAGCTAGCACTCGCACGCGAAATTAATGCTGAACGCGCAACTTCAAAAGATGATTCGTTTGATTTTATGAACAATAAAATTCCTGCGGGTCAAGAAAATCCATTAACATATGCTAAGAATTTAACTAAGGCGTTTAAGGCTATTAATGATGCTTATAAAGTTAAAAATACATATGATCTAAATGCTGGTGGCGTAAAACGTACCAGAACTGGTTATATGGGATATGAAGATTTCTATAATATTGTTAATGAGCTTAATAATATGGCCGCGGTATCTGGGCATGCTATTCAAATTGGACATACTATTGAAGGCAATGCCTATGAATTAGATGGCACATTAGAATCTGCTTCTAACTTTATTACAGAAGGTATTAAGACCTTAACCTCTGTTGATAGCGGTGACATGATGGTTAATATCGGAGCATTAGGTATTAACCTTGCTAAAGGTGGAGAAGATCTTAAGAACGGTATCAAAGATGGCGTAGACGCAATTGCCGATGCTGAAATTGCTGCGATTGATGCTATGATTTCAGTATTAGAAGTAATTGTTGCTATGGAATAGTTAAAAGACGTTGATACTGATCAAGATATGGAAATAGATCTCGGTGAAATGTTCCATTTTACTGGAGATACTGAAGATCTTGAATTTGCAGACGCCTTTACTGACAAATATGAAGAAATCCGCAAAAAACTCGTTAAGATGATGGAAAATAATCCTGAATTTAAAAAAGCAATGGAAGCTTTTAAGATTAATGGCACAGCCATGTCTGATCTTATTAATATGAGTTTTTAGGATTTAAAGAAAGCAGGAATAGATTTAAAAGGTTATCATGCAGCTATTAATAGTTTATATAAGGCGGCATTATCTGATAATTATGATCTTGATGATGTTGCTAAGAGTGTTAGAGAAGAATTAATTAATTCTGGAATTACTGATTTAGAAGTTGATGTTGGTGATTATTCTTTAATTATCAAAGGCGGTAACATAAGCGTTGTCGATTGGAGAACTGGTGGCGCGCAAGATGCTATAAAAGCATTTTTAGATCATAATGGACTTAAAGATACTGAGCAGCATCGTAAAGAAGCCTAGGCTGCTATCTAGACTGCAATTAGTAATTATACTGAAGGTAAACATCTAGATGAAATTTCATTAGAGTATGTTCTTAGAGTAAATAATCGCTTAGTTGTTGACGATGATGGCAATGTTACTGGTGTTATATATGATGGGCATACATATTCTAAAAGCGATACAGATAAGTTTAAACGAGCAATTGCAATGAACTATATTAAGGATCGAGGTATACTTGATCCTAATAGAAAAGAGATCACTGATGTTCAATTAGAGGGTAATGTTGCAACATATAACTATAAAGTTGGTTCAAAGAATGTTGAGTTTAAGATAACATATGATGATTAGGGTGGCATCGAGAGCGCTAATTATAACGTTGATGGAACAGAATACAGCAGTATATAGGAAGCATAGGACAAAGGATATGAATCTATGCTTAAAAAAATAGTTGAAGCTGGTGCCGCGACAGATATTGATGACGCTAAAACGAAACTTTCTAAAGATGTATATTTATATCAAGAATGGAATATTAGAACAAAAACTGAATTAAAGTTTGAAAAAGATGGAAAGACAATTGATATAAATAATTTTACTGGTGCGGAAGCGCGTAAAGAGTTAGCTAGTTTGACACCCGATATGTTAGCTGATATTGCGAAAGTTAATGGTAAAACTGGTAATATTGATGTTACATTGCCTAATACTGGAGTTACTTTTACAGTCCCTGGTAAAGGAATTGCTATAGAAGCTGATGGAAAAGATACTGGTGCTATTGATACCAGTGCATTGCTTAGTTATATTCAATAGAACTTATTAGGACAAGATTTAGGTTTATAGGAAAATATAACCGCGGCAATCACAACAGCATTCTAGAATTTAAGTAATATTGATCCATCAAACTTATCTGAAGCCGCGTCAGCAATGGGCAATTTGGCAACATAGGCTGGTGCTTTAGCTAATGTAGATTGGGATAAGATTATTAAGGGAATGAATGGAATTAATCCTCCAGAAGGAAATCTTCCTGATGCTCCGGGTGATAATCCAACAAAAGGCAGTAATAATCCTCCTTCTACAAAAGATTCAATGCTAACATTAGATGAAATAATTAAACGTGGTATGATTCTTGGGTCAGCTGGAGCAAGTGATGTTGGAGGTCTTGGTAGAGGAAAAACTCCAACAATTTCACTTAGTTCGGTTACTGGTACTGCACAAACATTAGCGATATAGCCTGCCAAGGCTGTAGTTGATGAAGATTTAGCTAAACATATAGAAGACATTCCAACTGTTGAAGCTCCTGTTGATGAGATTACATTAAATGTATAGTCTTTTGAAAATTTAAAAACTGTTGGTACTGAAGCCGGTAATGCTGTTGCTGAAGGTTTTACTGAATCAATAGAAAATATGCCTAATTAGCTAGAAAAAGTATTAGGTTCTGTAAGAGAACATTTTAATACTTTAGTTGAAGATGTCAAAACAGCTATTAGCACAATAAAAGATGAATTACACTCAATACAAGAGCATGCGTCTATTACATGGACAATTACTGCAAATGACGGTAGTGGTAATGAAAATAGTCTAATTAATCAACTATTTAATGGTAATTTAGGAAGCGCATCTAATAGTGGCGGAGTAGAATCTGCCGGATTAGGAGTTCCAGAGATTCCAATTAATATTACTATTAAAATAGAAGAAGTACAAGATTCTATTGAGCAACTTCAAAAGTTATTGGAAGAATTAGCAAATACTCCATATGAAATTCAATTAAAAGCTAATATCGAAGAAGTTATTACTAAATTAGAGCAAATTAAAACAGAATTAACAGACTTAACTTAGTCTACTCATGATGTTGAAATAAAGTTAGTAGACATTGAAATGGTGATAATGCATCTAGAAGATGTCGTTACTTTACTTACAAATATCGGTTCTTCAATTACAGAAATTAAGATTAATGATGAAGGTATAACTAAAGCATCTGGTGAGCTTGATACCCTAAAGGGGAAAATGACTCCAGAAAGTACTACTTATACTATTACTGTTAATGCTGATCCAATTCCAGCACCACCATCTGATGCATCAGCCACTTATACTATTACAGTAAAAACAATTGGCGGTGGCGGTGGTGGACTTCCAACTGTTGATAAACCAGGCGCAACTGGTTCAAAAAATTTACCAGGCACTAGGACTCTTTCTACTTGTGCAACTGGTAATTTTGGTCTTGCAAAATCTAAAGGCACATTGATGGGTGAACTTGGCCCAGAACTTGTAGTTTCCAATGGCCGCTATTTTGTAGCCGGACAAGACGGCGCAGAAATGGTTAATTTAGCTGATGATGCGATTGTTTTCAATCACTTACAAACCGAACAACTTCTAAAGAATGGAATGTCTGCTGGTCGTGGTCGCGCCGTTACCAATGAACGCAATGCAGTCGCATTTGCAACTGGTAATATAAATGGCGGCCCTGCTATGGCTTCTGCTGCTTAGGCTTTAGCTACATTAAAACAATTACGTGCTATGTGGCAAGCACTAAAAGGTGCTTCCATATCTGACCTCGCCGGCGCCGGTGGCGGCGGTGGAGGTGGAGGCGGCGGCGGAAATGAAGACAAAGCCGTTGATCCAAAAGAATGGGTAGCTTTAGTTGAAAGATGGTATAACTTAATGCAGAAAATTGCCGTTCTTGAGCATCAGATTACTCATGAAGAACAATTACGTTCTACAATACAATCTGCATGGAATAAGAATGGTACTGCATATGCTAAGAGTCAAGTAAAGTCACTTAATGCATTGCGCGAGCAAATGCAACTTCAAGAATAGCTTAATATTAGTCGTGCAGATTATTATGATAAGCGTCGAGAAGCATTAAAGAACAGCGCATTAGGATAGATAATTGAATTTGATGAAAATGGCTAGATGCTATTTAAGAAAGATCTAGACCCATCAAAATTCGATGGATTCACTGATGCCATGGAATGGCGTACTTGGTTAACTGGTTATGATGAAGATCATAAAGCAAGATTTAGTAGTAAAGAGAAATATGAAAAGCTACGTGCTGCTGGTTTAATTCCTGATCATGTATATGATAGTAATGGTAAAGAAATTACTATGGATTCAGATTAGGATGGCGAAGTAACTGATCAAGAGAAAGAAGATTACTATTATAATGTAACTAAGCAAGTATTCGACAATATGGATGAATATCAAGAAGCTTAGTAGTCATTATATGATTCAATTCAAGAAGGTCAAGTTACATTCTTGGAATTACAAGAACAGTATAATGAACTTCTGAATGAAATGTATGAGAATCAGATGGATCTTGAAGAGAAGGTACTTGACGCCATTGAAAACTTAAAGCAACGTGAAATTGATGAACTTCAAGATACACGCGATGCATTAGAAGAATCGGTTGATAAATATATTAATGGTTTGTCTGATGCATTGAATAAAGAACGTGACATGTACGATAATCAAGAAGCTTAGGATAATTTAAATCGTAAGCGTAGATAGCTTGGTATACTTGAACGTTCTGGTGGGTCTGCAACTGATATCAAGGCTTTACAAGACGAAATTCAATCTCTTGAACGCGATCAATACTTTGATTTATAGCAACAGCAAATAGATGCAATTAGAGAAGCATCTGATTTACAAATTGAGCGTATGGATCAGTAGATTGATATAATGACTCAATCATTAGAGTATTAGAAAGCTTACGGACTCCTTTGGGGCGAAGTTTATACTGTAATGGGCTAGGATGCTACTACAATCGCTCAATTTATCGCTGGCCATAATCCAGAGTTCTGGGAATCTTCTCCACTACATAGTGATCAAATGATGAATGATTATCTATTTGGAGCGCAGTAGTGGCAAGAATTTAGAAAGAATACAGATGAATATGGTCAAGCCTTAATTGGTCTATATAATTACACTATAAATCAAGCTTGGGAAGATTTTGATAAATCAGCTAAGAATACTTACGGCGCAACATATAATGAAGAGCGTAAGAAGAAAGCTCGTGAGATATATGAAGCTGAATTTAAAGAATCTAACGATGCGACCGCGGCTGCTGAAAAAGCTAGATTATATTTAACTGGTGAACAGATTATAGATAAACGTAAAGAAGAAATTACTGGTTATGGTAGGACTTATGAGGTTGGCGATAAATCTGATCACTGGGAATATAGTTAGATTCAAGGCGATGATCAGAATCACCGTGCGCATCATTATAAAGATGGTATTTATACTGGCGAAACTAAAAAAGAAGCTCATACTTGGAGCGGTGAAACCTGTAGTAAATGTGGATATGCTAAACCGAAACCACAAGCTAGTTCTGGCGGTGGTGGTGGAAGTAGTTCTGGTGGCGGTGATAGTAAGGTATGCCGTAGCTGTTCCAGCGGATGTAAAGTAAATTGTGGAGGAAATAATTCAAATACTAAGAGTGATAATACTTCATCCTCTACTTGCAGTACCTGCGGTGATAGCTGTAGAAAAACATGTGGATTAAGTTGCTCGACAGATTGTGTGGGTGGCAGTAAAGGGAAGAATTCCAATAGTAGTGGTTTTAAACGAGCAAAGAGCCGCGCAAATGGCGGCTATGTTGGCCATGGTATTTACGAACTTGGTGAGCAAGGCACTGAAACAGTTCTAACTGCTTCTCAAACTCAAGTTCTTCGTAATAATATCTTATCTAATCGTCCAAGTTCATTAATTTCTTTACTTAAGACTTACAATGAAGGCTTTAGTAACATGAGTAATCCATTTAATACTTAGCCAACCACAGAAGATAATTCCACTAATATTGATAAAATTGAATTAACGATGAATGTACAACAAATGTCTAATGATTATGATGCACGTCGTGCTGGACAAGAAATGATGAACGAAGTAATGCGCATTGCTCGTAAGACAAACGCAGCGAATAGTATAAGGAGGTAAAAGGCGAATGGGTGTAGCAAAATTAGTTGGGAATGAGGTAGAGACTCCGTCTCTATCTCAAACCCAAGTTTATAAAGTGACTCATGAAGGGCAGAATTATCTGCCCTTCATGCAGCGCTCTTTTATTAGTTTTTCCTATGGCGGGAAAAACATTGAAGATTTTAATTTAATTGCAGTAAATAGAGATGATCGGATGGAGCGTAACCTTTATGCCGATTTCAATGATTTAACTACTTCTTATGATATAATTTAGGGCGAGTTTTATTGGGGAACGCATTATGCTACTAATAGTTTAGAATTAGAATTAGCCACTGATGGAATGACATAGCGCGATTTAGATGATTTTAAACTATGGTTTAGAGCTGGTTAGGTTAAAGAACTTATATTAGCAGAGCATCCTAATCGCGCAATTATGGCGCGTGTAGCAACACCACCTCAAATGAGTATGATACCATTTGAATAGAAAATTACTATTCCTATAGCAATGGGTGAATCAGTATTTAATTATGATACTAGTACTACATTATACAGGGGAAATATTACATTAGAATTTGTAATGGATGAACCTTTTTGGTATGCTAAATAGAATTTACTTGGCTTACAAGATGTGGTCTAGGGTAATTATAAAGAACGTTGGATAGATGCGAATGGAATAGAAGTAGATGTACGTAATACTCCGGACGCATTAAAAATTATTTATGAGGATCGAATTCCGCTTGGAAGTACTGTTGCAGTTTCAGTATTTTTAGGTGGCAATACATATGCTACTGTAAAATATGATGATATTTCTGCATTAATTGCTGAAGCTATTACTGATACAGAATATGATAATGCTGTAAGTAATGCATTATTAGGTATAGAACGAGAATCATATATTAAAATTGGATCTGATGGCTCTGTTACTACTGCATTTGCAGAAGCGGAAAATGCTAATAATGTATCTGAACCAGATAATAGTGATACTTCTGAAGGAGACGATAGTACCGAGCCGACTGGTGATGAATCAAATGATCCTTCTGAAGAAGAACCAACTATTACTTACAGTTATTATAAAGGCGCTTCTATTGCTAGACAATATAATGGTAATTATATCGGCGGCAAAATCGGTGGTGCTGAAATAGCTGGTTCTTCAGAGAATGTAGAAGGAATCACTCTTCTTCCTGGTGACATGGCATAGTTATATTATGCAGGAACCGCGCCATCTCCAGTTAAAATGCAATTTACTTTGAAGCCATTATTTAGGTCAGATTTTGTAATACAAAGTCCTAATAATAAATATGGTACGCCAGAGGTTCCTTATAATACAATTAGTTTAACCGCAACGAGAGAACATAAATTCTAGTTTAGTCTACCTTTATTATACGCTAGTTATTAGCAAGTATTACAAATATTTGATAATGAAAGTGTATTACGCGATAACTTAGCATGGCTAACTGTAAGAGAAACAATACGTGATACTGTAAAAGACGCTTATGTACGTGCGTGGGCGAATAAAATTATTGATGCCTTTGATACTTCTACTGGTATTATCGTGGGCGCAGATGATATTCGCGGCGAGCTTAAGCGTGGTATGATGTATATGTTCCTTGATGCTAATGGAGAAAGTAATGTGCTTCCAGGCGATCCAATTCCTGGGATGCCTGCTACTTTTGTATTTGATGGAAAGACTGGGCGCGCGACCGGGCAATTTAAAATACGTAATCCATATAAAACAAATTTGAATTTAGCTATGGCAAATGGAGATTCTATTGCTGAAAAAATTTAGCAAGTAAAAGATGACCCCGATACTTTTATAGATATTGTACAAAATGTTGGAGATATGGTTAAGAGTAATTACTTAATGTTAGACGAAAGAAATGTTTTAGATAGTAATTTTTAGGTTCAATAGTGGACTACAGTACATCCAGATTATGCTTATTTAATTACACATAATCTTTCTAGTAATTTAGAAAATGTTCATTTTGAGTTTAAGAATCTATATCTATAAGAGTCAAAGGAGGAATTTTCATGGTTAATGAAGTAAGTATTCCTAGTCTTCGTAACTATGAGGTTTCTATTTGGACACTTCAGGACAGGTTTTTATCTGTCCTGAAGTGGTTCAATTTAGAACAGAAAGGACAAATATAGGAACCATAGATTACGTTGAAGGATGATGGGACATAGAATTTTAATTTTTCTATTCCTAAATTTTACAAAGTTGGAAACGATAATGTATTGAATCCAATGTGGCATCAGATTACTGAATAGCCTTTGATTGCTAATATGCATAAATTAAAGGTAATATTTAATAAAAATATTGGCCAAGAAACGATAGATGATTTAGATACTTTTGTAATTAGATTAAATAATCTATTATTAGATTTATTTGATTAGCCATTTAATTATACTACTGAAGATTTTGTTAATAAAAATATTAATGAAATCTTATTAATAGTTGAAGCCGCGATTAAGGATTTTTCTGATGCAGAAGTCAAGTTCTTAAAATTAAAGCGTGAATTAAATCTAGAAGAAGTAATATTAGAATTTCTTGTAGTATCTGTTACAGAAGAGCATTCAGAAGATAATATTATGATTGACGTATCTGCTGAAGGTTTAGCTTTCCATGAGCTAGGAAAAATTGGTTATAAGATTGCATTATCTAAAGATGATTTTTTAAATGATTTATCTGAATGGTTTGAAACTAAACCTAAGACAGAAGCGCCATAGCAAGATATTCATTATTGGAATAAAAAAATTTTTGGTGAAGATGATAATCTTATCACCAATTGGAAATATAGAGTAGAAATGGATTGGTCTGCTCATAGTTAGGCTAAGGCTCGTTTAAGTACGCAAGTTTATGAAGATGAATATGTATCTTCATGGCAGGCTGAAGGCAATGAAATGGTTGCTCGATATGTAGAGGGGCTACGTGTTAAGTGGCGCTCTATAGATGTTAAAGAAAGTAATATTTATAACATTACTCAGACTATTGCAGAGACTTTCGGCGTATTTTGCCGTTATGAATATGAATATGATGTTAATTATTAGATTATAGGACGTACTGTCGTTTATTATAATAATTACGTTCGAGATAGACAAAATCATTTTGATTTAACATATCCTTATTCTACATCTTCAATTTAGCGTATTACAGATAGTAGTAATATTACAACTAAAATGTATGTTCGCGCGGTTGATAATGATTCTCAGGGTGCGGAAACAATTACTATTATGGATGTAGATGCTAATAAAAGTAAAGAAGATTATTTATTAAATTTTGATTATTTACATAAAATCGGTACTATTACTGAAGAACAGTATGAAGAAATAAAAAATTATGAAACTAGATTATTTATTATAAATAGTTAGTTATATCGTATTAAAGAACGAATGGATATAGTTTCTGCCGAGTTAACTAGACAAGAAGCAAAATAGAAAACTGCGGCAGATGCCTTATAGTTAGATGAAGAAAGAAAGCTAGCTGCATAGGATGCTTTATCTGCATTGACCGATGATGAAGGTGAACTTCCTTATGAAAAAACTTTCGTAGCCATACCGGCAACTGATAGAGAAGGATATTATTACATATCTGCGCCAGTAAAAGGTATTAAAGAAAATACTATTCATCTTTATGCGGAATATGATATGGCATTAAAACAACCAAAAGCATCAAGTGAAATTTTTGGATTTTCAATTATTAGAGATGAATTTGGTGAAGTTGATAAAATCGGTTTTTCTTCTAGTAGCGAAATTCGTACTGGTTGGATGCATTGTAAGTATGATCCTCATTTTTATTACGAACAAGTCATTGCGGCTTGGGAAAATAGATCTATAATAGATGGATAGGATTACGAAAACTCTACTGCAGAGATACGTAAATTAAAGTATTGGTTATATGGTACATTAGTAGACTTTGCGCGTGTTGATGAAACATATACAGATAATGAATATATGGAAGCAGCATATTGCGATGGTGTTGTCCGTTTAGATACGCATGAGGTAGTATTTAGTGAAGTAGATCGTAGCCGCGCGGTTTCAGAGGAAGATATCGCAACATACTATGATGAAAATACCGGCTTAGTAGATATGACAGAAATTAATGATATAATTGCAACGCCGAATCTGTATTATAATTATTAGTATTATTTAAGATATAAATCAGAAATTATTAATGCTTTTAATAGAATGATGGGCCCGGCGCTACGTGAAGGTTATTGGCAGCCTGAAAATTATAATGATTATGGCGATGTATATAAAGATAAATTTTTACTTTATCCGCACCAAGATGGTAAAAATCGTCATTTAGAAAATTATGATAAGCCTGCTGAAAGTGGCCATGTATCATTTATGTGGGATTGGAAGAAGTAGTATGATAATGAAGAACCATTTATTTATCAATCTACTGTTGATGGTAAGATGGAATAGCATATAGCTATTAATTTAACCAAGAGCATGGATCTAATTAAAGATCATGCAAAAGACCTTACATTCTTTTATTATGATGTTGGCGTAGTTTAGACTATTTATGAAGTGCAACAAAAGATTGCTGAATATAGTAGTACTTTATATACTAAAGAAGAAGATGGCTAGTCTGGTGTAGACTGTGCTGTGCTTAAAGAAACCGCACAAGCAATATTAGCATAGAAAAAAGATGTAATAGATTCTATAGTAAATACTAGTGATAAATATGCTTTAGATTAGCTTATTTCATTTTGTAATATAATTAATGATAATATTTCTGGAAATGAATTATAGAACAATGTAACTTTAAGTAATATTTCAATTAAATTATTACAAGATATAAGTGAAAAAATAGACAATTTAATTGAAGGAGCAACTAGTTGGCAGTCTCGATATTAGGATTGGATTAATGTTACAACAAATGCTAAGACATTTTATGAACAATATTGGAATAAATTATATGGAGCTGTTCTTGATGCTTCAATATTAGGCGGCGTTGGAATTGTACAAAAAGATCCTAAAAAAATATTATCTGCGCAAATTGAAAAAACGAGAAAGGCAAGGGAAAAATTAGAAGCATTATGCAAAGATACTTCAATTTTTAATCCTCCATTAGATATGAAGCAGGTAAATGCATTTTGTAACCTTAGTTGTAGATTTTAGGATAGGGATGATCAAACTGTACTAATTATAATAGATTTCACTCAAAAAATAGGAACTGCCATTCTTCCTTATTATTAGGAATATTATACTAAATATTCATAGCTAATAAATTATCTAAAAACAATTAAAGATTCGATTAATATTATTAATAATCGCCGCAATTCACTACACTTACAAGTGCAATATGACTGGATTGCATAGTTAGTTAAAAACGGATTACGTTCATTAACTGTAGGATCATAGTGTGAATTAGGTTGGATTATTGATGCAGATACTATGCTAGATAATGAAGGCAATGTTATTTCTGAGCCAATACCAGTTTTAATTTTAACTGATGCTAAAAATTTAGGTGAAACAACAATTAAATATTTAGCAACTGGCATGTTTGATTATGAATATTATACTGGCGATGAAGTACATGGAATAGAATATCATACTAGAGAAATTAATCTGCATCAAGAAATGCCAGAATATCAGCCATTCTTAGGTTATTATAATATAACAAAAGATTCTAAAGATGTAGTAACTAATGTAGAAACTATAACATTATCTGGTGTAAATATTAGTGATATTATTTATGAAACAATTCAGCCTAATGGGAAAATTTATCCTAAATTTAATACTTATCATTATCGTAAAGTATATCCTCGTTTATATTTTGATACATTAAAATTAAAGAATAAATCAGACGAATTATATATTCAACTTAATGGACAAAATTTAAAAGATAATGAAGATTATTATACGGTGACAGATGATAGGTCTTAGGGATTAAAAGTATTAGGAGTCGGATATTATACTACATTAAAGCCTCATACATTATACCGTTTTGGCGCGAAGTAGGTAATGATTGATATACTATATACTCTTTCTAACGCTGATGTAGCAATTTATTTAGATGCTGTTGCCGTTATGAGAGAAAATGCTTTCCCAAAAGTATCTTATAATGTAGAGCTAAGTGTATTAAATCCAGAAATTATTAAAAACGCATATAACTGTTTAACCTAGATAGTTTCAATTAATGATACGGATTTATAGTTAGAAGATGTAAATGGCTATATTTCTTCAATTACAATGTCTCTTGACATGCCTTGGGAAGACTAGGTTGAAATTAAAAACTATGAAACTAAGTTCGAAGATTTATTTTCAACTATAGTAGCTCAAACTGAAGCAATGAAGAAATCAGAGGGAGGCTTAAATACTGCGATTTCAGCATTCTCATCTGACGGTTTAATTAAATCTTATATTTTACAAAATAGTATTCGTTCTGCTAATCTATAGCAATTATACTATGGCGGCAAGCTTACTATTAGTGAAGAAGATGGTATTTTAGCAACCGCTGACAATAATGCTGGCGTAGTAGCTATTCGCGGCAATGGTATTTTTACTGCAACTGAAAAAGATTCCAATGGAGATTGGAAGTGGAATACTGGTATTTTACCAAGTGGCATTAACGCTAATTTAATTACTACTGGACAATTAGATACTAATTTAATTCGTATTTTTTCTGGGGATGATCTTAGTTTCCAATGGGATGGCGATGGGCTATATGCTTATCGTAGCATATATGATAATACTATTCTTAATGAAAATGATGAATATTAGGAAATTATTGATACTACAGAATCTTTAGCGGCGAGAACTGATGCATTAAATAATAGTTAGAATCAACTTGATTATAAACAATATGTTAAATTTGATGGAACTGGATTAAGCTTAGTTGCTGAAGATGGAGTTTTTGTACCAAAAAAAGTAAGTACTACAGATAATAAAATAAATTATATTTATCGTGATGATCCATTATAGGCGAGTGTAGAAAGAGTCAAAATAGGCTGGAATGGATTAATTTTAAGAAACTGGGATAATGAAAGAACATTATATGCTGATCCAGATACTGGTAATTTAATAATTAGCGGTACTATTACAGCAACAGCTGGTCAAATAGGCGCATGGCATATTAATACATATGGCTTGTCAAATAATAGTCAAACGTTGCTTTTAAGCGCGGGCGATAACAATATCCCTCCAGGAATATTTCTTGGTACTACACCTATGGCTTCTACATTTATTTTTGGCGGTAAGACTTATTTTGAATACACCGATGATACTGATAAGATTTATTATAATGAAGAATTTCAATATGGCGAAACAGGAGATGTTACTCCAGGTGATTTTATTTAGAATTCACCATTTTATACTAAAAATGATGATGAAATAATTGTAGTTAAACCTAAATATACCGTAACTGAAGTTAGAGCAAATGTGATGGAAGGTGAAGGTGAGGAAACATATGATGATGATATACCAACAGAAGGGTCTGTTGACATAGAAATAACATCTACCACTACTGTTATATATATTACCGATGATAAATAGAAGTATATCAAAAAGAGTAATGGATAGTACTTAATCTATGATAATAATACATCTCCAAGTGCCGAGTGGTATAGGGATTTAAAAAATATATTTAGTTCTAATAATGGCTATGAAGCATATGTAGATGTTATAAAAGGAACAACGATGCGTTTAGCTGATCCATAGCCAGATCGCAATCTACATTTAAAGGCGTCTGGTGAAAAAAATGCTAAATTAACAATTACCGCTGCGACAGATGCTAATGGCGAAACAGATGTTACAATTCTAGGTGGAAAAGTAGGTAATTTTAATATTACAAAAGATGGATTAACATCAGGCAGTATGTCTGGATCTAAAATAGATACTACTAATATAATTTAGCATGATGGGCAAGCTAAATATAATGTTGGAGCCTGTATTTGCGATATAAATGTAGACGCTGCATCAGGTATCATGACTATAACACATGCCAATGGACAATAGCAGACTTTTAATTTAGCCGCGATGGCATTTTACAAGGAGGCTGTCGCGGCGGCTGGGAAATTATCCTTGGATTTAAAAAGAGAAGGCGATACTGTAACGGCAACAGCTTCTTCTGGACTCGCCTCTACTACTAAGACTTTAACTATTCCTGTTAGTAGT
>Ga0247611_10005385_pt1 | contig 16985 bp, 10 predicted proteins | sample 177DNAGHGhighgp2_FD_192422 | JGI IMG/M metagenome (GOLD analysis project Ga0247611, IMG submission 192422) | Sheep rumen microbial communities from Palmerston North, Manawatu-Wanganui, New Zealand - 1770 DNA GHGhigh gp2 | ecosystem: Host-associated > Mammals > Digestive system > Stomach > Rumen... | reverse complement strand
AACCACCGACATAAGCCTTTTTGGTTGCATTATTACCGGCAGCAATAACGAAGATTCGACCTGGGCCTACTGAACTTGCCACGGCCTTTGATATTCTGTCGTTTCCATCATGAGGACCTGCTGGTGTGCTAACACTCACACTGATAACACAAGGCTTACCCACACTGTCAGCATAAGAGTAAATATACTTTATACAGTTGATAACTTCTACTTCAGAGACACTTAGATTCAATGAACGCGAAGAGCACAACACAATATCAGCACCTGGAGCCATACCACCATAGCCATTGACATGTTTTCCAGCCGCTATACTTGTTGTATGGGTTCCATGTGCACTTGTTTTGTCATCGGTGGTCAATGTATCAATCTGTTCTCCCATGAACACCGAACCAGGCAACGCATTACCTCCCACAATTGCCTCATGACCTGTATTGTTCTGCGGATCATAGACGCGGACGATCCTTCTACGGCTTGGATCGTCTGTATCGCGGAAAGCTATATGTTGATAGTCAAAACCATTATCAATAATTCCGATAATCACGCCACTGCCATCGTAGGCTTGTGGCAAGCCGAAATCTGTTCCATTCAATACCTGACCGGCTCGGGTCTTAATTAATGTTGAATCAGTACACAACTCTAAGAGTTTACTCACTTCAACGTTTTTAACCCCTGGAATATCAGTCAGTCTATCCAAAGCTGCAACAGGGACTTGAGCTGTCACAAAATCATCAAAGATACAGTTAACGAGCACACCATGCTGCTGCAATGGTTTAATAGCTGATTTGTTTTCTATATCAATAAAAGCGTCCACCATCTCAACACCATTGATCATCTTGCTTGACACATATTGTGGCGCTGAGATTCCATGGGCATCCATCATGTGTTGATAATCATTACGATCTCCCATCAGGAGCTGTAACGGTGTCGGTCTCAAACCCTGCAACTGAGCGAACCCAACTGCCAATGTCAACAGGGTCGCAATAGCAATCATAATTCTTTTCATCTGTATATCAGTTTTTTATTTTTTCGCAAAAGTAATCATTTCTTTTTAAACCACAAAATAACGCCATGACTCTTGAGAGTCAACTCACTAACTCAAAAGGATGGAGATAATACCTGTTACATCAGCGATGGAGATTTTCTCATCTTGATTCACATCAGCATTCACCTTATTGAACCCTATATAATCACCCGCCAAGAGATAATTGATCAGGTCCGTCACATCCTTTATGGTAACGACGCCATCGTCATTGACATCGCCCAAGAGGATTGCAGGTTCTTGCTTAATTACCTCGATAGTAAAGGAGAGATGATTAATATCAAAAGTGAACAAATAATCATTGCCATCGCCAGTAAAATAATAAGAGAAGTCGTTGTTGCGTTTTGCTGTACTATATTGAGTCCCAATAGTGACAGTTGTGGTTGAGGATGGGCCATAGCGATAGGTGCCATTAAATGCTGTCCAGTCATTATTCCATGCTTCAGGTCCTCCGTCAGCAAAGACAAAATAGATGGGTGCGTTAATGGTCAGAGTATCTACATAGACACCGTTACCCATATTGGTCATTCTTCCCAACGGCTCAGTGAGGCTCCAATTGCCCTCACCGCCCACAATAAAAATTTTCGCACTATCTACGGGCTCTTCACCACTATCGTCAAGGAAGTTAAGCGTTTCAAACAATGCATCCATCACCTGTCCGTTCTGGTTATCCCACCATCCACAATTATACCAGTCGGTCGTCACATGATTCACGTAGTTGATGCCGTACTCATTAGCTTCGGGGAACCACCAGTAGAGGCCATTCACATGGCTGTGTGCATTCAGCGTTTCTACAAGAGCCGTGGTAAATGCCTTCTGACCTGCTTCGGTGGCAGGCCAAGTGGATTGCAAGTCATAATTGGCTCCTGAAGGATAATAGGCATGAGGATAACCAGTTTCTACAATCTGGATCTTTTTATCAGGATATGCTGATTCCAAATCAGTCAACAGACCATCCAGTACAGTCAGGTCTCCATGCCAATAAGGATAATAACTCAAGCCGATGATGTCAAAGCCGTTAGTATAATTCTTTAGTGACTGATAGAAAGACTTGACGTTACTCGTGCGGCTCATCTCGGTATGCACCACAATTTGGGCTTCCGGGCACACTTCTCTACAAGCTCTGATACCTTGATTGAGGTAATTGGCAAAATTGGAGAATGAACCACTGCCATAGTTCGCTCCGCTGGGGTAACAATGTCCTGTAGGCCATAACATGCCATAGGTCACCTCATTTCCCACTTGGATGCAGTCGGGCGTTGCTCCGACTGCAATCATTGCATTCAGCACACGTTTGGTATAGCTATAAACACTGTCAGCAAGCGCACTTGTCACGGTCCATGATGAGGGCGTGGAGTGTTGACCTGGGTCAGTCCATGTATCACTGTAATGGATATCAAGCAACAGGTCAAGGCCAGCCGCTTTGATTCGTTTTCCTAAAGCCTGAACATAGGGCAGGTCCTGACAAACGCCCTCGCCCTGGTCTTCAGCATCAGCCCTTGACGGATCCACAAACAGGCGCACCCGCATAGCATTCATGCCAGTGTTCTTAAGGTAACTGAGCATATCGGTGACACGACCTCCATTCTCATTATAATAAATGGCACCACGTTCCTCATATTTTGTCAGCAATGAGATGTCTCCACCTAAATATTTATGAGCAGAGTCCACAAACAAAGCACACCCCAACATGAGCATGAGGACAAAACAAAATCTTTTCATGACAGTACTAATATTATCTTTTTATAAATCTTGGCTTACAAAAGTACACAAATACCAACAAATCAGCACCGATTTATGGAAATTTTCAACAAAACAAGCTAATAAATCACCCAAAAACGGCACTTAGGCATGAAGGATTTTATAGATCAATTCCTTGAGCAGTGCATATTGGTCTTGGCGTGATCCGATTCCCTTGCTACGGGTATCACATTCGCGCAGATAGCCGATGATATTCACCAGTGAACGTGTGTTATACATGCGGGTCGCATCCAGGAACTTACGTGCGCGCCACTGGCTGCGTGTCCCCACCACTGCCATGATGCCTTCGGGTGATTTATCCCGTGCTGTAGCAGCAAGAAGCACGTTAGAGAAGAATGAGAACAACATGGCGACGCTGATCACCGAAGGGTTGTTCTTGGGATTGCGTTCAAAGTAGTCCACAATGCGGTAAGCCTTCACTGCATCACGTTTACTCAGTGCTTCCTCCAACTCGAAGTTATTGAAATCCTTGCTGATGCCAATGTTCTTCTCTATGAGCAATGGTGTGATATTGCCATCACTGGCAAGCATTGCCAGCTTGTCGAGTTCACTGAACATTCGGGCTATGTCGGTACCGATGTGGTCGGCAAGCATACTGGTCGCCTTGTTGTCAATGTTACAATTCAACGAATTGGAATAGCTGACTATCAGATTCTCCAATTCTCGTCCTTCGCGCACCTTGTTAGAGTCAAAGACAATACCCGAACTGGAATCCTTGAGCGCAGCAGTAAACGGCTTACTCTTGAGGGTGCCGCCCTTGTGACAGATGACGAGCACTGTCGTCGGCATCGGCTTCTCGGCGTAGGAGGCAAAGAGATCCAAATCATTCTTGTGACCTGGTTGTTTGGCGATGAGCTGTGCCTCACGCACCACGACGACCTTGCGGTCAGAGAAAACAGGATATTGCTGGCAAGCACTGATAACCTCACGCACGTTGGCAGTGTTGCCATAGTACAATGACAAGTTGAAGTCACGCTGGTCCTCGGTCAACGCGGTGTCAATGATGAGTTGCTGCAAGCGGTCGATATAGTAGGGTTCCTCGCCCTGCAAAACGTAGATATTCCTATACTTGCCGCCCTTGATTTCTTTACTCAACGCGGTAAAAGTCGCCGTTTCTCGTTTTACTGCCATACTCTATTTTGATTGACTTTGATTAATGAGAAGTATAGAAATCGGTGATACGCTGGATGGCACGAGAGCAGACGGGGCAGAAGCTCTGCACTTCGTTGATTTTCATGCGGCACTCCTGAGCTGGACGATAAACGCCCTTGGACTGGTATCCCCCTCCCTCAAAGACTCCGACACGCTGAGTGGCAGCGTCGAGCAGTCGTTGCTCTTTCTCATTGGTGATCTTGCGGTAGTTGGGCACCTTGGGATCGGGAGGTGTGGGAACAGCAGTGCCTTTGGGCAGCATGTCGGCCCATTTGCTCTGGAAATTCACAAGCGTGGTAAGATTAGGTTCCCACGGTTCGGTGTCAGCGGGATACATGCTCTCGTAGGCGTCATCATAGAAGTATTCATCGCCCAGACCGGCATAGGCATGACCGAACTCATGCACCAGCACCTGATGGAAGGTGGGATGGTCACTGGTCGTGACCGTCAACTGGTTGTAGATGCCACCGCCGCCGTAGGTATCGCTATTGACAAGCACGATGATGTGCTCAAAGGGGACTCCCGACAGTACGTCATACAGGCGATGGATATCCTGCGTCATCAGGTAACGGTCACTATAGAAAGTATCATAGTGGGTGCCGACAGGCGTCGTGCTCCATCGGCCCAGGTGAGGCACACTGGGGCCACTGGTGAGCGACTCGGCAGCTACAGCAACGACGTTGAAGCGGTCCTTCATCGACGTGAAAGGTTCGTGGGCAAACAGGGCATCGACCACCCGCTGGCAGTCGCTGTAGAACTTGCCCATCTGGGCGCGGGTATAGCCCTCGGCGACAATCGCGAGGTCGATGCACTCGGTGATGTCGGGCTGACCGTCAAGCGGCCCCTCGGTGGGTGTATAATCACGTTGGCCAGGTTGGTCGGGAGACGCAAGATTTTGCGTCTCTACAGTTTTGCCTTTCCAGATGTAGTGATAGGGAATGCCGTTGTCACCGATTTGGCGGATGAGGATGTCGGCCGGATCAACGGTGTGGGTCAGGCTGGTCACCACCTTGCCGTGGAAATCGAGCAGCGAGACAGTGACATCAACCGGTTGCTTGGGCATGGGCACATTATAACTGGTGGCGAAGGCTTTGCTCACCTTGGTCGCCTCCTCGGTCGCCAGCCATTCCTGGAAAAGAGTCGAGAAGGTGTGTACAAACAGTGTCTGGCCCGTAGCATGGTCTTTGACCTGGATCTGGCCGTTGCCCTTGAGTGGGACATCGGCGAGACGGCTCCTGCGACCCGCCCACTGCGGGGTGACAAACATCTGCTCCAAATAAATCTGCTGAGCATCATGGTTACCTGCAAACACATAGTCCAGCCTCAACGTGCGACCATCAAAGAAGTCGTCAAACTGCTGCGCAAAAGTGGAGAGAGCTATCAAAGCTATGAGAATGGTAAATAAGAATGATTTTTTCATTGTTATTCTGTTGATTATTTTTTGCAAAGGTAATGCTTTTTTTTGTACTTTTGTGGAAAGGAAAGACAATTATGGTGGAGTTGAATTTACCGGAATATGAGTACAAGGTAAAGAAGCGGGAGGATGGCTCGTGGGTCATCTGGGACCGGTTGCGCGACCGCTGGGTGGCCCTGACGCCCGAGGAATGGGTGCGCCAGCACTTTGTCGAGTGGCTGATCACCGACAAGGAGTTTCCTGCTGCTCTGATGGGCAACGAGGTGTCGCTCACACAGAACGGAATCGCCCGCCGCTGCGACACCATTGTAGCGGACCGCACGGGACAGCCGCTGGTCATCGTGGAGTACAAGGCACCAAGCATCCCTGTAACACAGAAGACCTTTGACCAAATTGTGCGCTACAACATGGTGTTGAAGGCACGCTACCTGATCGTGAGCAACGGCTTGACCCACTACTGCTGCCACATCGACTATGACAACAATAGTTACCACTTCTTGGAGGAAATCCCAAGCTACAACAACCTGTAACAACAACTGCTTGATAAAAGGAAAACAATAAAAACAATAAGGACTATACCATCCTGAAAAGCATCAATGCACCTCTCATGATTGCATTGTAATTCTTGTAGTTATTGTTTTCCATTTGATTTGTTTGCAGAAAAAGTAGTATTTTTGTGACCATGAATGAGAATTATCTGGAGAAGCTGAACGAACAGCAACGGGCTGCCGTGGAGTATTGCGACGGGCCGCAACTGGTGATTGCCGGTGCGGGCTCGGGCAAGACACGCGTGTTGACCTACAAGATCGTGCACTTGCTCACCCTCGGCTATGAGCCGTGGCGCATCATGGCATTGACGTTTACCAACAAGGCCGCCCGCGAGATGCGTGAGCGCATCGAGCCGCTGGCAGGTCCCGAGGTGGCAGCCCAACTGTGGATGGGCACTTTTCACTCCATCTTCTCCCGCCTGCTGCGCCGCAATGCCGAGCGCATCGGCTTCAGACCCGACTTCACCATCTATGACCAGAGCGATTCCCGTTCACTGATCAAACTCATCGTCAAGGACATGGGCCTTGACGACAAGGTGTATAAGCCCGCCACGATACAGACCCAGATCAGCAATGCCAAGAACGCCCTGATCACGCCCGACGACTACGCCCGCAACCAGGCTCTGATCGATGCCGACCGCGACGCCCAGCGTCCCGAGACAGCCGCCATCTACCGCGCCTACTGGTCCCGTTGCCACATTGCGGGGGCGATGGACTTTGACGACCTGTTGCTCTATACCAACATTCTGCTGCGTGACCACGAGGACGTGTTGAAGCAGTACCAGGAATTTTTCCGCTACATCCTCGTCGATGAGTATCAGGATACCAACTTCTCGCAGCACCTGATTGTGCACCAGCTGAGCAAGCAGTACAATCGCTTGTGTGTCGTGGGCGACGATGCTCAGAGTATCTACAGCTTCCGCGGTGCCAACATTGACAACATCCTGAAGCTAAAGCGCTTCTACCCCGACATCAAGACCTTCAAGCTGGAACGCAACTACCGTTCGACCCAGAATATCACCGAGGCTGCCAACAGCCTCATCGAGAAGAATAACCGCCAGATTGCCAAGCACCTGTTCAGCAAGAATCAGGTGGGCGACCGCATCCCTGTCATCCAGTGCTACAGCGACTATGAGGAGGCCTACGTGGTCGCCAACCAGATCGCTGCCCTCAAGGCACGCCAGGGTGACAGCTATGAAGACTACGCCGTGCTCTACCGCACCAATGCCCAGTCGCGCGTGCTGGAGGAAGCGCTGAGCAACGGCGGCCGCCGCGACAAGCACGGCAACATGCGCAGCGCCATCCCTTACCGCATCTATGGCGGCTTGTCCTTCTACCAGCGCAAGGAGGTGAAAGACGCCATCTGCTACCTGCGCCTCATCATCAATCCCGACGATGACGAAGCCCTGAGACGCGTCATCAACTACCCCTCACGAGGCATCGGCGACACCACCGTGGGCAAGATCACTCACTGTGCCAACGAGCACCGCGTGAGTTCATGGCAAGTCATCAACCATGCAGAGCAATATGGATTGAACGTGAACAAGGGCACCCTGAAAAAACTGGAAGCTTTTACCACCCTGATCGATGGCCTGATTGAACTGAACCAACAAGGCAGCGACGCATTAACAGTGGCACAGGAGATGGTGAGACGTTCCCAGATCAAGAGCGTGCTCATGGGTGACAACACGCCCGAGAACATCAGCCGCATCGAGAACCTCGACGAGCTGGTGAATGCCGTGAACGACTTCCAGCAGCTCAAAGAGGAAAGTGGCGACGAGCATTGCCAGATCGGCGACTTTCTCGCCGAGACCTCACTGCTCACCGACCAGGACATGAATGACCCCGACGGCGAGAAGGTCACCCTGATGACCGTCCATGCCGCCAAGGGTCTGGAGTTTCGCAACGTCATCATCGTGGGAGTAGAGGAAGATCTCTTCCCCAGTGCCATGAGCGCTGGCTCGCTCTACCAGATTGAGGAGGAAAGACGACTGCTCTATGTCGCCATCACCCGTGCCGAGGTGAACTGCGTGATTACCTACGCCACATCGCGTTATCACAACGGTCAGACCAAGACCTGCGTGATGAGCCGTTTCCTGCGGGACATCGCACCCGAGTACCTGCTCATGGGCAGCACCAACTCGACACCCATGCCGTCACGCAAGCCGTCACGCTGGGACGACGAACCGGAAGTTTCCCCCAGGCGATCAAGTCTGTCCAGATCATCCAGCCAATCCAAGCCTTCAAGGATTTCCAATCAATCCAGCCAACCACGGTCAGCCACCCCGCCACGGTCTGCTACAACGCCACCGCAGGCACCTGCCAGCGGCAACTTCACGATCCACACCGCCGATGAATTGAAGGAAGGAAGCGAAATCCTGCATCAGCGGTTTGGACGCGGCACCGTCACCGCCATTGACACCAGTGGCGATGCCAAGATTGACGTCATGTTCACCGACGGACAGACAAGAAAACTGCTACTGAAATTCGCAAAATTTGAAATATTGTAATATTGACATGGAAGAGTACAAGACGCCCTATTATATCGTGTATGAAGAGAAACTGCGCCGCAATATCGAGTTGATCACCGGTGTTGCCCAGCGCACTGGTGTGGACATTATCATGGCCTTCAAGGCCAATGCGCTGTGGCGCACGTTTGACGTCTTCCGCGAGTATGGCATTGAGTCAACCGCCAGCTCGGTCAACGAGATGCTGCTCGCCAATGACGAGCTCAAATGCCGCACCCACACTTATTGCCCTGCCTATACCGACGAGACCATCGATGCCTATATCGCCGGTAGCAGCCACATCACCTTCAACTCCATTGAGCAATACCTGCGCTTTGCCGACAAGGTGAAGCAGCACAACGTTGACTGGCCAGGTGAGCAGGTGAGCTGCGGCTTGCGCGTCAACCCGATGTGCTCGGTCATCGAGACCGACATCTACAACCCTTGCTGTCCCGGCTCCCGCTTCGGCGTGCTGGCAAGCGACCTGAAGGAGCTGCCCGAAGGCATTGAGGGCTTCCATTTCCATGCCCTGTGCGAGAGCACGAGTTTTGACCTGGAAAAAGTGCTGTTGGCATTGAAGCAACAATTCGGGGACTACCTGCCCCGCCTCAAGTGGATCAACATGGGCGGCGGCCACCTGATGACCCGTGAAGGTTACAACATCAAGCACTTGGAGCAGGTGCTGGGAGCCTTCCAGGGAGCCTACCCCAACCTGCAAATCATCCTTGAGCCCGGTAGCGCATGGTGCTGGCAGACGGGCGATCTGGAGGCTACAGTGGTAGATGTAGTGACCAACAGCGGCATCAGCACAGCGATTGTCGATGTTTCATTTGCCTGCCACATGCCTGACTGCTTAGAGATGCCCTATAAGCCCAAGATTTCCCAAGCCCTCGACGAGGTGGACCCGTCGAAGCCGACCTACCGCATGGGCGGCAATTCATGCCTGAGTGGCGACTTTGTGGGAGACTGGAGTTTTGAACAGCCCTTGAAGCGTGGCGACCGCATCACATTTGAGGACATGAACCACTACACGACCGTCAAGACCAACATGTTTAACGGCATCCAGCACCCATCCATCCTATTCAAGCGCATGGACGGCACCCTCGAAGTGCTCCGAGAGTTCGACTACATCGACTACAAGACCCGCATGAGTTAAATGGTCCTTCATGACAATTCTTTATAAACACGAATGACCATAAATGATTAATTCATGGTCATTCGTGTTTATAAATAAGAACTACGGCCATCCATTAGTAAATACTACATGAATGGCCATTTGTCTAAATGAGAGGCTGAATGATTGATGGATATTACTTGCCGGAGTAGACGACGCCGAAGCCGACGAGGCGGTCATAGCGTTCGCCCATGGGACGGTCATAGACCTTGACGAGATACTCGTTGACCGTCTCATAGTGGTCACCCTCGATTTTTGCGGTCTGACCCACAGTGGTGCCATCGGGCACCCAGAGGTACATATAGTTATAGGCACCCTGCTTCAACAGCAATTCGGAAGTATAGTACCCGGTAGCGGCATCATAGTTCATGACCACCTGAGACGCGGGGCTGCCTTGCAGAAACTCGCCATACAGTACCACCTTGCCACCATTGAGTTTGCCTCCAGCGTCAAGGGTGAAATGGGTAATCATGTAATCGGCCTCGACAGCACTCTCCCCACGGGTCTCGCCATTGCGGATGGTAAAACGGCCAAACTGCGTCTTGTCATACAGGTACTGCACCTCGTTGCGCGGCTCATCGACCATGAGCAGGGCATGATACATGGGGCGATAATAGCGGATGGCCTGCACACCCATGTTGAGATTGTGGGCATTGACCGTCTCAAAGCGACGGAACTCATTGCCTGCCGCGAAAATGAGGTTACGGTCGTGGTCGTAGGTGACATGATCCACACCCACCATCATCGGACGCGAAACTGTTACCGCATTGTCCTCACGAGAATTCTGTGTCACGACACAGGTAAATTCGCTATAGGGATCCTTGATCTGGTTAGGCTTATAGCGCACATCAAACGATACCTGCTGGTAATGGTTGTTGTAATCGACATCGGTTCGCGACGAGACTTGAGGGAAAACACTCACCTTGCCTTCACACACCGAGAAACGCGTCTGGAACAAGATGTCATCAGGGTTGTCCTGCTCATAGACCGACAGCAGATAGTTACCACTGACGAGCAGTTCCATGTCATCATTGGGCAGGGAGAACTGGTAATTATAGTAGTGGACATAGGTGGCCTCGCTCTGCTCATAATCGTCGATGTCGGCATAGTTGAAGCCACTCACATATTCACTCTCGACCAGTTGTGACGGCTGCCAGTCGGCATTACAATGGGTGACACTGTATCGCAGGTAATGCACATCATAGTCCAGATAGTCAAAATTGACAATCAGGTGGTCATCGCCGTCCATCATCAACACCGGCGGAGCATACATGTTGCTGGCAAGGCACACCTTGAGGGAGCGCACGTTGCCATTGAACACATGAGGACGGGTATCCACCCTACCCTGTGCCAGCGTCACCATAGCGGCCAAGCAGCAGCCCATGAGCGTGATATATCTATTCCATTTCTTCATCTTAGTCGATCAACTGATTAGCTTGTGGTTTGACAAACAAATCGCCCCAGGGTTTAACCAAACGGTATCAACGCAGCAGCAGATAAACAGTATAACCTATATAGGCGGCAAAGAAGATAACGCCCTCGATGCGGTCAAACTTGTTCTTCTTGAAGGTGAACACGACAAGATAGAGCATGAATGCGGCAACGACCATCACCAGATAATCCATGATATTGATGGTCTGGAAATGGAGTGGCTTGACAGTGGATGCCGTGCCCAGGATGAACATCAGATTAAACAGGTTGCTGCCGATGACATTGCCCAGTGCCAGTTGTGGATTCTTCTTGCTGGCGGCAATGACGGCAGTGACCAGTTCGGGCAACGAGGTGCCCACGGCAACAATCGTGATGGCAATGACAGCGTCACTCATGCCCCAGGCACTTGCCAGGTTCTTGGCACTGTCAAGGAACAAGTTTCCGCCAAAGATGAGTGCTGCCAGCGAAACAATGGCGATGCCCCACAGCAGCCACGGATTCTTACCTGTGAGCGAAGATTTGGCCTCTTCGTCGGCTTCGGCTATCGCCTTGTTGGGGTCCTTACCTTTCTGGACTACCACCCATCCCATGTAGCCGAGGAAGACGAGGAGCAGCACGATGCCGTCCAGCCGGTTCAACGAGCTGTCGAGCCCGGGCACCATGGCATCATTGGCAATGGCGGTGACAAGCAACGACATGAAGATGAGGAACGGGATGTCCCTCACGCGCTGCAAGCGCTCAATAGGGAACGGCAGGATCATCGCTGTGACGCCCAGAATGAGAAGGATATTGGCAATATTGGAGCCCAACACATTACCCATGGCGATATCACCATTGTTAGGCACATGGCTCAGCGCCGCCGACACCGAGACAAACAGTTCGGGCGCACTGGTGCCAATGCCCACGATGGTGAGACCGATGATGAAGTTAGAAATCTTAGCACGCTGGGCGATAGCTACCGATGAATCCACAAGATAATTGGCAGCGAGCAACAACAGACCCAGCCCGACAAATAACAATAAATAATCCATTCCTTAGTAAATGATAGATAATAACACACTACCGCACCCCATAACAATCAAGGCGCGGTAGTGAGAAAGAATTTACTTCAGTGCTTCAAGCATAGCACTCATTGCATCGTCCAGACCTTGCGGATTGCGACCTCCTGCCTGGGCGAAATGGGGCTGACCGCCGCCACCGCCCTGGATGCACTTGGCAGCACCACGCACGATGTCACCGGCCTTCTTGCCACTCTTGACAAGGTCCTCGCTCAGCATCACGGTCAACATGGGCTTGCCCTCATACTCGGTAGCAGCAAGGAAAGCAGTGGCTTCGGTGCATTCGGCCTTGAGTGCCAGTGCCACACCCTTGACGACGTCGGGCAGGCGTAAACCAGTCAACTTGATGATGTTGATGCCGTTCTCCTGCTTGGCCTCGTCTTGCAGCTGCTTGGTAAGGATGGCAATGCGCTGCTTCATGAACTCATCGACCTGCTTCTTGAGGTCGGCATTCTCGGCAAGCGACTTGTGCAATGCGGCAATGGCATCGGGAGCGTTATTGAGCATTTCCTTGATCTGGCCCAAGGTATCCTGAACCGTATCCAGCATTTCCTCAACTCGGGCACCTGTCACGGCCTCGATGCGGCGGATGCCGGCAGCAATGCTGCTCTCACTGACGATGCGCACCATGCCGATGTTGCCCGTGTTGGGCACATGGGTACCACCACACAGCTCAACCGAGTCGCCATACTTGATGACGCGCACGCGGTCGCCATACTTCTCGCCGAACAGGGCCATGGCACCCATCTGCTTAGCCTCGTCGATGGGCACTTCGCGATGCTCTTCACGCACGATGGCGCCACGGATCATCTCGTTAGCGAGATGTTCTACCTGACGGATTTCCTCGGGCGTCACTTTGCGGAAGTGTGAGAAGTCGAAGCGCAGCGAGATGGGATCGACGTAGGAGCCTTTCTGCTCCACATGGGTGCCCAAAACCTGACGCAGGGCAGCGTGTACCAAGTGGGTTGCCGTGTGGTTGCACTCGGTAGCACGGCGTGCCTCGATGTCGATGGCGGCACGGAAGGTGGCATTGACATCGCTGGGCAGCTTGCTGGTGATGTGCACGGGCAGGTTGTTCTCGCGCTTGGTGTCGGTCACCTCGATGACCTCGTCACCAGCCGTGAGGGTACCGCGGTCACCCACCTGACCACCCATCTCGGCATAGAAGGGTGAGCGATCAAGCACGATCTGGTAGAAGGACTTGTTCTTCTGGGTCACCTTGCGGTAGCGCAGGATGTTCACGTCACACTCGGTGAGGTCATAGCCCACAAACTCGGTCACGCCCTCGCGCAGCTCTACCCAGTCGGTTGCCTCGACGGCAGCAGCATTGCGGGCACGCTGTTTCTGCTTCTGCATCTCGACATTGAATTCCTCCTCGTTGACGGTCATGCCGTTCTCGCGCAGGATGAGTTCGGTCAGGTCCAGGGGGAAGCCGAAGGTGTCATAGAGCGTGAATGCCTCCTTGCCGTCAACCACCGTCTTGCCGGCGGCCTTGGTGTCGGCGATGACCTTCTCGATGAGCTTCATACCCGTTTCCAGAGTGCGCAGGAAGGCATCTTCTTCCTCCTTGGTCACATGCTTGATGAGGTCGCTCTGGGCCTTGATCTCGGGATAGGCCTCACCCATGCCCTCGATCAGGGTGTCGATGAGACGGTACATGAAGGCCTCACGGAAGCCCAGGAAAGTGTAACCATAGCGCACGGCACGGCGCAGGATGCGACGGATCACGTAGCCGGCCTTGGCATTGCTGGGCAGCTGGCCATCGGCAATCGAGAAGGCGATGGTGCGCACGTGGTCGGCGATGACGCGCATAGCGATGTCCACGTCCTTGCTGTCGCCATATTTCTTACCGCACATCTCACCCAGCTTGCCGATGAGGGGCTGGAACACGTCGGTATCATAGTTGGATTTCTTGTTCTGGAGCACCATGCACAGGCGTTCCAGACCCATACCCGTGTCGATGACCTTGTTGGGCAGCGGTTCGAGAGAGCCGTCAGCCTTGCGGTTATACTGCATGAACACGAGGTTCCAGATTTCGATCACCTGGGGATTGTCCTTGTTGACGAGTTCGGCACCGGGAATGGCTGCCTTCTCTTCCTCGCTACGCAGGTCGATGTGAATCTCACTGCACGGACCACAGGGACCGGTATCACCCATTTCCCAGAAGTTGTCATGGCTATTGCCGTTGATGATGTGATCCTTGGGCAAGTGGGCTTCCCAGAAGCCTGCTGCCTCATTGTCGCGATCGAGTCCGTTGCGCTCATCGCCCTCAAATACTGTCGCATATAACAGTTTCGGGTCAATCTTCAGCACATTGACGAGCAAGTCCCATGCCCAATCAATGGCCTCGTGCTTGAAGTAGTCGCCGAACGACCAGTTACCCAGCATCTCAAACATGGTGTGATGATAGGTATCGTGGCCCACCTCCTCCAGGTCATTGTGCTTGCCGCTCACGCGGAGGCACTTCTGGGAGTCGGCGACACGACGCCACTGGGCCTGCTTGTTGCCCAGGATAATGTCCTTGAACTGGTTCATACCGGCATTGGTAAACATGAGGGTTGGATCATCCTTGATCACCATGGGAGCCGACGGCACGATGTGATGCCCATGCTCCTCAAAGTAACGCTTGAACGTCTCTCGGATTTCTTTTGCAGTAAGCATAATGTTATATCTTAATATGTTATAAATGTTCTCATTTTATTGCAAAGTCTAAACTTTTTGTTTACCTTTGCAGGGTTGTTATCAACCTGCAAAGGTAATTAATTCTGTTAATTTGTGCAAGACCATGCGAGAACTGGATAAAAAATTCTACAAAATCGGTGACGTTTCTGAGATTTTAGGCATCCCGGAATCGACCTTGCGCTACTGGGAGTCGCAGTTTACTATCATCCGCCCCAAGCGCAACAAGAAGAACATCCGCTACTACACGCCCAACGACATCGAGATCATCAGCAAGGTCTATTACCTGGTCAAGGAGAAAGGCTTGAAACTGGATGCCGCACAGGCACAGATACGCCACAACCGCGACGGTGTGGACAAGCGCTTTGACGCCATCGAGCAGCTCAAGGACATCAAGCAGCAGCTGCTCGCCTTCCAGAGTGCCCTCGACGAGCTCTTCCCCGACACTCCCGCCAACTGAGCTCCCTAAAACCTAAAACCTAAAGCCTAAAAAATCCGGCAACACGCGATCACCGCGCATTGCCGGATTGACAGTTAATGAATTTTATAAACGTATATTATCCGGGTTATAAATCCAAATTGATCAGAATCTCATGCCCAGGGTGAGCGAGACACGGTTGTTGTTGTCCTTGACGTCGGCACTCACGTTAGGCTCGTAGCCATACTTGTCGTTGATGGGCGAGAAAGCATTATAGACACTCTCACGAATCTTGTGCACATAGGCCACGTCGGCATAGAACTTCTTGTAGCGATAACCCACGCCACAGGTGATATTCTGTACCGAGTTGTCATACTGGTAGGTAGGATTGGTGCCCACGGTCACGATGTTGTACTCATAGTTATCCACTTCCTTGCCCACCTGGGTCGTCTTGTAGCTATAACCTGCACGCAGGCTCCAGTTGGGATTCACACGGTACTCGGCACCGATGCGGATGATGTGTGAGGGCTTGAAATAACCCTTGATCATGTCGCCCCTTGAAGGATCACGGTAGCCCTTGATACGGTCGGTCACGTCAAACCATTCGTTGCCGCGGTCGTCGCCGACACGCATGGTCTGGTTGGCCACACACTCATAATCCAGACTGATGATGCCATAGTTGCCGATCACACCTGCCACACTGCCCATGAAGCGCCACGGCGTCTTGATGGTATAGGTGATGGAGTAATCATAGCCGTCGTTGCTGCCCTTATCGGCACGATAGAGGTGCTCGTTGTCCTGATAGGCATTGAGCTTGGCACTCACATAGTAGGTATCGCGCATGTCATAGTAAGTGGGCGTGTGGAAGGCGGCTCCGATGCGCAAGGCCTGGACGGGCTTCCAGATGAGACCCAACTTGAAGTTGACACCGGTACCCTTGCTGTGCAAGGTATTGTACAGGCCCCATTCAGCACGGGTGTTGTCATTGACGATGGGACTGTTGAACAGATCAGCGTCGTCACCCATCACGTAGGCATTGCTCAAGTCTTCCTCGTAGGACTGATAGCTCCTGAAGTCCAGATCCAGGATGCCGAAGTCCAGACCGAAGTAGAGCTTGTTGCCAACGTTACCACCGAAGGCGATGTTGTATTCGTCGGCGTGGCCGCGCTCATCCACCTCATAGTAGGCATTACCCGAGGTTCCCTGACCGAAGAGGCCCTGCATGTAGTCACCATTGGCATTGATGATGCCCACATAGCCGTTATTGTTGGTCTTCATGTCAAAGGTCGTCACTGCTGCCCATGGGGCGTTGCCGTCAAAGTAGGGATTGTATTCATCGTCCCAATACAGGTCGTCGGCTGTGAATGGGCCATTAGAATTGACGTTGACAAACTCATCGGCGATGAAATTACTCATCGAGGTGGGAATGTTGCCCACGCCGCCGAAGTAGTGGCGGTTATAGGATTGCAGGCGATTATAGGTGAACCCGAAGTTCAGGTTGGGCACCGACTCACTATCGAGACGGATGGCACCCACATAGCCAACATTATTTACATTGAACTTGGTCTCATTCAATTTATCGATTCCCGCCTTGGTGCTGTTGAAATCCAGGCTCAAGGTGATGCCCAAGTCAGAACTGCGATAGACGCCGATGCCCGCAGGGTTCTGGGTCAACGTTGAGAGATCGCCACCGAGGGCACCGAAGGCACCAGCCATCGACTGGAAGCGTGAGGTGCCGCGCAGCTCGGTTTGTGACATTTGCAGGACATCAAAGGCGTCCTTGGCATTGATCATCCGAGGAAGT
>Ga0247611_10005384_pt1 | contig 16987 bp, 15 predicted proteins | sample 177DNAGHGhighgp2_FD_192422 | JGI IMG/M metagenome (GOLD analysis project Ga0247611, IMG submission 192422) | Sheep rumen microbial communities from Palmerston North, Manawatu-Wanganui, New Zealand - 1770 DNA GHGhigh gp2 | ecosystem: Host-associated > Mammals > Digestive system > Stomach > Rumen... | reverse complement strand
GGGCTTCCAGAACATCCATGTGGTGCGCGAGCAGATGGTCATCGACGGCAATTTCCCCACCGTCGTCAGCCCCAATCCCGAGAATGCCGAGGCTATGACCTTGGGTATGAAGCTTGGTACGCGCCTGAATGCCGATCTGGTGATTGCTTCTGACCCCGATGCCGATCGCTTGGCTATTGTCTGCCGCAACTCGAAGGGCGAGTGGGAGATTCTGAACGGCAACCAGACCTGCATGATGTTCTCTTGGTACATCATCGCCAACAAGAAGAAGCTCGGCCAGCTGAAGGGCAACGAGTTCCTGGTGAAGACCATCGTGACTACTGAGGTTATTGCCGAGATTGCCAAGAAGAACAACGTGGAGTATATGGACTGCTACACCGGATTCAAGTGGATTGCTAACGAGATTCGTGTCAACGAGGGCAAGAAGAAGTACATCGGCGGTGGTGAGGAGTCGTTCGGATTCCTGCCGTTCGACAAGGTTCGCGATAAGGACTCCCCCGCATCTATTTGTCTGATTTGCGAGATTGCCGCTTGGGCTCGCGACAATGGCATGACGTTGTATGATCTGCTGATGAATATCTACAAGGAGTATGGCTTCTCGAAGGAGGTGACCATCAATGTGGTACGTCCGGGTAAGACGGGTGCCGACGAAATCAAGCAGATGATGACCAACTTCCGCAACAATCCTCCGACGGATCTGGGCGGTTCGAAGATTTGTCTGTGGAAGGACTTCCAGACACTGGAGGCCAAGAAGGCTGACGGTACTGTCGACAAGATTGACATGCCTGCTACATCGAATGTGCTCCAGTGGTTCTGCGAAGACGGTACGAAGGTCTCTGTCCGTCCTTCCGGCACGGAGCCGAAGATTAAGTTCTATACCGAGGTAAAGGATGCTTCCTTCCAGGGTGCTGCCGACTACGAGCGCTGTATTAAGGCTGCTGAGGAGAAGATTGAGGGTATTAAGAAGAGCCTTAGTCTCTAATTCCAATATGAATCCTTTCTTTGAGGAGGCTGCTTCACGGCAGCCTCCTTTTATTTGGTAGCGCTGAGAGGTCGCTTATCACAATCCCCATAAATGTGGATTGCAGGGGTAGGGGATTTGGCGTACCTTTGCACCCTGAAAAGAAATCAGAAACCATTTATGAAGAGTAAATACTATTTATTATCCTTGGCTTTTGCGTTTACGTTACAGACGCAAGCCCAGAAGCAGGATGATATGCGACAAGCGGTGGAATACTTGGCATCCCAAGAGTTAGGTGGCCGTTATCCTGGCACAGCCGGTGATACCCTTGCTTCGGAATTTATCACCCAGAAGCTTCGTCAGCTGAAACTCAACCCCGTTGTTAAGGGGAAAAAGAAGAAGGGCTTCTATCATGACTTTACATACGGAAAGACTGAGCAGCGGACTACCCATAACATTCTGGCCGTTCTTCCGGGAAAGGACAAGAAGCTACGGAATGAATTCATAGTTGTAGGATCGCATTATGATCATTTAGGTATGGGAGGACAGGGGTCAGGTTCCCGCCGTCCCGATACGTTAGGCGTTCATCCCGGTGCCGATGACAATGCCAGCGGTGATGCCGTTGTGCTCGAACTGGCCAAATATTTCAAGAAGACCGGCTCTCCAAGAAGTATCATCTTCGCATTCTTCGGTGCAGAGGAACAAGGCCTTGTCGGTTCCAAATTCTTTTTGGATTGGATGAAACATGAGGATAACCGGCGCATCAATCTTCCTGAGAATCAGAAAGGTATTGTTGCTATGGTGAATCTCGATATGGTGGGCCGTATGCGCAATCATTCCATGAGCGTGTCGGGAACAGGAACTAGTAGCTGCTTCAAGGCTCTGGCGGAGCAGGTCGCTGAGAATACCGCCGTCAACATCACCTGCATTCCTGACGGCTATGGTCCGAGTGACCAGGCATCATTCGTGGCTGCGGAAATTCCTGTATTCTTCCTCACCACGGGTGGGCACATGGAGTATCACACCCCTGCTGACGTTCCCTACACCTTGAACTATGACGGCATGCAGCAGACGCTGGAGTACACGCAGGAGCTGATAACCCGCCTATCAGCCATGCCCGATACGCCCGATTATATCAATGTTCCCAGCACGCAGACCATGAAGCATGCCAAATTCAAGGTCACGTTAGGGTTGATGCCCGACGTTATGGGAGCCAGCACCATTCCCGGACTGCGTGCCGACATCGTGGTGGCAGGAAAGCCCGCACATAATGCTGGCATCAGGAGTGGCGACATCATCCAGGAGATTGACGGTAAGGCGGTGAATGACATCAACGAATACATGGAGCGTCTGTCGGAGTTGACTGCCGGCACTACCATTCCCGTGAAAGTGCTGAGAAATGAGGAGACAATCGTTTTTCAAGTTCACCTAACCCCTCCCGTAAGATGAAAAAGGCAGCATATTGGACCATAGCTGTCGTCATCACATTGGTATTGAGCATTTACCAGCGCATGACAGGACCTACTCACCCGAAGAAGGTGGTAATGGAGTTGAATGACGCGAGTTACAAGATGAAATTGCCTAGAAGTGGCGTGCAGCACGATGAGATTATCACGCTCAACGACATTCCTCAAAGTCACGGGAACATCACGCTACACTACCGGCGCTATCCGACGCAGGATGAATTTACCTCCGTGGATTTCAAGTACTTAGACAATAAGTGGCAGGCAGCGCTGCCTGTTCAGCCCGTAGCAGGTAAGCTGCAGTATTACATCACCGCCGACGGAAAGAACTACCCTGCCGACGAGCCTGTAGTGATACGGTTCCGCAACGATGTGCCCGCCGGCATCCTCATTCCCCACATCCTGCTGATGTTCGGTGCCATGCTCTTTGCCGTTTACACGTTCCTTCTGGTGATGACGGGCAGGGTGTATGCCAAGTGGCTGAAAATCACCGTCGGAATGTTGTTCGTAGGCGGATTCATCTTCGGTCCCTTGGTGCAGCATGCAGCTTTTGGACCGTGGTGGACAGGTTTTCCATATGGAACAGACCTTACCGACAACAAGACCCTCCTTTCCTTCCTTTTCTTTGCTGCCGCCTTGGCCACCCTGAAGTGGAAGTACAACAGGTGGCTGGTGGGCCTTGCCGTACTGCTGATGATTGCCGTCTTCACGATTCCCCACAGCAGCTACGGCTCAGAGTATGACTATACAACACAGCAATTAAAAAAATAAAAAGGTAAAACAGTAAAAAGGTAAAAAAGAATTATGAAGATTAAAAGTTTTATGATGATGTTGGTTGCCGCAGCAACCGTAGTTATGGGTTTCACTTCTTGTGGCAGCGACGATGACGAGCCTCAGGTTCCCGTTGCCACTCAGGTGGCAGGCTCCTATACAGGTAATGAGATTGTTATCGTGATGGGCGACGAGTCGTCGAATGATACCAAGACCTATCAGTTTACCAAAGTGTCAGATACATCCATTGACATGACTGTTCCCGAAATGGGTATGGGCGGTATGATGACTATTCCCGCCTTTCCTGTGAAGAACATTCCTCTGACTCAGAACGGCAATACTATTACCGGCAAAGTCGCTTCCTACAGCGGTACGGTGAAGAATGCCAAAGGCGAGGATAAGGCTTATACCGTGAGCAATGTCGCCCTCATGTTCAGCGACAAGAACGTTGTGGTGACCTACTTGCTGAAATATGGCAACATGCCGATGGCAATGGAGACCTCCTTTACAGGAATCTGCAAATAAGTGATGGCCGCTCGCATCAAGACATCTCTTCTGGCTGGCATGGCATTGGCTGTGCCAGCTATTAGTGTGTCTGCGCAGCCGTCGATACGTGATTCCATAGAACTGGAGCCCGTCGTCATCACCGCCTCCCACACGCCAAAGGCGCTGAAGGACGCACCGGTGGTAACGCGCCTCATCACGCGCCACGACATCAAGATTACCGATGCCACCAACATTCAGGACCTGCTGACACAGGAGATTCCCGGCCTGGAGTTTGGCCTTGCCATGACTCAGGAAACGTCACTCAACATGAGCGGCTTTGGCGGCAATGCCGTCCTCTTCCTGGTTGACGGCGAGCGTATGGCGGGGGAGACCGTGGACAACGTCGACTACAACCGCATGAACCTCGACAACGTGGGGCGCATCGAGATTGTCAAGGGTGCTTCGTCGGCCCTCTACGGCTCGAATGCCGTCGGCGGTGTCATCAACCTCATCAGCCGCGAGAACCTTGACCCATGGACGGCCAACGCCAACTCGCGCTACAACACCTTCGGTCACGAATGGCGCAACGGAGCCAGCTTTTCCTTCAACACGGCGAAATGGAACTCGCAGACGAATTTCCAGCATAGCAGGATTGATCCCGTCGACCTGCCCAAAGCACACTCTGCCGAGGAGATTGCCATGGAACTGATGAAGAAGGCCCAGGGGCTGCCCTACGACGAGTCGGTACTCATTGACGAGTCGAACATAAGCCGTCTCTTTGGCCAGCGGACCTACAACGTCAAGGAACGGCTGACGTGGCGTGCCACCGACCGGCTGACGCTGATTGGCCGTGGCGGCTATTTCTTCCGCACCAGCGAGCGCGACACGTACGACTACCACTTTAACGGTTACAGTGCCGGACTGAAGGGCAAGTATGCCTGGAACCACGACCGCCACCTGGAACTGTCGTACGCCTTCGACCAGTACGACAAGGCCAACTTCATGCCTGACGGCACGCGCACCCACGACCACGACTACACCAACCGGCAGCATGTCGTCCACGCGCTGTTCAGCAATGCCTTTGGCAGGCACACGCTGATTCTCGGTGCCGACTACATGAACGACTATCTCTCTACCTACCAGTTTGTTACGGGCACAAGCCACTCGCAGGACAACATCGACGGCTATGCGCAGTTCGACTGGAACATCACCAATCAGCTTAACATTGTGGGCAGCGTGCGCTACGACTACTACTCCGCTTCTGCACAGCAGGCGTTCACCCAGCGCCTTGCCGTTGTCTACAAGTTTCCGTGGATGACCTTCCGTGCCAACTATGCCAGCGGCTTCCGTGCCCCTACGCTCAAAGAGATGTATATGCACTTCGACATGGGCAACATGGGCTATCTGCTCAGGGGCAATCCCGACCTGAAGCCCGAGAAGAGCCACAACTTCAACATTGCCATCGAACGTACCAACAGCATCCGCAACAGCGGCTTCCTCGACGGACGCTACAATTTCACCCTCATGGGCTACTGCAACATCTTCGACAAGCGCATCACCACCATCGACGGAGGCATGTACGAGGGCATGGAAAGTGCGCTCTACTGGAACGAGGATGGCATCACCGTCTGGGGCGTGGATGCCTGCTTGGGACATATCTGGGATTGCGGACTGTCGTTCAAGCTGAACTATTCATGGATGAAAGAAACCGGCAAGGTCTATTACTCCGACTTCTACCAGCCCCGTTCACACTCCATGACGTGGAGAGTGGGCTACGACCACCGCTTTTCGTCACTCTACGCCCTCGACGCGGCACTTTCAGGGCGCTATCAGGGCAAGCCGCAGTCAGGCCGCCAGAATGTCGACCAGGGCTACACCATCTGGAAACTCATGCTCCAGCACCACGTCTGGCATGGCATCACCGTCACCACAGCCGTCGACAACCTGTTTAACTACAAACCCAAGTCCTATTATTATTCTTCACCGCTGACCACTGGAACGTCCTTCAGTATCGGCTTGTCTGTGGATTTGGATAAGCTATAACGGATTGTTAGATAATTGTTTATATGTAATTAAATGTAAGAATAGTTGTTAAAGTCGTTAAAATTAACGGAATTAATTAACTAAATATACTTCTTCATGCAGTAAAATTCGTACCTTTGCAGCATGAAGAAGTCTACTATTTGGATCATAGCCGTCATCATGGGATTTTCGTTCCTGGCATTGCTCTTCCTTCAGTTCTCCTATATCGAGGAGATGGTGAAGATGAAGAAGGAGCAGTTCGACGAGAGTGTGTACCGCAGCCTCTATCAGGCATCCCACAATACGGAGCTGAACGAGACGAAGCGCTATTTGGAGAAAGACGTTAAGGAGACGGAGCGCCGCGCCTTCCAGCAGGACTCGGTGATGGTCGACGGTATCGGAGGCACCATCAAGCACAGCCATCAGTTTGCTGTAGCTGCTGACGACGGCACGGTATACAGCTCGTTTCAAGTGAAAGCGTTCCAGATGAAGCCCGCCTCCATTCCAAAGGCCATGATTCTGCGCAAGGACAAAAACTCGCTTGTCGATGCTGCCAAGTCGATGCAGGAGATTGTGCGCAACCGCTATATCTACCAGAAGGCTCTGCTCGACGAAGTGGTGTATAATATCCTCTATACGGCTAGCGACAAACCTCTGAAGGAGCGCATTAACTTCCGCATGCTCGATCAGGAGATACGTGACGAGTTGATCAACAATGGCATCAACATACCTTATCACCTCACCGTGTCGACCGCCGACGGTCGTGAGGTCTACCGCTGTCCCGACTATACGGACGCAGGCGAACGGTATGCATATACTCAACTGTTATTCCGCAACGACCCGCAGTCGAAGATGGGCGTCATCAAGATTCATTTCCCCGACATGAGTAGCTACATCTTCTCGTCGGTGCGTTTCATGATTCCCAGCATCATTTTCACCCTCGTGCTGCTCATCACCTTCCTCTTTACTATTGTCGTCATCTTCCGCCAGAAGCGCTATTCGGAAATCAAGAATGACTTCATCAACAACATGACGCACGAGCTGAAGACGCCTATCGCCTCCATCTCGCTGGCAGCACAGATGATGAACGACGACAGCGTGCCCAAGAGCGAACAGATGACCAAGCACCTGGGGACCGTCATTGCCGACGAGTCGAAGCGTCTGCGCTTCCTCGTGGAGAAGGTACTGCAGATGTCGATGTTCGACAAGAAGAGCGTCTCCTTCAAGCAGAAGGAACTCGACCTCAACGAGATGGTGGAGCAGATAGCCCAGACCTTCACCCTCCGCGTGGAACATACTGGCGGTAAGATATACACCCAGATTGAGGCTATCGACTCGGCCATCTATGTCGATGAGGTACACTTCCAGAACGCCATTACCAACCTGATGGACAATGCCGTCAAATACCGCAAGCAGGATGAACCCCTGGACATCTACATCCGCACCTGGAATGAGCACAACCGCCTCTGTCTGTCCATTCGCGATACGGGTCAGGGCATCAAGAAGGAGAACCTACGCAAGATATTTGACAAGTTCTACCGCGTGCATACAGGCAACAAGCACGATGTCAAGGGCTTTGGTCTGGGACTGGCCTACGTCAAGAAGATCATCGACCTCCATCAGGGCACTATCAAGGCAGAGAGCGAGCTCGGCAAGGGCACCAAGTTCACCATCAGCCTACCGGTGTTGGAAGAGGATGGAAAAAAGTAATCATCAAAGAGCAATCATATAAAAAATAAGAAACATATTAGTATTCATTTTAATATTTTAGGTTATGGACGAAAAACTGAAAATTCTTCTTTGCGAAGACGACGAGAACCTCGGAATGCTGTTGCGCGAGTATCTGGCTGCCAAAGGCTATGTTGCTGAACTGTGCCCCGATGGCGAGGCAGGCTACAAGGCATTCCTCAAGACCAAGTTCGATATCTGCGTGCTGGACGTGATGATGCCCAAGAAGGACGGTTTCACGCTGGCACAGGAGATTCGCCAGGCCAACCCTGACATTCCCATCATCTTCCTCACCGCCAAGACGCTCAAGGAAGACATCCTGGAAGGTTTCAAGATTGGTGCCGACGACTACATCACTAAGCCCTTCTCCATGGAGGAACTCGTATTCCGTGTGGAGGCCATCCTACGCCGTGTACGTGGCAAGAAGAACCGCGAGAGTTCAGTCTACCATATCGGTCAGTTCACCTTTGACACCCAAAAGCAGCTGCTCTGCATCGGTGAACAGCAGACTAAGTTGACCACCAAGGAGAACGAGCTGTTGGCCCTGCTCTGTTCGCATGCCAACGAAATCCTGCAGCGCGACTTTGCCTTGAAGACCATCTGGATTGACGACAACTACTTCAATGCCCGCTCCATGGACGTCTACATCACCAAGCTGCGCAAGCACCTGAAGGAAGACCCGCAGATTGAGATTATCAACATCCACGGCAAGGGCTACAAGCTCATCACTCCCGAGGAGGAGTAAGCCGTCATCATGTTATCCATTGGCCTGGTTCCATTTCGGAGCCAGGCCAATGATATTCCTCATAGCATACATTTCTCGCTTATCATTATTCCAGATGAGACGATTACAATTGGTATTATTTGCGCTGATTATTACTTCGAGTCTAACAAGTCTGGGCAGTTATCGTTCAACATGCCGACAGGTAAATGAGGATATGGACCGGGCTCTTGCCCTCACCATGCAGGAACAGCAGAGCGATGTCATCAGTCAGGACACCATCCGAGCTTTCAACAGCTACTTGCGGATAACAGAACTTCGGGGCAAGGCTACGTTGGCAGTTGCTACCCAAGGACGGCAGTTCAAGGCATACGCCCATTGCTCTGAAGCGACTATATTTTGGCTTTCAGACCAAAGGCCAGCAACCATCCTTTGGGTGTTGACCGGATTGTGGGGCATGCTCATGTGGTATCGTCGTCGGCAAATGGTGAGGGTGGTGCCGCTGGCGTTGCCCATTACAGGTAGGACTGTCTTCGGCGGACTGACCTATTCAGAAGAGGATAGTAGCTTCTATGCTGCCGACGGCCATCAGGTTCAGCTGACCCCCATGCAGCATCAGCTGATGGAGATGTTCTTTCATTCGCCCTCACATTCATTGACGAAGACGCAGATCTGTGATGTCCTCTGGCCCAAGAAACCCGATGCCAGCGAGACACTCTACACCCTTATTCGTCGGCTAAAGCTCGTCGTTGAGCAACACTCCGACCTCAAGATAGAATCCGACCGCCGTAAGTCATACAGACTGAAAGTCAAGCAGGTAGAATCCTGACATCTGTTCTGATATGCAAATGTCAGACAAATGTCAGGCAGTTTTTTCGAGCCTTTAGCGTTTTGTTGCTACCTTCGCCAGAAAATTCAAGCGAAGCATGATGCAACAAACAACATTTTCCAAAATCAACACCTGTATAGCATGGCTCCTGTTTGCCATTGCTGCCGTCGTTTACGGGCTGACTATAGAGCCAACAGCTAGCCTGTGGGACTGTCCTGAATTTATTGCCTGTGGCTATAAGTTGGAAATCGGTCATCCGCCCGGTGCGCCAGTCTTCATGCTGGTAGCCAACCTTTTCTCTCAACTGGTCAGCGACACCGCCCATGTGGCCATGATGGTCAACCTGGTGTCTGCCCTTCTGAGTGCCGGCTGTATTCTCTTTCTGTTTCTTACCGTCACGCATCTTGCTCGGAAACTGATTGGGCCTGACGACGTTACCCTCACCTTCCCTAATGTCATCATCATCGAGGCATGTGGTATAGTGGGAGCCTTGGCTTACACCTTCAGCGATACCTTCTGGTTCTCGGCTGTCGAGGCTGAGGTCTATGCATTCTCCTCTTTTCTGACGTCCTTGATGTTCTGGCTGATTCTCGTCTGGGAATCAGAGGCAGACGGTCCGCGCAGTGACAGATGGGTCATCCTGATTGCCTACATCACCGGTCTGTCCATTGGAGTCCATCTGTTATGCCTGCTTTGTCTGCCCGCCATGTCGTTCGTCGTCTATTTCCGTAGGGCAAAGCGTAGCACGTGGATAGGCCTATTGTCGACATTGGCCGCAGGAGGACTGCTTGTGGGCATGATTCTCTATGGGCTCATACCGGGTGTGGTTAGAATAGGCGGCTGGTTCGAACTGCTGTTTACCAACGTATTTGGCACCCCTTACAACGTTGGACTCATCACCTACATCATTCTGCTGACTAGTACACTCGTCATAGCATATTATAAGGTACGACAGAGGATACTCAAATTGTCGTTGGCCTGTGTTCTGATGATATTGGCAGGCTACAGCAGCTATGGTGTCATCTTGATTCGGGCTAATGCCAATACACCGATGAGCGAAAATGCACCAGGAAACATTTTCGCCCTGGGCAGTTACCTGAACCGCGAGCAATATGGAGACACGCCACTCTTCTATGGTCCTGCATACAGCAGCGAAGTGGAGCGGGAACCCGTAGGTGAATACCTGATACCAAAGCAGGAGGAGGGGAAACCCATATACCGTCCGTCGGCTGATACGACTCAACAGAAGTACGAAGTCATACGCCACGAGGTCAAATATCTGTATCGGGAAAGCATGTATTTCCCCCGCATGCACTCACAAAGGCATGCAAAGGCATACGAGGATTGGATGAACGGTGTCGAGAAAGCTGGCAACCTGCCCACCTTTGCCGAGAACCTTCGTTTCTTTATCTCCTATCAGGTCAACTTCATGTACTGGCGTTACTTCCTGTGGAACTTTGTAGGACGGCAGAACAATATCCAAGGACACGGTGAAGTGGAACACGGCAACTGGGTGACTGGGTACCAGTGGATTGACGACTGGCTGTTAGGATGCGACACGTCAAGACTGCCGTCAGACCTCGCAGAGAACAAGGGGCATAATGTGTTCTATGCCTTGCCACTGCTCCTGGGTGTGGCTGGCGTCATCTGGCAATGGCGCAAAGGACGCGAGGGAAGGCAGCAACTCTGGATAGTCACTTTGCTGTTCGTCATGACCGGGCTTGCCATCGTCGTTTACCTCAACCAGACACCGCTCCAACCCCGGGAGCGAGACTACGCATACGCTGGTTCTTTTTATGCCTTTGCCATCTGGATAGGCCTTGGGGTGGGGCTGTTCACGGCTGGGTGCCGAAAGCTGTTGAAGAGCCGAACGCTCGCTGCTGCCATCATGGGAGCCGTCTGCTGCATAGCCATTCCCGTGCAGATGGTCAGTCAGACCTGGGATGACCACGACCGCTCAGGACGTTACACCTGTCGCGACTTCGGGGCGAACTATCTGGAGAGTATGCAGCGCGAAGGACATCCCATCATCCTCACCAACGGCGACAACGACACTTTCCCGCTTTGGTACAACCAAGAGGTGGAGGGCGTCAGGACGGACACCCGCGACTGCAACATGGAATACCTGCAGACTGACTGGTATATCGACCAGATGAAGCGGCCAGCCTACGACTCGCCAGCCCTGCCCATCAGTTGGCAACACCAGGACTACCGAGAAGGTGTACACGAATTCATCCCTATCCAGCCAACTGACAGCATTACCATTGGCGACATGGTCATCTCGTTCAAAGGCAGGACAGCCTTGTATAAGAATGAGCTCATGGTGTTGGAGATGCTGTCTCACGAAGACTGGAGTCGTCCCATCTATCTCTCCATCAGCATGGGGCCCGACAACCTTTCATTCCTCCGCAATCACTTGGTACTGGAGGGCCTCGCCTACCGCGTGTCTCCAACGGCAGCAAGACAGCGGATAGACGTTGAACGGCTCTATGATAACGTAATGCACCGTTTCCGTTTTGGCGGTCTAAGCACCAAGGGCATCTATGTGGATGAAGACGTGAAGCATCTGGCCAACACCCATCAGCTCGTCATGGGCATACTTATTGACTCACTGCTGCAACAGGATGACACCAAGCGGGCATTGGCAGTATGCCGAAAATGGCAACGGGAGATGCCCAACGAAAATGTTCCCTATACTGACGCAGCCCTTTCCATGGCCCGTTGTTACTATCAGACCAATCAGCCAATACAGGGTGACGACATCGTCAACAACCTGTTACGCCGTTCAGAGGAGTGGCTTTCGTGGATAGAAACCATCACTCCCCAACGTCGCACAGGTTCACTGTATACCCAAAAAACATGGTTGCAGACCATGCAGCAGACCCTGGCTTTGGCCGTACAATTTGAAAGAACAGACATCTATCATCAATATATCAGACAATATGAAAACTTTCTCCAACAGTCACGTCAAGAATAACCGTTTACGTTTCTTCGCAACAACCCCTCGTCGCATCATCATCGTTGCCAGTCTCCTCATCGTCGCTGGCTATCTCTTGATGTGTGGTCCGGGAAGTACTGAGCAGTCGTTCAACCCCGACATCTTTTCACATCGCAGGATAGTCGTGGCACCAATGCTGTGCCTGAGCGGTTATCTGCTAATCATCGTTGGCATCCTCCGTAAAAACAATGACGGCCACGCTGTGGAATAGGTTTGCCATAAAGCGCACTCTTCATAAAGAAGAATGCGATCTTTCGTCGTATCTTTTTTACCTTTCCTCTACATAAGAAAATAAAGCGGCGACCCTCACAGGCAACCGCTTCATATCTTCAATAGGTATTAGTCCTTTTAAGGTAAAAAGATTGTTTTCAGGATAACACTGCAAAAGTACGACAATTTTTCTTAACACACAAACTTTTGCGCAACAATTTTTAATTATTTTTGCCGTGCTCCCACACAATTAGGGGTGTTTGAAAAGAATTGTTTAAATATACAGTCCGTATAGAGAAAATGGGGCATTCTCCATACGGACTGGTCTTGATTAAAATTTCTTCTACGACTGTTATTTATTCTTAACAATTTGGGCAGTGAAGGTTGCCTCGGCCACCACATGGTCGCCCACGAAGATGTAACCCTTCATGGAGGAGATGCCGTGACGGACGGGTGCCAGCAGGTCGACCTTGAAGATGAGTGTGTCGCCGGGAACCACCTTCTGGCGGAACTTGACGTCGTCAATCTTCATGAAGTAGGTGGACCAGCGCTCGGGCTCTTCCAGAGTGTTGAGTACGAGCAGGCCGCCACATTGCGCCATAGCCTCTATCTGGAGCACACCTGGCATGACGGGCTCTTCGGGGAAGTGTCCCGTGAAGAACGGCTCGTTGGAGGTGACGTTCTTGATGCCAACGATGGTGCTGGCACCGAGTGCGATGACTTTGTCGACCAACTGCATAGGATAGCGGTGGGGCAGCAGCTCGCGGATGCGGTTGACATCCATGATGGGCTCTTCGTTGGGATCGTAGATGGGAGCCTGAATCTCATGCTTGCGGATGTCCTTGCGTATCTGGCGGGCAAACTTGTTGTTAACGGTATGTCCGGGGCGGGTTGCAATGATGCGGCCCTTGATGGGTTTGCCGATGAGTGCCATGTCGCCGATGACGTCGAGCAGCTTGTGGCGTGTGCACTCGTTCTCCCATACCAGCGGCTTGTGCTGGATGTAGCCCAGTTCGTTGGCGTCGCGGTGCTCTACGCCAAGCATGTCGGCGAGCATGTTGAGGCGTTCCTGTGTGGTTTGGCGCTCGTAGATGACGATGGCGTTGTCCATGTCGCCGCCCTTGATGAGGTTGGCCTGAAGCAGGGGCTCGATGTCGCGGCCAAAGACGAAGGTGCGGGCAGCGGCTATCTCGGTACTGAACTTGTCAATCCTGTCGAGGGTGGCAAACTGCGAGTTGATGAACTTCGACTCAAACGAACACATGGCTGTGATGGAGAACTCGTCGTCGGGCAGAATGGTGATGCACGAACCCGTCTTCTCGTCCTTCACCTCCATCTTCTTGCGGATGATGTAGTAGTCTTTCGGTGCATTCAGTTCCTCGATACCTACTTCGTAGATTTTCTCCACGTATTTGATAGACGAGCCGTCCAGGATGGGGAACTCGGGACCGTTTACCTGAATGAGACAGTTGTCGATGCCCAAGGCATAGAGAGCTGCCAGTCCATGCTCGACGGTGGAGACACGGGCATCGCCCTTGCCCAACACGGTGCCTCGCTGGGTGTCGACGACATTCTCGGCGATGGCTTCGATGACGGGCTCTCCCTCCAGGTCGATGCGCTGAATCTTATATCCGGTGTTTTCGGCTGCGGGATTGAAAGTGACGGTGAGGTTCAGCCCAGTATGCAGGCCTTTTCCAAAGAGGGAAAAACTGCCTTTGAGTGTTTTCTGTTTCATATCTAATTTTTAACCATTAATCTTTTCCTTCAGAGCCTCTATCTCACGTTGCAGGGCTGCTATCTGGCGGTACATGTCAGGCAGCTTGGCATCGAGGGCACGGGCCTTGAAATACATCTTGGGATTGACGGCAGGTGAACCAATGAGGGTCTCGCCGTTGCCCTTGGTATTGCCGATGACACCGCACTGGGCACCCACTATGGTCCTATCGGCAACGTGGATGTGGCCAGAGAAACCTGCCTGTCCGCCAACCATACACCAGGCTCCAATCTTTGTCGAGCCAGCCATGCCTACTTGGGCAGACATCACGGTGTTCTCGCCGATTTCGCAGTTGTGGGCCACCTGGATGAGGTTGTCCAGCTTGACGCCCTTGTGGATAATAGTATGTCCCATGGTCGAGCGGTCGATGCAGGTGTTGGCACCAATCTCCACATCGTCCTCGATGATGACGATGCCCAGTTGGGGAATTTTCTCGTACCCCTCGGTATTGGGAGCGAAGCCAAAACCGTCGGCACCGATGACCGCACCGGCATGGATGGTGACGTTCTTACCTATCTGGCAGCCGTCATAGATGGTGACGTTGGGGAAGATGCGTGTGCCGTCGCCTATCTTGACACCCTCGCCGACATAGGTGAAGGGACCTATATAGACGTCCTGGCCGATTTCTGCCGAGGGAGACACAAAGGCCAGCGAGTCAACGCCCGTCTTCTTGGGTTGTGCTGCTGCATACATCTGCATCAGCTTGGCCACGCACTCGTAGGCATTTTTTACGCGAATGAGCGTGGCCTCCACGGGATGCTCCAGTTCCAAATCCTCGTTCACCAGGACGACTGATGCCTTTGTGTCGTAGATGTACTGGGTGTATTTAGGGTTCGAGAGGAACGTGATAGCTCCTTCTTTTCCTTCTTCGATTTTAGTAAAAGTATGGATAGTAGCCTGTTCGTTACCTTCCACACGACCACCGATAAAGTCGGCTATTTGTTTGGCAGTAAACTCCATATCGTCAACAAAATATTATAAAAACGCCACAAAGGTAACAAATTTTATTCAAATTCGTTGATAACAGAGGTAATATTTACGGATTTTTTTGGAAAGTAGCTGTACATTTAAGATTTCTGAAGCATCTGCGATGTCCTTGACGGTGCCGTCCTTGTATAGAATTCCGATGCTGTCGTCCTCCGGATTGTACATGTCCTTGCCTATTTCGGTCAGCGTCATCAGGTACTTTGTGTCAACCAGCGGGATATCCATCTGCTGGGCTATCCGGTGGGCGATGCCGTCTATGTACTCCTGGGAAGGCCGCTCCTCGGTGACCTCTACCTTGAACAGGTGGCGGTCGGTCATGTCGGTAGCCAAGGTGGAAAGAATCCGGTCGTCGGCATGCTTCCATGCTTTCATGGCGCTCCAGATGTCGGAGTCGTCCAACTCGGCATATACCTGTAGGGCTTGGTCGTCGAAGTGGACGTCGCTTTTCAGGAAATAGGCAAGGGAAGGAGATGCAAACAGGTCGACGCCTTGTTGCATGAGGTAGCGGGCGCGCATCAGCGTGTTGACGAGAATCTTCTCATAGCCTACCGCTGTCTTGTGGAGGTAAACCTGCCAGTACATCAGCCGGCGCGACGTCAAGTAGTTCTCTATCGAATAGATGCCCTTGGAGTCTACCACGAGTCGGTCGTCCTTCACGTTGAGCATCTTGATGATACGGTCTGAACCGATGATCCCCTCCGAGACTCCCGTGTAGAACGAGTCGCGGCGCAGGTAGTCCAGCCGGTCCATGTCCAGTTGGCTGGAGATGAGCTGGTGGAATATCTTGTTCGGGTATTCGTCCTTGAAAATGCTGATGGCCAGCGACAATTGTCCTTTCAGGTCCTGGTTGATGCGTTCCATCATCATCAGCGAGATGTCCTCGTGAGAGATGCCGCTGATGAGTGTGTGCTCCAGAACATGCGAGAAAGGACCATGTCCGATGTCGTGCATCAAGATGGCTGCCTGCACGGCCTCAGCCTCCGAGTCGAAGATGTAGACTCCCTTCTCTATGAGCGACTTCACGGCCTCCGTCATGAGGTAGAAGGCACCCAGTGAATGCTGAAAACGAGTATGACGGGCACCGGGGTAGACCACCGATGCCAGTCCTAACTGGTTGATGCGTGTAAGGCGCTGGAAGAGCGGATGTTGCACGATGTCGTAGAGCAGTCCGCGCTTGAGTTTGATAAACCCGAAGACTGGGTCGTTGATGATTTGGTGGCCGTTCATTGCTCTTCGCCCATATCTATCGGTATGAACTTGAATTGGGGAGCATTCAGGTAGCGGACGTCATAGCCTTTCTTGTAGTTCTTCATGAGCTTCAGAAATTTCTTCTCAGCTTCCTTTTTCTTGGTAGAGAAGATGACCATGCAGATACGGCCATTCTGCTGCATGGATTCCTCGAGGTATTCCTTCAGCTGAATTGAATACTGGTCACGGCCCAGCAGGAACTTGGTCTTGTGGTCAATCCATGCTCCTTCCACCTGCTGGATATCGGTAACGTAAACCACCGAGTCCTTGAACGAGGCAGAGAAACCGAACATATATAAACTGTTGGTCTTCAACGGCTTGGCATCGACTGCCAGAGTTACCAGCAGGAGTGCTGACAAGATGATGTACTTCATCAGTTTCATTATCCTAAATATGCTTTTAATATTTTACTCTTGGTGTTATTCCTTAAGCGGCGAATGGCCTTTTCCTTGATTTGCCGTACGCGCTCACGCGTTAGGCCGTATTTGTTGCCAATCTCTTCCAGCGTCATCTCCGCTTGTCCTATCCCGTAGAAAGCTGTAATGATGTTCCGCTCGCGTTCGCTCAACAGCTGTAGCGCATTGGAAATCTCTGCCCTAAGCGACTCTATCAGCAGCTGGCGGTCTGCCATCGGCGCATCGTTGTTAGGCATAATGTCCAACAGCGAGTTGTCTTCACCGTCGACGAAAGGAGCATCCATAGACACTTGTCGCCCAGAAACCAAGATGGCTTCGTCGATCTTCTCCTCCGGCAGGTCTGTTCGCTCCGATATCTCCTCAACTGAGGGAC
>Ga0247611_10005383_pt1 | contig 16990 bp, 36 predicted proteins | sample 177DNAGHGhighgp2_FD_192422 | JGI IMG/M metagenome (GOLD analysis project Ga0247611, IMG submission 192422) | Sheep rumen microbial communities from Palmerston North, Manawatu-Wanganui, New Zealand - 1770 DNA GHGhigh gp2 | ecosystem: Host-associated > Mammals > Digestive system > Stomach > Rumen... | reverse complement strand
AGGATTCAACCGATAAGTGCCTTGACCGCATAGCATGGGGTAATGGAAGTGCGTTAAAATCCTAAAACGTTATTGCTATGAAGTACCAAGAAATTGAGGAAATCGTCACGAGTCAAGAGGTCAAGAGGTATAAGGTAACCTTTAAGGATGGCTCTACCAAACTGCTGCGAATGTGGCTGCATGACCCCATTACCAAAACTATTGGTGTGCTTGATAAGGGCAAACGTAGGAACGGAAAATGCCTTTGCGAGGGTATCCACCACATCAGTTGGTGGGAGAAGGTTGAGCATTGCGAAGAAGGGCAGAAACCTACCGACAAATTCACGAGGTTCGTGAAACGTGCCAAGAAAGCAAGCAGGTATCTTGCCGAGTCTGGAATGTGGCCCGACATCAAGAAAGAGATTGACGAATTTTTGTCAATGGGCGAGGAAAAGCAGAGGGAACTTGTCAATGACATTCTCACAGACAGTTACGAGTTGTATTACAGACAGGCTCGCGAAGGCGGCAAGTGGGAAAAGTTCTACACTACCCAAATCTTTTGCTCATTTGCATTAAAGAATTGTTTCAAGTCCATTGCCTATAACAAATGGGAACGTGAGACTTATACCAAGATGGTAGAACAGATTGTTCGCGACCGAAAGGACTTCAGCAAGAGGTGGACAAATGGATATGACATTTCCCTTGACATTCAAATGATAGAGACCAACGATGGGAACTATTACAGGGGTTGGTATGCAGAGGAATATCGTGGTTGTGGAAATGGACACTACTATCTTCTTCTTGACGCTACTCACGCGATTTTTTACGAGGACGATTAAAATATATAGATTATGAAAAAGTACGGAATTGTTTTTACAAAGACTAATTATGATTGGAAAAGACAACTTCAATTTCGGAAAGTAATGTTAAAAAAGTGTTAAATGTATTGTAAAATTTGGTAATATCGGATTTTTACCATACCTTTGCAGTGTCAAATTAAAAACAACTATAACAACTAACTATTATGGCACAGAAAAATGATTTAAAAATTCAATATCAAGCGTTAGTGTTGGAGTCACTGATTGACCGAGAACTTACTTTGATACAAGGTAATAATAAGACAAGCAGAAAATACATGCTTCCTATTCTTCTTAACGCTTACAATCGTTATCAAGAAGATGAAAGGGATGGTGTTGACTACATCTTCAACATTAACAAGCGTGAAGATTCCGCATGTGTGATTAATGGTGGCATGAACATTGAGGAACTTTACAACCTGCAACTCAAGTGCAAGGCAGAAGCAACAAACTATTACATGTTTGGACATAATCACGAAACCGCTGAATTGATTACCATTAATGGAATTGCAAATACAATCAAGGCGGTATCAAGTGATATGGCGAAATGTATTATCAAGTACCGAGACATTGAAGAGTATGACAGGCTTTACACCTTCTTTGAAGAAGAACTGAAAGACCATAAGACATATACTTGGATTTGTCTTTGTGAAGATGGTGCAAAGTCCAATTATTGCCAAAAGGTTTTTGACTCAATTTCAGAATGCTATGATGACATCATGCGTGATGTAAATGGAAAATTGTCATATTACTTCAAAGGCAATGAATTGGGTTTCAATTCAGACAGAGAGGTTTATGAAACCAGACTTGATAACTATTCAAACAGGGTTGTTTTGAACACTTATGGCGGCACTTACGATTACCGCGTGATTGAAATCGATGGCTATAAAACCATGCTAATTGAAAACCTCAAGGGCATCATATTGGAATGTTGCCAAGATAAATATAAGTCTCAATCCGCTAAGTGTTTCAACTTTAACGTTGGTTGCGGTTATGCAATAACCATACCTTTGACATGGGGAGGCAAAAATAAGGCACAACTCATTCTAAGCAAATTGACAACTGATGGTGATAGTGTTATGGTTGGTGTAAAAAGAGAGGTTGGTGCTGCGGAAATGGGAAAGGACATTTCATTGTTTGATGATGAAGACATTGAAACTATTATCTGTGAAATTTCGCGGGTAAATGGACTGCCTGTTAAGTTTAAACGAGAATATATCTGATTGTTCATACCTTTTTTAGTTAGTTATGTGCGGCTTATATACCATAATTGGTGAGCCGCATTTTTAACATATTTTTAACACTAATTTTTTGGTCATTTCAGATATTTTGCTTACCTTTGCAGTATCAAAAGTTGAACAAATAAAAAGAGAAGAATATGGTACAAATTAACGATATCGAGGTTAGGTGTCAAGTTACTGACTATCAGATTGAGTGCATTAAGGAACACATAAATAATCTATCTTTTCCTTTCTGCTCCGAGCCTGTTAACGTTATAGTCAGTGATACTGACCTTCCATTCAAGAACGGACTTCGCGTTTATGTCTATAACGATGAAGGTTATTTCGGTTGGCAAGACTCTTATCAGCCTGTAAAACTCAACTATGTTGCGGTTGATGGATGCGGATTTGTTAACTTGGGTCTGACTGACGAAATCGCAAACGCTTGTTATCATTCTGGTTCTTGCGATTGCGATACTGAAGTTTATCTCGATGACCCTATCATTCGCGAACAACTTGACAAGATTACCGATGAGCGACTTATCAAGAGTCTTAACGAGTGTGGCATTGACGAATACAATCCGAGTGAGCACACACGTCGCGAAAACGAAGATTGGGCATTGTTTCTTGCAGCCGCAAACTACAAAGAGGACAAGGCGGCAGGTTATTTTGACAATGAAGATTAACTAACTAAAATAGGCATTATGAAAGATTTAATTAAAACAATCATTTGGATTATCGTCCTTATAATCTTGTTAAGCAATATCGGCAAGATTATTGACACCGCGAGTTTGTTATTTGATGTAATTTACAACGCAATATCAAGACTTTAATCATGGCAAAGCGAAAACACAATATCACGTTGAGGGTCTATGACTCTGCAAAGAACAACAAAGTGTTCGCGGGTTATCAAGACAGGTATGCACTATATTTTCATTATCCTAAGGAATGGATTAAGGGAGGTCATGTAGCAGATTACTTTGCTTTCAGTTTCACCCATGATGATGAATATCCACGCGAAACAGAAGTTATCCGTTGCTATTGGGATGAATGGCATAGGGGCAGAAATGGATATGCAAGCAACTTGGGCAAAAAACTTAAAATTGAGTCCTTGCCAAAGCATGTTCAAGAGTGGATTGCAGGTTATCAGAAGGTTTGGAATGACCTTATAAATGACCCAGACAATCAAGAAGTTATTGATGCTTGGGAAGCATATCATTAATTAAAAAACAATAATATTATGGCATTTGATTTAGAAGAATATTTGGAGAATAAAAAGAAACAACCCGTTGACTGTAATGGGACACTTCTATCAGTTGGTGACAGAGTGCATTGCAAGTGGGGATATGACCTCATCGTGTGCAAGGATGATGATGGTAGATACTACGGAAAATTGGTCTGTGAGCCAGGTCATTCCTGTGAGAATATTCCTTATTATATATATTATGCTGAGGATTTAACTAAAATTAACTAATAAATAACAATTATGTGTAAGAACGAAACCAATAAAAAGATTAAATACAGAGTGTCTGTTGTCATTAAGAACATCTCTGTCGAGGAGTATATGAGTCAGTACGAAGGGAATGAAAAAACCCCTATAATCATGTCAAAGTATGAGACCATGTTGATAGGGGAGTTATTCCATGTATTTGATGCGGAGTATTACCAATTTTTTGATAATCTGAAAGACGCGCAAGACGAGTTTGCCCTCCATGAGTCATACCATTCTTGTGAAAATGGTGATGCTATGAACATTGCTAAGAGACGTGACACTATATCTCGCGATACTGAATACAAACAGACGATTATCTATTGCAAAGATGGTCACGATATTACAATCACATTGGAAGAAATTTCTGAAAAAACGCGGTAAAAATGAACAAGGTTTATCAAATTAGGTTTTCAAAAAAACAATGGGGTGGTATATTTCCTGAAATACCAGATGATAATCAATGCTTTGAGACCTTAGAAGATGCCGTTACGTGTCTTCAAAAGATTTACGATACCCTAAGTAATAGGTTCGGAAAAGAAGAAGGTTTTTCACCTACATTTGAGTACGATGAGGATAACAACTTGAAATCATTCTTGATTGAAAAAAAGCCGTTACCTGCAACTGAATATGCGTTTTGTGGAAAGGTTTTTAAAATTGATGTTATTCCTTCCACAAGCAACAAAAATTTTTCTGCTAATGGCACTAAAAAGTGCTATCACATTGAACATCAAACGTACAGAGCCGATGGTAGTTTTGCGAATTGGGTTCATGTAAACTTTGAAAAAAAGAGCGAAGCAGAAAAAAATTACAAAATGTGGGTAACTGAATTTATGAGGTTGCATGATGTGGTAGAGAGAACAGAGAAAAGTCCTTACATTACTACAAACAATGTTGATGGTTCTCCCATTGAGGTTCTTAAAGAAGAGAAAATTGTTTTTGCAAATGGTTTATATATGGTTTTCTATCTCATATATGGATATTTCTGGGATTAGTTCATGTGTTAAATGAAGGCAATGATATAGATGTTGGCCCAAGATACTGCGGGGCTAATGCGAATTACGCAAATTCTACGCGAAATATTTTATATCAATTCGAGTAATTAGCCTTATTAGCAAGTTGGCATTAACAAACTCTTCAGGGCCACTGCCATATCATTTCCTAAATGAATGTTAAAGTAGGGCAAATATTTGGCCAATTCAGATATTTGCCTTACCTTTGTACCATAATAAATAACTAAACATTAAAAGATATGAATGACGAAAACAAGAAAATTCAGATTGGGGACTACATTGTAACCTGCGAGAAGTGCTACCCTAAGTGTGGTTGGTTTCCTGTCTGCGTAAATGACTCAAACTTTAAGGAATTACGAATCTTTGGTGTATATGAGGTGAAGCCAGACGCTTTGGGTGGCTTATACAAAGTTCGCCTTGAGCCTGTGGATTGCTTTGAAGGAATCCGCATGGCAAATGTCCATGAATTCCACTATGATAGTGTTGATGACATTATCCTTGATGGCGGTTATGGCGCGTTTGACAAAAAAGGTTATATCGGAATGTACCGATTTACTGATTTGGACACTGCTTTTGAGTGGGCAACAAGTCTTAATGATAAAATCCTAAACTCGCTTATGACAAAGCGTTACTTGTTCAATGTTGCTGACATTGCTCGTGGCATTGCTCTGAAAGAGTTTGCAGACCTGTCCTATATTATCAACAATATGCCTTACGAAATGGCAGTTGAGCAACTTTGCGATAGCAATAGCGCGTGGATTCTTAAGAACCGCGAGAAATTTGACTATCAGTTCAAGGACATTTTCGTGTCAATTTTTAAGACAGAGGATGGCAAGTGCGAGATTGGCCGCATGGTTGAAGTTTGGAACGATATGCACACAGAGGGTATTTCAGTAATCATTTAACACCATTAAGATTATGTTCAAGACATATATTTTATTTTTCACTGACCATATTTGGAACGGAAGTGAGATTGATGTTGACCAATACAATTTAGATGGTTTTGAAAAGGAAGTGGACGCGCAGCGAAAACTTCATAAACTTTTCAACCTGTTTAAAGACAAGTATAAAGGTAATAATTTTGAGATGGATGAAAAGTCTTTCACCATTTTCAACGAAATGTCGGTTACGCTTGACAATATCCGTTGTGAGATACGAGAGGTGAATGTTAGGCGCGCAATCAAACCTTACTATGTGGATATAACTTTCAAAAAAAAGTTACCAAACATTGAAGTGATTGCCATAAGCAATGATGAAGCAAAGCGGTTGGCAATACAACACGTTCAAGACCAGTATGGTAATAGAGAAATTGATATTGTGGACGTACACGTACATAACACATTTTTTGACTAAATTTAACACATAAAAATTGGTAAATTCAGATATTTTACTTATCTTTGCAGTATTAAATCAAAACATATAAGAATATTAATTGAATTATGTACGGACAATTTTATATTGCTGACAAACAAGCATATACCCAAAAGGTTATTGCTCCAATCGTGAACAATAAGAATCTCCCCAAAGAGATTAGGGACTCATGGGTTGAATATGCAACACAATTAAACATTGACAAACTGCACGAATAATATGGAAGAGGAATATCAATACAAATATTTTATTGAAGCAACCTATTCAGATGGATGCAACGATAGTAACGCTACTGATGATTACGATGACGTTATCAATATACTATGTCACATGGTTTTGGCCGGTAATCGGTGTACTTCTGGGAATGTAACTCGTAATGGAGAGGTAATTATGTCATTTAAACGATAAAATCATGTTTGAACGTATTTTACAAAAAACAACAGGTTGGGATTTAATGGGTTTCATGATTCTCATTATAACCACTATCGGTTTTGCAAGTGATATGCCACGCGATATGGCAATAGTACTCCTACTCGTGTCACTTATCTATTTCTGTCTTGGTGGACATGAGCGTTCAAAAGAAAGACTTGATAGGTTACACGATAAAGTTGACGAACTGACGAAACTGGTAAAGAACCAAAAAGAATATATTGAAGAATTGGATGAAACGTTAAAAAAAGGTTAAAGCGTTCAAAAAATTTGGCCAATTCAAATATTTTCAATACCTTTGCAGCGTAATTAAAGAACTAATATGGTTATGACAAACATCGGATTAAAATATCGTCTGCGTGATTTTTACAAAATTAATAACGCATTCCAAACACTTTTGGAATATCCAAAAGAGGTTTTGGAAACATTCCTGCAATCTATATTGTCTCTTGATGAACAAGATTTAACTAAAGAGAGAATTGATGATGCAAAAATGTTTATTCTTTTGCGAATGAATTTATGTACTATTAAAGACGAATAATATGATTTTTTATGTAATTTTTTTAGTGATTTTTGCTGCTGCATTGTATGCGCTTTCTGACGCACTTTACGCGGTATCAAAGAACAAAAACAACTTTTGGTTGTTCTTTTCCCATAAGGTTTTAAAGGTGATTAGTCATATTGCCTGTGTGTGTGCGGCAATGCAATTTTTCAATGTCGGATGTAGATGTATCTGTAACAACAATCAGACTAACACAACAGACATTCCGACTGATACAATTATGATTGACTCGCTTTTTAATGAAAAGGCTGATAGCCTTAGGATGGTAAAGAAGTCTGAAACGGATAAACCGAAAATTGTTGCAGAAACTAAGGAAAATAACAAAAGTAAAGATGTTAAGCCTTTTATTACTCACGTCACCTTGACTTGTTATAACCCAGAGAAAAGCCAATGTGATGGAGACCCATTAGTTACCGCGAGTACGGCAAAGATTGACTTGAATAAACTTAAACGTGGTGAATTAAATTGGTGTGCAGTATCACCAGATTTAAAATGTTACCTGCCATTTGGTAGCATGATTGAGATTGAAGGGTATGGCATATATGAGGTTAAGGACGTGATGGCTGAACGAATTAAGCACGGCATTGACATCCTTCAAGATTCTGGTAAACCGATATTCAAAGAAGAAATGGTAAAAGTGACTAAGTTGTCTTAACACAAATTAACCAAAAATATTTGGTGGCTTAAGAATTTTGACATACCTTTGCACTATCAAAAGTTGAACATTAATAAAGAGAGATTATGATTAACGAGCAAGACATTCAAAAGTTTTTTAACGAGCGTTGCATTTGTGCTGAAATCATCTACATGGGTGAAGGCAAAGTTGAAATCAATGTTGACAGCGATTGGAAACAACACATCGCGCTTCAGAACTTCATGGCAGAACATGGGTTTAAATTGATTGACAAAAACGAAAAGCCAAGCGATAGTGATTGGTGTGAAGCAGTACACACCTACAAGTTTGACGCTAAACGTCGCGTTGAGAGTGCAATGATTGCACTTGCCGAAGCCAACAATATGATGTGCAAGGCTATTGAAGATTACCTTATCTATGAGTTGGCAGATGGCGATAATAGAAAGCACGTCAAGGTAACGTTTGGTGTAGAATACAAGGTTGATTGCGCGGCATGTTCACCCATCTTAGGTATTGAGTACAGACCTGCGGTGCAAGGTGGTTTTGTATATTTCTTTGACGAGGATGGTAATGATGATATTGACGATGGAGAACTCACCGCGAACGAATTGTATGACATTTGCAATGTGTTGAACATTGGTGGCAATGCCTACGATTATGAAGTTACTAACGTTTAATCAGTAAATAATTTTAAGAAGGAAATGAAGAAGTTAATTAGTTTTATGTGCCTGTGCCTTGTTATGGCAATGGCTATCAGTTTCAGTAGTTGCACCGAGAACCAACGCGCAAAGCATTGGGGTGGGAGCATGACAATCAACGTTAAGTCTGGATATAAGGTCACTATGGCTACATTCAAAGAAAACGACATGTGGTATATGGTTGAACCTATGGATGAAGATTATGTGCCTAAGGATAAAATGTTGATTGAGGACTCTAATTGGGGCATGATTGAAGGAAAGGTTACGTTCCATGAGACGCGTGCAGAGAATGTGGCACAGGCGGTGCTTGATTCAATTCCGAATACCAAAGCAATCAAGGTTGAATTTGAACACAGGCAGTAGATAATACTATGTTTGGGTGTAAGAAAAGACGTAACAGACGAATGTCTGACAGGGAGTTTGAAGCATTAATGTGTAGAATGCTATCAAACCCAAATATTGAAGACGAAATAAGATTGCCAGAATACTTATCCAAGTGTTAAAGATGTGTTAAAGGTGTGGGAAAATTTGGTCAATCCAAATATTTTCCATACCTTTGCATTAGAATTAACAACTAAACTATTTTAGATATGAATTTAGAAACAATCATCAAGAATCAATTCATTGACATCCCAGAAGAGAATGTTGAGGAAATTAGGCAGTGTATAAACCAACTTATCCATAATGTTGTGTTTTATACGGATGAGGTCGGTGGTGTCGCACAACTCAAATATGATTTGGTTAAGTCATTCCGAAGCAGGAGCGGTGATATTCTCCAAAGTGTAATAGATGCCATTAACAAAATCAACGCACAATCAACGTATAAAGATGGTGAATTGTCAGAATACATTATCGCCTTGAACTATTATGAGGATGGCGAATATGAGACAACGTGTGTATTGAAGTCGAATGACCTGTTTGATAGTCTGTTAAGGGCTAAACGCAACATTGAAACATGCGGCGAAAATAATGTTGAGGTCACAATTTACGATACCACTTGTGACAGGATTTATAATGACTCTGAAATCAAAAAACTGCTTAATTTATTATGAAAAATTTATTAGAGCATAATCAGCATTATGGTACATTTCTGCGAGTAAGACGTGACATTGCAGAAGAGATTTTTGATACGGGCGCGACAATCGCAATCATGACAAGCGACAGGACACCTGCTACATCGCCTGGGGCTGAAATATACTATAAAAAAGGTTGTAAAGCCGAATACTTCTATGATGAAGAAAATGGTGAAAAAGACGTTATCAATTCATTTTGGCACGTTCTTCAAGACTTTGCAGAATTTCTTTGCTGCGATGGCTATGGACATGAGCCACAACCAGGATATGCAAACAATGAGTGGTTTTCATATTGGGTAAAACTTGAGAACACCAAAATCGGTTGGGACTAACTTTAACAATATACAGGTATGAACGGAAAATCTATACTTAAAAATTACATTGATACTCACTTTTCGGACTATGACGAAGACGTGAAGGAAAAACTCGTAGAATCTTTCTATTTTGTTGTAAGAAAGGTGTTCTTTGGGCATGACGATATTTTTATCGGAATTAACGATGAATTGATGTGGAAGGTTGTAAACTTTATGACATGCAATAACACACCATTTTTTCGCGAGATGTGTGAAGTTTTAAAGGAAAGGGCACATTCATTCACCTCAACGCGATACACACTTGCAATGGAAGTTTTACGGGATGGGGAAAAAATCACTGACCCATTTCTTGACCGCAAGGATTTGGTTGCAAGTGACATCTATCCCGCGAACAGCTTGCAAGAAGCGGTTCTTGCTGCAAAAAACAGGCTTTCACTTTACCAAGAGTTAGGTCTTGTGCGTTTCTCAATCTATGACAATGAGGAATACAAGTCATATAACGATACTGAAGTGCGTTCAATGTTTTACGAATTTAACGAGTAATGATTATGGGAAAATGGACTTTTTGGATTGGTGCATTTGGTGGCATCATTATCTTTCTTTTAGGATTTGGACTTCTATATTTCTATAATGTTAACCTAACCGCGTTTCAGTCTGCTTTGTTAGGATTTGGCTGCGGAATTATTGGTCAAATGATTGCTATGTGGATTAACAGGAGGCTTGATAAACTATTTAACAACTAATAATATATCAGATATGGATATTAACGAAATGATTTCACTTAGCGGTAAGGTTGCTTTTGTGGGGATGGTTATCATGTTTATTGCGATGCTAATGCTTTTTCCAGAAAACACAACTGAAGATGTAGAAAATCTTTCAAAAGTGATTTGCTACGTTGGTGGTATTATCTGTATTATTGGTATTATCGCCATGTTTTCCTATTGCATATATTCTAAATTGATGTAAGATTATGAAAGATACTTTGTTGCGTATTTTATGTATTACCACATCTTTTATTGTGTGGATTGTCTCTTTTGTGGGAATTTGTTTTGCAGAATTGTTTGTGCTTTTTGCATTTAAGGTGTTGCCAGGAAATCCACCTCTTAATGGAATTGAACTTGTGTTAACACTTTCGTTTTTTGTTATAATCAGTTCGCAATGCTCTTTATGGCTAAGTGAAAAGACCTTAGAATTTTTTATCAATAAATTTTGATATTATGACTGCAAGATATTGGTTTATACTTTCCATTTTTTATTACGCGCTTATATTCATTGGTAGGGGTGTGTGCGATATCTTTCTAATAAAGATTGAAAATCCCATGTTAATACTATACATTTTAGTGTTTGGTATTATTGCTGCTTATTTTGCTTATAGGTTTTGTGAAGAACTGGAAAACGAGGAATAATGTATCTGTTATGTTAAAAATCTGTTAAACCATTAAAAAAATTTGTGTTTATCGGATTTTTTATATACCTTTGCACCAAGAAATTAAAATGTAAAAGATATGGCAAACTTTAAGAGATATATGTTGTGGAAGCAGTATTTTTTCGGACTGCCAGAAGACATTCAAATTAATATTGCCAATAAGTTATTGGCAAGAGAAGACAGTGGCATTTATTTGTTTGACGAAGAAAATGTTAACAAACATTTTACCTCACCTTATCATGCAGCAGTGTCACTTATTGTAAATTACAGGCTTGATGAGTACTACTTTCTTGATTGTGAAGGAGAGGGATTTACTTTTCCAATGGGAGAACTTAGAGACCATTTGCTTGACTATTTAGACCAAATATATAAAGACGAAAAACTTTGGACAGATGAGTTCAACACGCATTTCAAAACGTGGCAAACAGATGCCCAATTCGCTTGATGACACCTTAGTCCATTGCACTTCCTTAATTGATGAAGCAGAAGCTATCGCGTCAAAAGCAGTACAAAAACGATTGGTTGAACTTGGCATGGAAAAGAAGTATGCCGAGTTATATTCTGTAAATTCTGCAACAGGTGGCGAATGGATTTTAGACTGCGAATGTGATTTTGAAATCGCTATGTGTAACATTATGATGGGTGAAGACGTTACCCTTGACACTATTCGCGAACACATTTATGGCATTTATGGATATGATACCGACTTAACAGAAATTGGCTTATAAATTATGGCAAAATCAAAAACAGAACAGAACGCAATCAATGCGATTAACTCACTTACGGAGTGGACTACAATAACAATAGGTAATCTGCCGAGTAAATTTGATGGTGGTTATGTTGAAATTTCTCGTATCAGCGCGTTTATAATATATCATCATCATTATCAGTGTGGTACACCATTAGGTAGGTTCAACACTGCGGAAGGGGTTGTCAAATACCTTAAGGATAACAACATACCTATTGAGTCACTGAAATCAGAGTGTCCACCATGTTTAATTAATGGCCTGTAATTATGATTTATTTCGCGACGGACATAGCCACAAAGTCTTGTGCGCAAATTGTCCACTACCTTAAAAATAATGATAGACCCCAACCATCAGATAGACGATGGATTGGGGTTGCGTTCCAGGATAATGTTGTTAAACATTCAAGTATCGGAAATGAGGTTTATTCTGAAATGCGCGGGTTCTATGACCATAAGCAGGACAGGGTTTATTTCTGCATTGACATGATTAAAAATGGCTCGTTTTATGAAATCAAGTCTGTAACCGATAAGGATGGCAAATCAACTTCAGAGTATGAGGATTGGTACTTCAATTCGTCTATACTTCAATGTGTCCTGTATAAGACAATGCTCTTAAACATGACAGGTAACACACTTGATACACCTGCATTTAGGGTTGAAGCAGGTTTTGAGTATAACACCTTAGAAGTGAACAAGCAGAATTCATACTACCTTTTATTCGGTCGCGTCGGTGTTTTTAAAATTGAACTTACAGACCCAAACAAGATAATCAGTTTTATAAACGATAAAATTGACGCATTAAAAGACTATAAGACTGCTTATGCTTTTGACGCGATTTGGAAACATAAAGAGTTTGAACTGCTGAAAGATAGTTTCACTTATACAAAGGTTGATGAAGTTTTAACAGATTTTTAACAGAAAAAATTTTGTAGTCTGAAATATTTGTCATACCTTTGTACACAGAAAACGATAACAATTAAAATAAAGAGGTATTATGAACAACAAATTTAGATATTTACTTACGTTGTGGATTGTATGCCACGGACAAAGGTACAAGTTCTTAAAGTACTTCAGTGTCTATGAGGACGCTTGTGCTGAACTTGAAAAGTACGAGAATAAGTTTTATTTCCTTGTGACCGACTACAACTGGGATTGCAGTGAAGACAGGGAGTATTGCCAACCAGATGAACCTCTATATGGGTTTTCGCTTTATCCAAGTTCAATGCCTGTTGAGGAGCGGGATAAATTCAGTGTGGAAGGTGATATTACTGACACATACGATGATGCTAATTGGATTATTAACTATCTTGACTAAAAAATACTACTATGAACAAGTTACAAAACGTAAGGTTTTAAGGACTGACACAATGTGTTAAATAAGTGTTAAAGATGGGCAAATATTTGGCTATGTCAGATATTTGCCTTATTTTTGCATTGCAATTCTAAAATATTACGAATATGAACATACAAAATCAGCAAAGAACAACAAAAAGCACTGAAGGTAAAAGTATTGCTTTCACCTGCAATAAAGGTTGGTATTTTATACCGCCTTTCACCGATGAAGATAAGGACTTTATCCTTAAAGCGTTTGATGAAACACATCCCTTCGCCATCGTTTATACAGAGGTGATGGAAGATAGGGGGCTTGTAGAAACCACAAGTTTTGGTACACCTATCATTGAACGTTACAACAATGGCCCAGTGGGTTGGCAAAACATAAAACTTTATGACACGGAGGAAGAAGCCAGAAAGGAATTGGCTTTTCTTCAAAAACTCACCCCAAAGGTCGGTACTATCGGATATTGTGACGTATTTTTAGTGAGTGAGGACAATTAAAAAGCAGAATATTATGGATATTTCAAACACAAAAAGAACCTCAAAAAATACTGAAGGTTGTGAAGTTACATTCACTTGTGATGGATGTTATATCGTACCCCAATTCACAAGAGACGAATTGGAAGGCTTATTTGAAAATGTGGATAAGAACGCAAAAGCGGTAATCATTTTTACTGAGGTGGTACATGATAAAGGTGTTCATTACCCAGAAGAACTTTACTATGGTGTACCATTTGACAATGGCTTGGTAGGCTATCAGTCACGCGACTATTTTGACAACCTTGAGAAAGCCAAAACCGCTTTTGAACTCAAACTAAAAACTACAAGTCACAAAAAGAAAATTTGTGATGTGTTTCTGATTGTCAAACAGGATTGGAGCGATTTGGAAAACAATACGTCAAAGAAAGTGAAACTGCCTTTGGTTTCTAATTTGGGCATTATTAACAAGTAACTAATACATTATGGAACGAAACGAACAAGCAATTCAACGCGAAATTTTTATGAAGCCTTACGGCTACTCACTTTTCTGCAGCCGCACGGCAAAATTCAATGCTTTGCACACCGATGATGACCCCGCGTTATTCGGTTTTCAAGTAACAACAACCATCATTCCAGAGAACGGAAGCATTATTGTACGAGTTATCGTTGACACAAATGATGTTCCTTTTGAGCATAGTTTCTGTATCGAGGAAGAATACAAGATGCATTGTGGTTGGGGTTTTTACAGGTGCAAACTTGTTGATGGAATGATGCGCGACTTCGAGGAAAACGTGGAGAAGCATGGTGAGGACTTTGGGTTTGACGTTGAGAAATTCAAGCAGTGGTACGATTACATTAAGTCGTTCGCGAACCTAATGATTGATTCAGAATTTCTTCTTGCCGTTCGCGTAAGGGAGGAAATGAAAAAAAGTGAACTTTTCAAGTTTTAAATCATGCAAGAAATTGCCACAAAGGATATACTTGTTGCATCATACATCTTCAACGAAGAGACGTTGGGGTTCGATATAGCCAACCTATATGCAAAATGCTCTTTTTACAAATCCGCTGACAAGGCATTTTGGGATGAGATAGAAAGATTCACTAAGATTGGATTTAAGGTAATACACCAAACAAAAAGAACTGACCCATTCGCCTTAAAGCGAGAAATCATACTTGAGGACTCTAAGGGTATGAATTGGGTTAAAGTTATAATGCATCCGATTTAACACATTTTTAACTAAAAATATTTGGTGATTCGGAAAAAATGTCTTACCTTTGCATTGTAATTAAAAACTAACAACTAACAACATTATGGAAGCAAAAACTTATCAACAAACAAAAGAAATCGTTGAATCGGAAGGCATGTGGATGCAGGTGTACGAAAATCTGCACTCATGCGGAGTCCCCTACAAATACGTGCATTATTACCGCTACAATCGCCCGCGGTATTCAAGCGGTTTCACTATGGGTGAGGTCATTGTAATTCGTTGCAACGGCAAAGATATTGACAGGATTAACAACACGCAGGAGTATGCCAAGTCCTGCCAGTGGCGCGCAAATCACGGACTAATTATCATCAACTTCACGCAAAAGGGACTTCGCGACTACCTCAAAGCAGCAAAGCGTGAAGATAATTTTGAACGAACCAAGTTGCTGGAAAAGTATTTAGACAAAGGCAAAAGTAAAATTTCTAAACGCAAATAGTTGCGGAAAAGTTATTTTTAAGTCAGAAGAAGATGAAATTGCTGAAGTTAATTGTTTTTAACACTTGAAATTTGGTTATTTCAAAAATTTGTTATACCTTTGCAGTAGAAATTATTAACAAACTAAAATACATAAAGCAATGAACGAAATTGATATGAAGGCTATTGAGGTACTTGCAAATGCAATGAAACAGGTTGATGAAGCGAAAACTTCTATGGTTAAAGCCATTACTAATTTCATGGAAAATGAGTTGGCTAATGGTGAGACGATGAACTATACAATCGATGTTAGGTTTGCGCCTGGTTATGACATTAACTCCGCATCGAAGTCACCAATTATTTCCTTGTCATATCAGAAAATTGATGGCGTTGGCTATCTGCAATTTGAAGATGAAAATGGATGCGATACCATTGAGAGCAGTTATATGACTGCAAACGAATTGCATGATATCTGTATGCGTCTTTTAGAGCCAAACACCTATGAGGTAACAAAGGAGATTTTAGTGCAAATGAAAAAGGTGTAATATCAACAAAATAAAAGAGAAAAATATGAATGTATATTTATTTTGGGAGGCATTTCGTGGTTACTTTTGTGTGATTTATGATGGGGAAAAAAGCAACCGCTACCATTTAGAGCATGGTAAAGTTTACCTGTATAACCCAGATGGTACAACCTATAAGGTTGACCTTGAATATGGTTGCAGCATCGACTTTGGCTCACTTGGTATTCCTTTCAGTGAACGAAAAATGAAAGATGGTAAAATACCAGAGATTTGTTTCACACGAAATGAGATTTTTGCCATTAGAGTTCCAAAGAAATCGCGATTTGACGAGAGCAACAACGCTAACATTTTCATTCCTTCAAGTGCCGTTGGACTTGTTGTAGGTGACAATTACGAAGTTGATGGCGAATACCATATTTCAACTTACCGAAAACTCAAATTTGAAATTACGTATTTCGGAACATTCCAAGACCAATCGCACCCTAACATGTTGGTATCGGATGAAAACGGAAAAACTTATCTTTCAGTCGAAGAATATATCACGATGAGGAAAACTGATGAATTCCTAAATCGTCAGAAAATCGCAAAACAGATTAAAGAAACATGCGGTGTAGAGATTAGTGACTATGACTTGAAAAGGTTGCTAACTCACTACAAACTTACCAAGAAGCGTAATGTTAAACAAGAAAAACAATAATCAATATGATTGAAAGATTAACTGCAAAGGAGGCAAGAGAATTGCTTCAGAAAGAGATTGAAAAGGTTTCGTCAAGTGCCAATTACAGGGAGTGCATTAGTTACATCCGCGCAGCCATAAAGCGCAAAGAGAACTACTGCTACATTGACACATTGTATCTTGATAAGGCAACAATGGCACAATTACGCGAGGATGGGTACGAAATCGGTGAGGTGGTTGAAGATAAGATGCCATTCACTACTGTAACACAGAGGGAAGTACGTTTCTAAGCCAAAAGTTAAAGAAGTGTTAAACCGCTTAAAAAGTTTGGTCAATTCAGAAATTTGACTTATCTTTGCAGTGTAAAAGTTGAACATTTAAAATAGAGAGAAATGAACAAAGCAATTTTTGTTGTAACATACGCGAGTTACACAAGCGAAATCTACACCGAGAGCAAGATATGCTTCAGTGAAAGTGATG
>Ga0247611_10005382_pt1 | contig 16991 bp, 12 predicted proteins | sample 177DNAGHGhighgp2_FD_192422 | JGI IMG/M metagenome (GOLD analysis project Ga0247611, IMG submission 192422) | Sheep rumen microbial communities from Palmerston North, Manawatu-Wanganui, New Zealand - 1770 DNA GHGhigh gp2 | ecosystem: Host-associated > Mammals > Digestive system > Stomach > Rumen... | reverse complement strand
TAGTAGAAATGGTATTTCGACTCCTCCACGTCGGCAAAGCCCACGAAGAACTTGGTCTTGATACCCGTTTCTTCTTCCGCCTGGTGTACGGCGTCCATGAACTGCGGTTCGTATAACTTCTCGCCGGTCATCGAGACGATGCCGTTCACTTTGCTTACCATGTGCACCGTCGGCGTCTCTTTGTATTTGCCGCCTACTTCCACCAGGTCGTTCATGTTATACCGGAAAAGACCCGAATAGGTCGTTACGTACGCGCAATAGCGCTTGCCGACTTCGAGTTGGTCTATCTGCAGGAAATGTTTGCGCGGACTGTCCAACTCGCTCTCCTCCACAAACTCGTAATAATGGAATTGCGGGAAGAGCACACTCTCGTTCGTCTCGTCCAACGAGAATCCGAAACGGCACTCCGTCGCGATATAGCCCAACTCCTGGTAATACGTCTTGTCCCAATCGAACTGATCCATGTATTTATCCATGTATATCTTCGTATTACCGCATTTCCACGTACTGAAATACTGCAGCCACGGCCAGAAATCTTTCGGGTAGAGATGCCCCTTTTCCGCCAATATCTTCCGTAACTCGGCGGCGCGCTCGGGCTTGGGAGAGATATACGCATCCAGTTCCGAACGGATCTCAAACGGGATTTCGAAATCCTCACATATCGTGCCCTTCTCGATGTCGGTGATCATCTCCTCCGTGTTCTCGTTCATCACGCGGAGTAACTCCAATATCGTGGACGGATTGGCTGTCGCCCACAGCGTCACGTCGCGGTGCTGCAGCGCCAACCGCATCAGCGTGTAGTTGCGTGCCGTATAATCCGGAATAGACATCACCGCCGCTGGACCCGTGTAATGCTTCTTGATGATCGGCGGGATATCGCGTACCAACACGCCGCTTACGGCTCCGTACAACGTCCCGTCCGGCGCGTAACCCTCACATTCCTTGCCTACCGTCGTGAAGATATGACCGCCGAAGATACGGTCGCGGTGCTTGACGAAGTTCCACGTCCATATATGACTCATCTTACCGTACACATCCTTCAGATACTTATGCGTCATGGGAATCCATTTGGGTTCGCTCGTCGTGCCCGAAGTGGTGGCGTACATATCCGGCTTACCGGGGAAAAGGACGTCCTCTTCACCTTGCTTGTGACGCTCTACGTACGGACGAAGCGTCTCAAACGAGTTATTCACCGGCACGTATAAACGGTACAGACGGAATAGATCCTCCGCCGTCGTCGCACTCAATATCCGGTCGAAATGGTGCTCTTTGCCATAAACGGTATTGCGCGAAATAGTCAGGATATCACGCAGCGTCTTCTCCGCTATATGCCGCGGCTTGCGACTCCAGAAGCGCAACCGAAGCGTCTGCGCACCGCCTACCAACATCAACATGATGTTGATTATCAACGGATACGGCAACGCCCGTCCCTCCTGATCTACATATGGTTTAAATTTTGCCATATTTGTTCAAAATACAAAATCGGGGGCAAAGGTACGCTTTTTTTTGCATATATGCAAATTTTTCTTGCGTATGTCAACAAAAAGTTGTATCTTTGCACGCAAATTTGAAATTATTTCATTTTATGAATCGAGACAATGAGGTTTTTGATGTCATCCGCAGAGAGCGTGAACGTCAGACGAAAGGAATTGAGTTAATCGCAAGCGAGAATTTCGTGAGCGATCAAGTGATGGAAGCCATGGGCAGCGTGCTGACCAACAAGTACGCGGAAGGATACCCGGGGCATCGTTATTACGGCGGTTGCGAGGTGGTGGATATAGCGGAGGATATAGCGCGCGAGCGTCTGAAGAAACTCTATGATGCCGAGTATGTCAATGTGCAGCCGCACTCCGGCGCACAGGCGAACATGGCCGTTTTCATGGCATGTCTCAAAGCCGGCGACACGTTCATGGGTCTTAACCTCAGTCATGGCGGGCACCTCAGTCACGGTTCGGCCGTTAATTTCTCGGGAATCATGTTCAACGCGATAGGTTATGACCTGAACGCCGAGACCGGGCGGGTCGATTATGACGATCTCGAACTCAAAGCGCGCACGCATAAGCCTAAATTGATTATCGCGGGTGCGAGTGCGTACAGCCGCGAATGGGATTACGCCCGTATCCGTCGCGTGGCAGACGAGATAGGCGCGATCTTCATGGTGGATATGGCTCACCCCGCCGGCCTCATCGCTGCGGGATTGCTGGACAACCCCTTGAAACATGCGCATATCGTTACTTCCACGACCCATAAGACGCTTCGCGGCCCGCGCGGCGGTATCATCCTCATGGGCAAGGACTTTGATAATCCCTGGGGTAAAACCACGCCGAAAGGGGAGATAAAGAAAATGAGTGCCCTACTCGACTCCGCCGTCTTCCCGGGCACGCAAGGAGGACCCTTGGAGCACGTGATCGCCGCCAAAGCCGTTGCCTTCGGAGAGGCGCTGACCGACGAATTCAAAGTCTATCAACGTCAAGTGAAGAAGAACGCAGCTGTCATGGCGCAGGCTTTCATCGACAAAGGCTACAAGGTCATCAGCGGCGGTACTGACAACCACTCGATGCTCATTGACCTGCGCACGAAATATCCCGACTTAACAGGCAAAATAGCGGAACAGGCACTCGTAGCCGCGGACATCACGACGAACAAGAACATGGTGCCATTCGACAGCCGTTCGGCCTTCCAGACCTCCGGATTACGCTTCGGAACACCCGCTATCACGACTCGCGGTCTGAAAGAAGACCAGATGCCTTGGATCGTGGAGCTTATCGATACGGTACTGAAAAACCCCACGAGTGAAGACGTAATTGCTTCTGTTCGTGAGGCTGTTAATCAGGAGATGACCAAGCATCCGCTGTTCGCCTGGTAAAAAAAATAAATCCTCCATCTTCGGAGGATTTATTTTCTTAGTCTGATTTTTTCCTTCTGTAATGATTCGGCGTCATGCCGATATGTTTCTTCGTGTACTGGCAGAAGAAACTGGCGTTGGGGAACTCCATCACACGCGCTACCTCATGAATAGGCATGCTCGTATTGCGCAGGTAATGCTTGATCTCCGCAACCGTGATCTCAGCAATCCATTGCCCGGCGGACTTACCGCTGCGCTCCTTGCAAATCTCCGACAGGTATTTCGGCGTGATATCCAACTCGCGTGCATACCATTGAACCTCGCGCTCATGCGGATATTGTTGCAACAGACGGATGAACTCGCGGAAGGTATAATCGCTCTGGTTTGTCCTGTCGCGCGCCTCTTTCTCTTCCGCGAGTACGGCCATTTTATCCATGTAGTTGAGCATCTCCATCACTGCCCCATGCGCAATGAGACGGAGAATCTCACGGCGATAATCCGATAAAGTGTCGTTCAGCTGAAGCGTCAAGAGATGGAAATACGTGCGGAAGAAATCCCGGCTGACGGGTGACAACTTAAACGTCGGATGTTCCTTGAGATATTCCTGCTTCGCATACCAGTTCGGCTCAATGCGCACATGATCGAGCATAATCTGCTCATAGATGGCAGAATTGATGGTTACCTGCTTGAATTTGAAATCAGGAGACATCTGGTACGGCCCTAACTCCTGGCTGAAATCAGGGATACGCACGAATAACTCGCCCTGGTTAATGCGGAGCATCTCGCCATGGTAATACACATCGATATAACCACCCTCGCAATAAAACACGGTCATCGTTGCTTTGGACGTCGTACGCGTTTCACGACATACACGAAAGCCCTCTTGTTCATCCGTTAGGAAAATGTTGTCTGTAAATAACGTCATAATAGGAGTAAGTAATTTGTATTGTTACGGATTGATTTTTTTCGTAATTTATAATGCCCACTTACCATTTATGCGGCAAAAGTACAACAATTTTTGCAAATACGCAAATTTTTTGCAAACTTTTTTGCATAATTCGCATTTTTTTTGTAATTTTGCGGCAAAATTACCATTTATTATGAAAAAATGTACGATTATTGCGCTATTCGCGCTGGTGTTAATGAGTTGTGGCAAAGGTCATGAGCGTTTGCTCACTTCCGCCACGGGGTCGATATACGAGTGTCTGGTCGTCGGCAATGGTGCGTCCAAGGACGTAGTTGCCCAAACGATGGGTGCAGATATGTACGGTTTGCCGCAAATGGAACCCTGCTTCACCGTCACTGTCATTCCTTCCAGCCAGTTCGATGACTTCCTCAAATCGACGCGTAATGTGCTGATTCTGGACGTCAATCCGAATAAATACACCCTCGTCAAAGTGCTCAAATCGCGGGATATGTGGTCCAAGCCGCAGGCCGTGATACGCATCCAGGCGCCGAGCGATGAAGAATTGATTGCATATTGGGAGACTAACGGCGAGGCTGTACGCGAATGGTTCGTACGCGAAGAACTGGCTCGGCAGATTCGTTTCTATCGCGCCAACACCAATAAGGAAGCACGCGCTATTCTCAAGAAACAGGGGTACGACATCCTCATCCCCGAAGATTTCATTCTAATCAAAGATACGTGTATAGCCGGCACTCAAGTCCTTTGGACTTGCAATAACAAAGGACCCATGCGCAAGGATGTACTCGTTTACAGTTATCCCTATACTTCTCAGGAGCAGTTCTCCAACGATTCGATCATCGCCATGCGCAATGCTATACTCGGACAACTCGTCACCGCACAAGTACCCGGGAGTCACATGGGAACCGAATACAAACATTTCCCGCCTGTGACACGTTCCGTACCGGCTCTGCGCGATACAGTGGGCGGTTTCTATGCAATGGAGACACGCGGATTATGGAAGATCCTCGATGGCGAAGCGATGGGTGGACCTTTCGTCAGCCTGACACGGCTGGATCAAGTGAACGGACGGGTTGTGACGGCAGAGACCTTCCTCTTTGCCGCGGGACAGAAGAAACGCAATGCGCTCAGACAATTGGAAGCAATCCTCTATACGCTCCAAATGCCGAATGAAAAATAAGCTTTTCGATTATACGTTTATCGGTGTCGGCCTGCTCGTTCAGGTCGTCACTTTCTATGTGAGTCTTTACACTTTCCACCTTCCACTTTCCACTTTAAGCCTCATCTCCGGCTGCCTCGGCGTCTGCTCCGTCTGCCTCGCTTCGCAGGGAAACATCCTCACGTTCGCTTTCGGCTTTGCGCAGGTCATCACCTATACCTGGCTCTGTTACACCCAGCGGTTCTACGGCGAGATTGCCATCAATGCCTATTATTTCGGAACGATGATTTATGGGGTCTTTGCCTGGCGCAAGAGGTTAAAATCGGAAAACGGAAAGCAGAAAATAGTGGAACCGCGCTCTTTGTCGCGACGTACGATCCTTATTATTGCCGCAACGACGCTGGTCGGTTCATGGCTTGCCGGATGGGCTCTCGCGGCTTTCACAGACGATACGCAGCCTTACCTGGATGCCTTTACAACAGTACCCGCACTCATCGCGCAGGTACTGATGATTCTGGTCTTCAGGGAGCATTGGTTCATATGGCTCGCCGTGGATATACTGAGTGTGATTCTCTGGTTGCGGGCAGGCGATTACTGCATGGCGGCACAATATGTCTTCTGGTGCGCCAACTGCATCTACGGCCTCAGACGCTGGCACTCCTTAGCCCTTACCGCTTCTTCTTCGGCGCGGCATTGAACAGTTCCTTCGGCTTGGATTGCACTTGAGGCACAGCTTGATAATCCCATACTTCCTCGAAATCCCAATTCGACTTGGTCTGTATCTTCTCCGGGAAATAATAGATGGCTTCGGGTTGCCGTTTCTCGACCCAACTACCCGTTGTCCACTGCCCGTCGCCGTTCTCGTCTATATACAACCGCAGGTAATACGTATCGGGCTTGAGGTATTCAAAGAACGCCCCTTCCGGTGCAGCCGGTAACTCGCGCAATACCTGGTCTTTGCTGTCCATCACCTGTATTCGGGCCTTCGGTTCGAACGGCTCCAACTTGACGCGCAAGGTCGAATAATCGGAAAGCGTCTTGACCTCCAGCGGATACGAACCCGCTATATGCGTCGTGCCGTACACGTCATGCAAGGCCCCGCTGTCGATCTTCAACTCATATCTTCCACCAGGCTCGAAAGTAGCCAGGAAGGTTAACCTCATCGGCAGCGTGTCGTATGGTTCAATCTCAAAAGCCATAGGTTTCATCAGCGTGTCCACGCGTTCGAACAGATGAATCGAATCGCGCTCAATGGCCGCCAACGGCGAGGAGCAGTTCAAACGTAAGGTGTCGTATATCTCAAATCCCTTGCGGGCGTTCGTCTTCAGATCCAGACGACGGTTCCGGTTCTTGCGCTCCTGCGCCTCTTTCATCTTCGCCGTCATCTTCGGCGCACGCCATATGGCACGAATCGTATCTACGTACCATTCCAGATGATAGACCGAATCGGTGCGACGATAACGGGCTTCCAGATAAAGCGAATCCTGCTCCACCGCCGCGCTGTCCGTCAACCAGAGCGTGACAGTATCAAGTTTGGACGAAGCATGCAGATACATATACGGCGTCGGGTCGATCCACGCACTGTCGGACTGCGCCGTATCCACCTCCGACGGACGTAATGCACGGAAAGACATCAGGCTGTCCGGCGGGGCAGAGAAAATCAAAGATACTTTATGCTGCTCATCGCGCAAGCTCTTCTGCAAGTATAGTTTCTGCTGCTCTTCTTTGAAGAGAAATAAGACCGTGTGCGGACCGTGAACGGGATGAGGCATGAATGCTTTCAGGGTGTCCAAACTGTCTGCAACGGCTTGCAACTCCTCCGTCATGATGGCGCTTATCTCGATTGGTTCGTCCTGGAAAGCCAAAGATTCACCTACCGTCAGACGATAATCACGACTCATATCTTCCACGCCGTAAATACGGTACGTACCCGGGTGGATATTACCGATACGATAGAAACCCGTGGAGTCGGTCTTGGCGATACGAAGGAAAGGTTGAGTCACAAACGCCGAGTCGTCCATCTCCGAATGGATGCCGACCAGCACGCCGTAAACCGGATTCAGGGTCATGGCGTCGTATACCATGCCCGTCGCTTCCAGCGTATCGATCTCATCGCCCGTAGAGAAATAGAACGAGAAATGATGGAGCGGCGTCTTCTCATGATAATCACATACTGCGTCCCCGAAATCAAGCGTGTAGGTCGTACTGTCGCGAAGCGTGTCCTGGAACTGAATAACCAGTTTCTTTCCGCGCGCCTTAACGTCAGGTGGCGTCTGCTGGGGAGGAGACATCAAGAGGTTATTCGCTACGTTATCCAACTGCAGATACTCGTTGAAAGTGACCTCGATACGCTTGCCTTTGAAATTCAGCGCACCGATCTCCGGATCCGAGTGCAACGGCAGAGGAGGAATAGAGTCTTTCGGTCCTCCTTGCGGCCCGATTCCCCTATTCGCACAACTCGCCAATAGTATAACGGCGAACACTATGCTATAAAACCGAAATTTCATGGTTCTCTGCTTGCAAAAACTCTATCACTTTAGGTAAGACCTCCAGCATCCTTTCATTCGACTTCAGCGAGTCATGAAAATTGATAATACTGCCCGGCCGCACTTCGCGCTGAATAAGTCGCAACATCTGTTCCGGACTCACGTTCTTGTCGTAATCGCGCGTGAGGATATCCCAATAGATGAGCTTATAGCCCATCAGATGCAACATCCTCCGTTGCAACCAAGTCGCCTTGCCGTACGGCGGACGAAAGAGATCCGTCTCCCCGATACGCTCTGCGCATTGCTCCACATTACCCAGATATGTCGCGGTTGAACAACGCCAGCCTTTAAGGTGATTATATGTGTGGTTTCCGACCGCATGACCGGCTTTGACAACTTGTTCAAACACCTCCGGATGTTTATCCACATTCTCGCCCACCATGAAGAACGTCGCCTTCACTCCGTACTTCGCGAGTATATCCAACACCTTTGGTGTTACCTCCGGAATAGGGCCGTCATCAAACGTGAGATACACCGCCTCTCCCGTACGGAACATCGCGTACGGGTAGAGACGTTGGAATATGGTTTTGAAAGTTTTCAGTATTCAGCTTTCAGTTTTCAGGTACCACGCGAGACTCGACGCACCCAAAATAGCCGCGTCGCTATCCTTAAGTATCGAGATCGAGACAGGGATTTTACCCTTCCATATAGGCATCAGGTTAGCATCCAAAGCCTCACGAATCGGATCCATAATCCAGTGACCCGACTTGGTCAAACCACCGAACAGGATGATGGCCTCAGGGCTGGAGAAATGCACGAAGTCCGCTAATTTTTCACCCAGCAGACGACCCGTATAATCGAAGATCTGTTTAGCCACCAGGTCACCCTTCTCTGCTGCGTCGAACACGTCTTTAGATGTGATATGGTCGATGTCGGCCACTTGACGGAGCAGCGTCGGTTGCGTGGTACTCGTCACGATCTCTTTCGCCGTGCGCGCAACACCCGTTGCCGAAGCATAAGCCTCGATACAACCCTTCTGTCCGCAGCCGCACAGACGACCGTTACCGCTATGGTCGATCTTACAGTGACCTAACTCACCCGCAAAACCGTCATGACCGTATAGCAACTTACCGTCGATAACGATACCCGACCCTACACCAGTTCCGAGCGTGATAACGATGAAGTTCTTCAATCCACGGGCACTTCCGTAGATCATCTCACCTTGCGCAGCGGCATTGGCATCGTTCGTGATGGTGCATTTAACGCCCATCCGCTCCGTGATCAGCTTCGCAAACGGTACTACACCTTTCCACGGCAGGTTCGGAGCCTGCTCGATGCAACCCGAATAGAAATTGGCATTCGGTGCACCACAGCCTACGCCCACGATGTCTGCCATCGTCAGGCCTTCCTCCTTAACCAGTTTCTTCAAACCTTCACACAGCACATCGCAGTATTCGTCTATATCCGGATACTGTTGCGTGGGAATGGAACTACTGCGAAGAACTTGTCCTTCTTCATTAACCAGACCGAACTTGGTACCTGTTCCGCCCAAGTCGATTCCTAAAGCGTACTTTTTCATAATATTAATCAATCTTAATGTCTTTATTCACATTCTTGCTGCCCCATATTGCGTAATAGAGGATGAACGCAACGGCCAAAACGGGCACGATGTAGCTGATCAAGCAGTTATGCGCCGCTACCACACTTTGGATCTGTGGGACGATGCCGCCACCTACGACCATCATCATGAAGATGCCGCTCGCTTTGGCGGTGTACTTGCCCAATCCCTCGGTCGCCATATTGAAGATTGACGTCCACATCACGGACGTGCACAGACCGCAGAGCACCAGCAGCGTCGATGCCAACGGCACCTCGATCACAGCACCTTGTGCCATGCTCTTCACCATGATGCTGTCGCCTATCAGCATAGCTGCCACCATCAGCGCAATCGCCACACTCGCTACGCAAATCACCATGTTCCGGCTGCTGACCTTACCGCCGATAGCAGAACCAATCGTACGACCGATTAACATCAGGATCCAATAACGTGCAGCGATGAAACCCGCAGCAGCAAAGCCCACTTTCGGGGTCAGATACGATATCAACGTAGCGGGAATACCTATCTCCACGCCCACATAGAAGAAGATCGCGATAGCACCCAATACGAAATGGCGGAAAGACCACGGCGTACGTTCGTATGTCACGTTCTGTCCGGCTCCTTGCGGCTCAGCGATAGGCGTCACGCGGATAATCAGGTAAACGAATGCGAAGACAGCCATCGCGATATACAGCACGATATTAACATCATCGATATGCTTGCCTGCCAGACTCTCGCCGATAATCGCCCCCACCAGCATTGGTGTCAGCGCACCCGACAGCGAGTTCAGCGTGCCGCCGACCATGTTCAACTGGTTACCACGGTTACCACCGCCGCCTAACAGGTTCAGCATGGGATTAACCACCGTATTCAGCATACATACGCAGAAACCGCATATGAGGGCGCCGACCAGATAAACATAAAAACTATCCAGCATGCCGCTGAGCCATTGCACAGCAATACCGATAAAGCCTAAGAAAATAGCCGTTAACGCGGTTTTCTTGTAACCATACTTGGCTAAGAAATTACCCGCCGGTATACCCATGATCAGGTACGCAAGAAAATTGAACAGGTTACCTAACATACCCATTCGTTCAGCCTGCGCCGGGTCATCAAACGATGCGCCCCAGATCTTACCCACCGGAGCCGCCAGATTGGTTACAAAAGAGATCATTGCATATAAGAACATCATCGCAACGATCGTAATGATTTTCAAAGAATTAGATTGCTTTGTACTCATAACTTATAGATTTTTTTGTAAAAAGTTCATTACTCTGTTGTGCATGTGAGAGGCGTTATTGCCTTTCCGCAGGAAATGATTATCATCCGGATAAAGCTGCATCTCAAATTGCTTTCCTGCCTGCACCAAAGCGTCTATATACTGCATCGTGTGCTGCACGTGTACATTGTCGTCACCTGTGGCGTGGATGATCAGCACGTTGCCCGTCAAGTCCGTTGCACGCGGAAGCAACGAGGCCGACGTATAACCCTTGTCATTCACCTGCGGCCGACGCATATAGCGCTCCGTATACGCGCTGTCATACAAACGCCATTCGGTTACAGGAGCTATCGCCACGCCCGCTTTGAAAGGATGATCTTTCTGACTCATCGTCATCAGCGTCTGATATCCGCCGTAGCTCCACCCCATTATCGCCATCCGCTCGCCGTCAATATCATCCCGTTTCGCCATCTCGTTCGCCGCCATAATCAGATCTTCCGCCTCTTTCACGCCCAGATTCATATACGTCTCATTACGCCATGCACGACCCTTGCAATCACTACCACGCGGATCTACAATCAACACCGCATATCCTGCTTCCACTAACGCGTACTCAAAACGCTTGCGCCACCGATTCAGCACCCGCTGACTCGCAGGACCACTATAGTGCATCACGACAAGAGGTCGTTGGTCGTTCGTCGTTGGTCGTTGGAGCAGCATGGTTTCCAAGCCGTTGATGTTCAGCAATTGCGGTTCCGGCAACCCGTTCGCTGCCCAACTTTCTTTCACCTCCGCATTGTCCTCAATAATACCTTTCACCTTTAATTTTTCACCTTTCACCTCATAAAGCGTATAGGTATTCGGAGTCTCAAAACTCTGATAGCAGAATATCGCGCGGTTGGCTTCCTTGTCGAATCGTGCCGACCACATGCCATCTTTATCCGTGAGTGGAGTCACCGTCCCTTTCTTCAGATTCACCGCATACACTTGCCGTGTACTCGGTGTCGGAGCAGCCTGATAATAGAGCGTTTGCGTCTTCTCATTCACGGCATACACAGCCGTCACGTCGATACCTTCCGGTGTCAATGCACGCTCCTTGATGCCATCGTTTCCGTATAGATACGCCCGACGCCAGCCTTCCTGTTCGCTCACTACAATCATCTTTCCGTCACTCAACCACAACCACTGATCGAACAAACTGTAATCCACGAAATACTGCTTACTCTCTTCGCGATACCACGGGTATACAACCGTCGATTTGGCATTGCAATCCAACACCTCCATCTTCGTCTGGTCGCGGTTCACGCGCAGCACAAACAGGCGGTCATCTTTGTACCATTTAAGGCGCGGGAAATAAACATCCTCATCTTTGGGATTAACCTGTAATCGCTGTATGCCTTTGGTCGCTACATCATACACGCACACACTTGCTTTCGCGTTCGCACATCCCGCTTTCGGATATCTAAGGCTCTCTGCTTTCGGATACTGCGTATCGGAATAAACGTCCCATGAGAAGGTCGGCACTTCGGTCTCATCGAGTTTGACAAACGCCAGCATCTTCGAATCGGGGCTCCAGGCAAACAGGGCAGTAGTACCGAACTCTTCTTCGTATAGCCAATCAGCGACACCGTTAATGATATCGATATTCTCATCTTTGGTTATCGCCACTTCGGTTCCGAAGTCCGCTTTATGGATATAAAGGTTATTTCCTATCGCAAACGCCACATACCTCCCATTCGGCGACAGCACTGCATCTCTCACTCGTTCACTTGTTAACTCGTTTACTCCTAATCCCAACTGCTTCCGCGTGTGACGCATCGTATCATACACATACCAATCCGCCACTTCCGAATGCCGGAAGATCTGCTCTTCGTTCTCCTTCTCCAAGCGATACCTGTAACTCGCAACCGATAACCCGTCACCCAGAATGCTGTCCTGCTCTATGACCGATAGTGTCTTTGCGCTATAATCGCCTCCCAATATGCCGGTTAGTACCGATAATATAATCGCTAAAACTTTCATTTTAATCTCAGATATTTCTTTCCGTCTTTTATAATCAACGTGTATATTCCGATTTGCACCACCCGTTCATTCGTTAATTCATTCATTCTTTCATTCGTTATCTCTGTCCCCTCCGGCATCTCCGGATGACACGTGTAGGCCGGCTCACTGTTTCCTGTGTTCGGCACACGCAATGCCATGGTCGAAGGCCCCGGGTCGGCCTTCAGCAATCCCGCATAATAACCGGAATTCGAGCTGTTCATGACATTTAACCACAGCACGTAGTTCTTACCATTCGCCTTGGTGTAGAACAAAGTCTCATCGTTGTTATGATAAACGAGCCAAGGCGAAGCCTTTGATGCCATCTGCGTGCCGTTATAGCCGATCGGCGTACCCGTCTGTTCGTGCGTAATGTATGCCGTGTCGCACGTAGTTGTGAACGTCACGTGGTAATACTGATCAGCATCATTGTCGCCAATTGACGCATACGACATAGTGCCTTCTTTCTCATCCGGTACACCTGTCAATGCGGTATTTGTCGTGCGGTTCACATACTGATACACACCGTCCTTCAGCTCCGACATATAGATCATCTCCGGCGTGTTGTCGTATCGGTAAACAGCCCATAACGTGCAATCGCTTTCGGGATAAAAACGTGAACCGGCTGCGTGTACAACAGGCGGATTAGTAATATACCAGAACTCCTGTTCGCTCCATCCCACAAATTTCCAGTTGGCTGTATCGTTGAGGGCCGGCAACAGTACCCCGCTCATACCGGTCTCTTCAGCCAGTTCGTCGTATTGCCGCCAACCGGCCATCAACTTCACTTTATGCGCAGGACGAGGACCATACGTGATTGCAAATTTCTCTATATGAAGCGAATTCTCTGTCCCTTTCAGACTAACCGTCAGGTTTTTCACTCCGTCGTGGCTCGTGTCAATCAGGGTGATCGGATGAAACGCTGCATTGTCATACGCGCCCGTCCAATCTTTCAAACTCCCTTCTTTCGTCGTCGCAGTACTGCCGTTGACCTGCACCGTGAATACACCCGCACCGCCATTCTGGTTCGACTTAACGTACACCTCTATTTTCTCCACCGTGATGCCGCCTAAGTTACCAAGTGTCAGCACCGCCTCATCTCCTGCCCGCACTGTACCTTTCTGATAGGAGCAGTTGTACGACACCTCTATGTCGTACGGCCACGAACCCTGTCCTGACACGGTGTTCTTACTCTCCACCGTCCATGTCATTACACTTAATAAAATAAGCAGCAATTTCATATATATACAAATTTTGCTGCAAAATTACAAAAAATTCCGCATATATGCAAGATTATCTTACTAAAATTTGCATAATTCGGAAAAAAGCAGTAATTTTGCAGGCAAGTTTAATACCTTAAATTATATCGCGAATATGTTAATCAAGATCTTCAGCGCTTCTCCGGTTGGAATAGATGCTGTGCCGGTGACGATTGAGGTGCATTCGATACCGGGCTTTGATTTTACTTTGGTTGGTTTGCCGGATGTGGCCGTGAAAGAATCACACGAACGTATCATGGCAGCGCTGACTGTCAATGGCTTGGAAGCGCTACACCGTGCTTACACCATCAACATGGCCCCAGCTGATATCAAGAAAGAAGGTGCGGCATTTGACTTGCCGTTGGCAATCGGCATGCTGGCCGGTGGAGAGAAGATGAAATCCAAGGAGTTGGGACGCTATATGCTGGTTGGGGAGTTGTCATTAGACGGTTCGCTACAACCTATTCGCGGAGCCTTACCCATTGCGTTGTGCGCACGTAGAGAAGGATTCAAAGGTCTGATCTTACCTGCCGCAAATGCCGAAGAAGCGGCTGTGGTTGACGGACTTGAAGTGTATGGTTTGAAAAGCCTGCAAGAGGTGATTCGTTTCCTGAATGGCGAACCAAAAGATGAGATGAATCCGGATGAGCCTTGGACACCGACAAGAGTAAACACACAAGCCTTGTTTGACGAGTCGGCCTTCCCGACCGATGTTGATTTTTCGGACGTACACGGACAATTCAAAGTGCGCAGAGCCGTGGAGATTGCCGCAGCAGGTGGCCACAATATGATTATGATTGGTCCTCCGGGTGCCGGTAAATCGATGATAGCCAAGCGCATACCGACGATATTGCCTCCGCTCACGCTTGAGGAGGCGCTGGAGACGACGAAGATCCATTCCATTGTGGGGCTTACGAACAAGAAGAAAGGAGCCAGTAGTGCACTTATCGTGCAGCGTCCGTTCCGCAGTCCGCACCATACGATAACCGACACGGCACTCGTCGGAGGAGGTACGAACCCTCATCCGGGAGAGATAAGTTTGGCCCATAACGGGGTGCTCTTTCTCGACGAGTTGCCTGAATACAAGCGTTCCGTATTAGAGGTAATGCGGCAACCGTTAGAGGACCGGCATATCACCGTGGCCCGCACCAAAGAGACCGTCGATTATCCGGCTTCGTTCATGTTGGTGGCCGCGATGAACCCTTGTCCTTGCGGGCATTACGGCGAGAACAACCCGGCTCATCCATGCACGTGCACACCGGCTCAGGTACATCGCTACATGAGTAAGATCAGCGGTCCCCTACTCGATCGAATTGATATCCAATGCGAGATTGAAGCTGTGCCGTATGACCAGTTGCGCGACACCCAACCGGGAGAGAGTTCGGCTGTTATGCGCGAGCGGGTGCTGAAAGCCAGAGCCATTCAGACGGAACGGTTTAAGCACAGCAAACTGGTACATAACAACGCCATGATGAATGCCAAGATGATGCGGCAGTATTGTGTACTGGATGATGAATGCGACAAACTGCTGGAGTTCACCATGACGAAGTTGGGTTTGAGTGCCCGGGCTTATGATCGGATTCTAAAAGTTGCCCGTACTATAGCCGACTTGGAAGGTTCGGAGAACATCCAGAAAAAGCACCTGCTGGAAGCGATATCCTACCGTTCACTGGATCGCAGCAATTATGCCGGATAACTCCTATAGTTCCGCAAATATCTTTTGACAAAGCGCGCGAAGACGAGCTTCGTCGTAAATAACAGCGCGGAGTTCATTCAGACCTTGGATGTTCCGTTCACTATTAAGCCAAAGTTTCAGATAGCCGCTTTCGGCGTATTTCTCATGCAGGTGGTCAAGGCTGCGTTGGTAGAGCGTGTCGAAGTCCCCGTTCGGGTATAATTTCCGACTATAAGCCATGGTGCGCTGAATGACGGTGTGCGGATCAATCTGCCGATCGGCTTCCGCGACAATAGCGCCATAAATGGTACGCGGGGGATTCTTGCTGCTGGCACGATGATCCTCCACGGCATCACGCATGACGAGCATTTGTTCTACCGTAAACCATTGGCGCAGGTTCTCGTCCGCCATCAGTATCTCACCGGAATGGATATGATGGTGTTCCCTGTCATATTTCAACCCCAAATCATGGTAGGCAGCAATGACATAGGCCATGGTCTCATCAGCATCGTAGGCACGCGCCAGTTTGAGGCTCTCGCGGATGACAGTCTCTGCATGGTCACGCCGGTGTCCACCGTCAAAGGCATCGTACTGCGGTAAGACAGATTGCTGAATATAGACATCCAAAAGGAGTTCTTCCGGCTTGTCTATGATACGAGAAACAGCTTCTATTAGCGTCTCGCGACTCACAAATCCCCACGAACAAGCCACAAAGGGCACGTTGGCATTTGCAGCGGTTTCCCAATCCACAAGGCTGTCGCCTATGTATAATGTGTGAAAGAGTGAAGGAGTTAACGAATGAAGGATGTCATAGACGATCTGCGGATTCGGTTTGCGTTCGATGCTTTCGCGTTCGCCTAAAATCACATCAAACACTCCCGGGAAGAAGCGGTTGACGATCTTCTCTGTCGCCGTTTGGTACTTATTGCTTGCTACGGCCAGCTGATGTCCTTGTGCTTTGAGGGACGCGAGGAGTTCCGGAATGCCTTCGTACGGACGCGTATAGTCGCAGTTGTGTGCGTCATAATAAGGGACGAATGGCGCGCGTACGCGCAGAACGTTCTCTTCTGTTCGTTCTGATTCCGGCAAGGCACGACGAATGAGGTTGTTGATACCGTTGCCCACCATGCGCGGATAATCCTCGATGCGATGGGTCGGATAGCCGGTCTTCTCCAACGCATAATTGCACGCATAGCCCAAGTCGTCAATCGTGTTGAGCAATGTACCATCCAAATCAAAAATGAGAATCATCGTTTCAAGAACTTGACGCCCAAGGCTCCTATTTTGTATAACAGCGGTTTGCTGATATGAAGGAAGCGTCCGTGCTCCACGAGAACACCGCCGAACTCCGCTTTAAAATCGCGTACGCCATAGGGTACATTCGGTTCTCCTGCTCCCATCATGTCATAACGCACACGACCTTGTTTTTTCGCATACTCCATGCCGGCATATGTTGCCTTTACAGAGGGATACAAATCCCGATACTGTGCGTTCAGGCCGCATTCATACCACTCATAGACACATCTCTCATCGGCCACAATCATACTGCCTCCAATAATCTTCCCTTCGTGTTTAACGAGCAGGAACTTCCCTATCTTCTGTCGGTATGCTTCTATAAAAAACTCCATCGGCCATAGGGGTGTTTTCACTTTGGTGCGGTATAAATCATGCAATATCGCATACCATTCGCGTATATCGATCTCACCTTTTGCCTCCTCGATTGAGGCAACAGATCTCTTGAGTTGCCGCTTCCTGTTTTCACTTAAACGATTCGTCAAATCCTGCC
>Ga0247611_10005381_pt1 | contig 16995 bp, 17 predicted proteins | sample 177DNAGHGhighgp2_FD_192422 | JGI IMG/M metagenome (GOLD analysis project Ga0247611, IMG submission 192422) | Sheep rumen microbial communities from Palmerston North, Manawatu-Wanganui, New Zealand - 1770 DNA GHGhigh gp2 | ecosystem: Host-associated > Mammals > Digestive system > Stomach > Rumen... | reverse complement strand
CTCGGCACTAGCGCGCTGGTGGTACCACACCTACAAACGTTACATCGCACTCATCAACAACCACTTGGCACTACGCCATCGCTACACCGTCGGCGCCGAAAACCTGCCCGGCGAGAACGACAGCTACATCATCGTCGCCAACCACCAGAACACGGCCAACGACCCCCTCAACATCATCTTCGGGCTGCCGCTCCACTGGCATATCCACGCCCTCGCTCGCGCCAATGTGTTCAGCGTACATCCTCTCATCACGCGCTTCCTCCGTTGGATCGGGCTCATTCCGGCCTACCGCATCGGATGGGAAGGCGGTGGGGGACTGCAACATAATTTCCAGACTTTCGACGCCGTAGCCTATCATCTCAACAACGCCGAACCCGTCATCATCTTCCCGGAAGCCGGACACACACAGGGCCACTACCTCGACCCCTTCACCACAGGCGCCGTGCGCATGGCCTTCCACGCGGCCGGGCGCCAAGGCTTTCAGCGCGACATCAAGATAGTACCTACGGCTCACCACTACAGCGACTATTTCGACATGCGTGCCGACTTCCTGTGGATGGTCGGCAAACCCATTTCCCTGCAACCCTATTACGCACAATTCCAGCAGCACCCCAACAGCGTGATGCGCGACATCACGCGGCAGCTGCGCGCCACCATTCAAGACATGATGCTCGACGAGGGCAAAGAGGATTACGCGGCAAAGGACTTCCTGCGGCGCTCTGCCATCAACCCGGCTACGCTGCAAGCCATGCCCCTGCCCGACCGGCTCCAAGCCGACAAGCAGTTCGTGCAACGCATCATCAGCCATCCCCGCCGCGACGACATCCTCGCCGAGGCCAATGCCCTGAGGCAGATGCTCGACGATATAGGCATCGATGACACCACCGTGGCCCTCGCGCGCCATCCCCTGCGCGTCGGACTATGCTCGCTGCTCCTGCTGCTCCTGCTGCCTCTATGGATAGTATGCCTGTGGCCTCACGTCCTCTGCTACACCCTCCCCACTCTACTCCTCCACACCGACAAGATGTTCACCAACTCCTACCGCGTAATCCTCTCCATCGTTGTCCTATACCCCCTCTTCGCCGTCCTCACCTTCGCCACGCTCACCCTCGCCTGGGGCGCCTGGTGGCAAGCCCTGCTCTGGATAGCCCTGTGGGTGCCCACGGGACAATTCGCCTGGACTTACTTCACCCACCTACGGCAGGCCGTCCGCGATGTCCGACGCCTCATGCACCCCGACGCCGTCGCACGCATCTGCCAAGCCCGCCACCACCTCACCTCATTAATCACTCTTCCATAATGTCCCACAGAGTAGTCATCACAGGCATGGGTCTTTGGTCCTGCCTCGGCACCAACCTCCAAGACGTTCGCGACGCCCTCTACACAGGGCGCAGTGGCATCATATATAGCCCCGAACGCAAGGAAGCCGGCTATCGCTCGGCACTCGTCGGCGATGTGCCGGCGGTTGACCTCAAGCCCCTGCTCCACCGCAAGTTGCGCAACTCAATGCCCGAGGCCGCACAATACGCCTATATGTCCACCCTACAGGCACTCGGGCAGGCGGGCCTCGACGAGGATTTCCTGCTCCGAAACGAAGTAGGCATCATCTTCGGCAACGATTCCGTCATCCACGCCACCATGATCGGGCTCGACAAGTTCCGGGCCGCACGCGACACCGTAGCCTGCGGCAGCGGAGCCATCTTCCAGACCATGGACTCCACCATCTCCATGAACCTCGCCTGTCTGTTCCACCTCCGTGGCATCAACCTCACCACAGCCGCCGCCTGCGCCAGCAGTTCCCAGAGCATCGGACTCGCCACCACCCTCATACGCCACGGCATGCAGGAGTGCATCGTCTGCGGAGGAGCCGAGGAGAACAATCTCTACGGCATTGCAGCGTTCGACGGCATACAAGCCTTCTCCGTCCGCGAGGACACTCCCGCAGAAGCCAGCCGACCCTTCGACCGCGACCGCGACGGACTCGTACCCTCCGGCGGAGCCGCTACCCTCGTACTCGAGAGCTACGAACACGCCGTGCGTCGCGGAGCAACCATACTCGCCGAAGTGCGCGGATGGGGATTCTCGGGCAACGGCGACCACCTCTCTACGCCCAGCGTCGAGGGACCAGCACGATCACTCATCAACTGCCTCAACGACGCAGCACTCACACCCAAGGACATCGGATATATCAACGCACATGCCACCAGCACCGTCATCGGCGACCAACGCGAAGCCGAAGCCATCGCTCAGGTGTTTGGCGACCTACGACCGCCCGTCACCTCCACCAAGAGCCAGACAGGGCATGAGATGTGGATGGCAGGTGCCAGCGAAGTCATCTACTCCATCATCATGATGAACAACCATTTCGTCGCAGGAAACATCAACTTCCACAACCCCGACGACACTACCGCACGGCTCAACATCATCCCCGAGACACGTCCCCTGCACTTCGACACCTTCCTCTCCAACTCCTTCGGGTTCGGAGGAACCAACTCAACGCTCATCGTCAGCAAGGCGCCCTAACCATTAACGCCTCGTGCATCTTATTTTCAACTTTCAACTCTCAACTTTCAACTCCCAACTCCCCATGTTATCCCGCCAAGAAATCATCGACCTCACGAACGACCGCATCGCAGAAGTCTTCGAAATAGAGAAGGACACCATCCTTCCCCAAGCCTCTATTGCCGAGACACTCGAGCTCGACAGCATCAGCCTCGTCGATCTCATCAGCATCATTCACGTCGATTTCCACATCCCCGTGACGCCCGAGGAACTCACCGACTTCAAGACCTTCAACGACATCTACGATTACATCGAGACACACCAAGCATGACCCTTCGACAACTACTCCTGCTACCCCTCCTGTGCTTCGCCGTCTGTGCCCATGCCCAGACACCCGCCGACCGCATCCTCGGCTCCTACAAGGCACCCCTATCCAACAACGATGCCTACGTCCGCGTCTTTCGCTACGACGACGGCTACCGCATGCAGGTCTATGCCCTGCGAGACACCCACAATCCCGACGGCACACTCAAGACCGACGCCAAGAACCCCGATAAGAGCAAGCGCAACACGCCGCTCACGCAAGTCGTACTCATCGACAAAGTAACCTACCACGATGGCATCTGGAAAGGAGGGCGCATCTATGACCCAACACACGGCAAGACCTACAAAGTGGAGCTGCGACTACAGCCCGACAACAACCTCGAAGTGCGAGGTATCGTCGGACCGTTCCACAAAAACTTCTATTGGACGAAAGTCAAATAGACGGGACGCCCTTAACTCACTCCCCATGCTTAACTGCGGTGGCATCGCTTAGGCTCAGACAGCGTCTTACACGTCTCGCGGACGAGCAGCGCAAGGTAGTCGCGGTCATCGACGTCGGCGATATAGAAATAGTCCTTCGCACCATCGTAAGGCGGACGCATGTCGATGGTTCTCAACAGCGGACGCACGACCTCCGTAGGTTTGATGAAGAAATGGTCATCGCAGATGAGCCCGAAGATCTTGCCGTCGCAATAGATGCCGTAGTCACCAAACATCTTCTTCACCATGATTTCACCGGCTCCCGCGCATTGGTCGGCGATGAATTGCACAAAATCTGTACTGCTTGCCATAGTCGTTAGAACTTTGATATATTACACCTGACGGATGAATGATTGGGGTAAAATATTTATGTTAAAATAGTTGCGCATGTCGCAGCTTTTATACGCGAAAAGCGGACTGTTCTTTAATTAGGTGGTCAAAATTAGCCAAATTCCGTCGATTCTGCTTACATTTTATGTTAAACAACTTTAAATTCATGCCATTTTCACCTATTTCGTCACGTCGTCACACCTTTGTCACATAGTTCGTCACAATGCGAATGATTGACAATCAGGTCATTAATAAGAGCCTGTGACGAAGTGACAGCAGTTTGCATCTTTCACGCGTACGCGCGATAGGCTATATCTCCTCTCAACATACCTTTCACCTTCCCTCCTCCATCCCTTAACCTCTATTCATGGTCTTATCTCACACTGTTCGCTGCAGCCGACACGAATGGCCGTTCAGACTGTTCGACCCGGGTCAAACAGTCTGAACGGTCATGTGAGTTTTGCTTTGCAGCTGGGTGCTATCACCAGACTCGCTGTAGCAGAAAGGAAGAAGGAGGATTTTGGTCTTCAACTCTATTTACTCCTCAAAAGCGGAAAATAACTATGCTAAATCTGCTTTTTATTCTGTTCCTAAGCAATAAAAGACCATCATATCTGAATTTGAAGAAGAAAACTGGCACTATTTTTTGTCAAATAAAGGAAACGGAGTATATTTGCAGCTGAAAAGCGATATTTATGACAGAAAAGTTCAAGTTATACACCGTTGGACATTCCAATCAGACGCCAGAAGAGTTCCTTCATCTCCTGCAAGAGCATGATGTAAACTGCATCGTGGATGTCCGTAGTGTCCCTGCCAGCAAGTACGCTCCACAGTTCAACGAAGACTGTCTGCGATGGTTCTTGAAAAGCAAAGGGATTCAGTATTTGCATTTTGGTGAAGAGTTCGGTGCTCGACGCTACGACTCCTTGAACGACGACGGTCAAGTGGATTTCGAACGTGCTGTTACGACTCCTAATTTCTTGCATGGCATAGAACGCCTGATGAAAGGTTTGGAACGAGGTTTCAGGATTTCATTAATGTGTTCAGAAGCTAATCCGCTGGAGTGCCATCGTTTTTCGCTCGTTTCCCGTTATTTCCATGAGCATGGGGTTGACGTCCAACATATTTTGAAAGATGCTAGTCTGGCTCCTCATGCCGAACTGGAAAAGGAGATGATTACGGAGTACAAGAAATCCCGCAAGCACCACCTTCCCGACATTGATCTTCTCTTCGGAAGCTACACCGAAGAAGACCAGCGCCGTGATGCTTACCGATTGAAGAACAAAGAGATTGGTTTTAAACCAGAGTTACAAGAAGAAGACACTTACGCATGATTACCCTCTATACCATAGGTTTCACTAAGAAGAGCGCAGAACAGTTTTTTGAGCTATTGAAAGAGAATAAAGTCAAGAAACTTGTCGATGTACGCATCAGCAACAGCAGCCAATTGGCAGGTTTTGCCAAGGGGAAAGACTTGGCTTATTTTATTAAGCAGATTTGTGGTATCCCCTATGAGCATATCACTGATTTCGCTCCTTCCAAGGAGTTGCTTGACAAGTGGCACAAACAAGAAGTGTCTTGGGCTGAATATGAAACGATCTATACTTCTATGCTAAAAGAAAGGGACATCTTACGGAGATATGGAATTAAGCAATTTGACAGTGCATGTTTCCTTTGTAGTGAAGAGACGCCTGAACAATGCCATCGTCGTCTGTTGGCTGAATATCTGCAAAAGCATAGCACAGAAGAAGTTAAGATTGTACATTTGATATAACCCAATCATGGATAAGCTCTTCATCTGTCTCGCAAATTCCTACAAACGGGGAGGACGCTGCGTAGCTGGTATTGAAATTCGATTTAACGCAGCCGGGCATTGGGGTATTGTCCATGATGTTCATGGGACACCTTGTTGGATTCGTCCTATTTCCAAGAGCACCTATGGAGAAATACCTAATGAAGAGGCTATCTTCATTGAGCTGTTGGACATCGTACGCGCTGTTGGGGTTGAACCTTGTCCACATGGAGCACATGCAGAGAATGTCTATTATGAGCGATTAGAAACCACTCATTTACAAGTTAAGCTCTCAGGTGTAATCATAGAACATTTGCTTGACCACTACCACAAGGATATTTTCTACAACCAAGGCAAGGCCATCCATCCTTCTGTTTACAGCCAAGGCAATTACTCCCTAATGTTCATCTGTCCAGAGAATGCTTGGGTGTATGTTGACACATATCGTGAACGCCCCCAGTTCCGCATGGCATTCCAACATATAGGAGTTAACTATGATTTCCCTATCACAGACCCTGACTTCTTAGACTTTCTGCGTGACGACCCAGAACAGATTGGCGACTTCCCCAATATCATGATCTCCGTATCACTGGGGCTTGAGCATGAAGGCTGGCATCACAAATTAGTGGCAGGCGTTATAGGTTATCATCGGCGGGAGTTGCCAACAATTACTATAGACGACGAGGAAAATTCGGACATGGTGCAAGAACCTGAAGAATTGTCCTATATGGAGCAGCAGAAGCAACTTCATGCAAATGCGTATGCAAAATGGACGCCAGAAGACGATGCATTACTGATGGAGCTTTATACTAATGGACTTTCTGTCAAAGAATTGATGGAACAATTCGGTCGTAATAGGGGTGCTATTCGGTCACGACTGAAGAAGTTAGCAGAAGAGCGAATACTTGAATCGATGAATTCCTCACCAGATCATCCTCCCTATGAAGAATACACCGATAATTTAGATTCTTCACTTCTTAAAGAAGATGAACTAAACTACGAAACGAGAAGTGAAAAGAAGCTACTTAATTGGAGGTCGTTTCTTGTTTTCTGGAAAAAAGACAAGACGTAGTATGGTTAATACTTCTGCGAACCATTCCCTGCCCGTTCGGCAGTAGCCGTGAAGACGCTGCCGAAGGGTGTCTTCGTGGAAATCGAGTGCGTGGCTGAGAAGGCATAGATGTTCAGTTGCCAGTCAGCAGGTCATAGCGAATGTCGTCGCAGAGCATGGAACAGCCGGGTGTTTCAGGTTCAGGGGCAGGCTCTGCTTGGGCAGTCATCACTTGCTGAACGGGCACTCGGACAATGCGCGTTTCATAGATGGTGTCGTGCACCACTTCGTGGATCACTTCGCGGATGATGGCAGGTTCAGGCTCACCCTCCCTTCCTGTGAGGGAGGGAGTAGTTATCTCTGAGGATTGAGCCTCAGCCAATTCTTGAAGGTGACCACTCCCCTCTCCTATCTGAGAGGGGTTGGGGGTGAGGCCACCTCCTGCGACATATCCAATAATAAGTGCTGCAGCCGTTGCTGCCCACCAAAGCGGAGTGGGTTTGCGGCTGTTGCGCTTCATGGGATTAGGTGCCACATGAAGTCGTTCGTTCTGCTCATCGCGAAGGTTGCGGGCAGCTGTGATGATATCGGAATCAGTGAGTTTCATATCTATCTGCATTAAACTTTAAACCTTAAACTTTAAACTGAGATAGCTCCTGCCGGATAATCTGCATTGTCTTGTGCAGTCGGCTCTTGACGGTACCTTGGGGGATGTCGAGCACGGAGGCAATCTGGGGCACGGTGAGTTCTTCCTCGTAGCGGAGAGAGAAGAGGAGGCGAAGTGGTGGCGGCAGGTTATCAAGAACGTAGGCCAAAGCCTGACGCAATGTCTCGCGATCCATTTCTATTTCGATGTCCTCTGTGCTGACAGGCTCTGCATCGAGTGTGGCCAGGAAGTCGGCTTCGTATGCGTTGCGGCGATAGCGGTTGCGGCAGAGGTTGTAGGCAATGGTGAACAGCCAGGTATCGACTTTACGCCCCTCAACGTAACGATCGCGTGCTTCGAAGAGCCGCAGGAAGGTGTCGTGCGTGGCATCCGCTGCCGCCTCCTCATCGCCACCAAGCTGACGGAAGAAGAAGCCTTGTAGGCGGCGGGCATAGCGCCGGTACAATTCCTCGAAGGCCGCATCGCTGCCGGCGCCGACGCGCAGCATCAGCTGCTCATCGGAAGAGACCCACCCCCTGCCCTCCCTGTTAGGGAGGGAGCGGAATGTTTTTGAGATATTGAGTAGTTTCATCGTCATTGAGGTTATTTCGAGTCATAGGAAACTACTCCCTCCCTCTAAGGGAGGGTGAGGGGTGGGTCTCTGGTTCTGTCTTGATGATCACTCGCGTCTTTGCCTTCTGCTCGTCGCGTTTCCGCTGCCGGGTGGCCTCGTCGTCTTCAGGATTCTCAATGAGATAAGGCTCCTGCACAACCTCGTAGTGCAGCCCTCCTTCGGTCACGACATTGATATGGAACATATTGCCCCCGAAGCCATAGCCGCCAACGTTGTTTTTTACCATTCGAGCAAAGACATCCGTGAAAAGGCTGTTGAGCCATGCGTGGAGCTGAGGTGAATGAGCCTTGTAATAGGGCATGAGGTCGTTAAGCAACAGCAGGTAGTTGAAAGCAAGCATATCGTTTGGCTGTTTGAAGCGGCGGCTGTCCTTCGAGTAATCATTAGGCCAGAACGACAGCCGCAGGTACTCCAGGCGATAACGCTCTTCAACATTGCGACGCTTCACGGCTTGATTGTCATAGGGCTTTGCAGAGTAGTGCATGGTCAGGCCTTCGTTGTAGAAGCAGGCTTTCAGGTCTTCGGGCAAGCCTTTGTCGAGAATCAGGTCGTTGATGCAATTGGCGGAAGTATAGACCGGACGTGTGGAGTGCTCGCAGATATAACGGATTATGAGACGATACTCTTCTTCCTGTTCTTCAGCCCTTGCCCACGCGCTGTCTGGTTCAAAGAAATCCATTGAAAGGCCTGCCTGCTGGAACACAGCCTCGATGTAGGGACGATAATGAGCCGAGTTCTCGCAATAGAATATCTTGTCGCGATGCACTCCCAACACCAACTGAAGGATAAGTTTTCCATAGATGTCGCCCTCAGTGTGTCCGATATATATTGCGCCTTCATCCATGCCTTGCAATTCGTTGAAGTGGTACTGCAGCACCTCTGCAGGATAGTATCCGCTTTCGAAATAACGGGTGAGTAGGTCCGTAAGCTGTGTGGTGTCCTGCCCTGTCTTCTGTGTTATCAAGTACGACGCCCAAGTCTCATAGTCATGGGCTTGTGCATCGTCTGGTAACAGCTCAATGGCGCGCTCAGCATACTGGTTGTGGACACGGGCATAAGCTGCCCAGTCGTATGGCTCACCTACCTTCTTCGGGTAGTAGCTTTCGTACGCACAATAGTTAAAGGTGTAGCTATCGGGTATGGCCTCTTCCATACGTCCGACGACATTCTTTTGTTGTTTATATGCTCTTGCCCCCTCCATATTACCCCAAAACCTTACAGACCGTTCGTTAGAGATTTCAAACAGGTTGCGCCAAGCCTGCTCGTTCTTGGGATGCGCCAGCACGTAATCATTCCAGTAGTCATAAAGGGAGTCGAGTTGAAGGGTGTCCAGGCTCCAAACATCGGACTTAATCAGTCGCATCGAGGGATCTGACAGGCGTTCTACAGCGGTTTGTGCATTTGCACCTACAAGTGCGGCAGCGGCAAATATGATTGTGAATAATGTTCGTTTCATTGTTTCGTTTCTTTGTTTTTGAAGTTGTTGTTTCGTGAAAGCCGTGTGACGTCGTTTTGCTTTTCTACTACTGCATACACACGAAACGCAGAAACGTTCATTAAATTGCACCTTTTCTCGCCTCAAACTATATATTTCAGGTATATTGAATCCTGAAATAATCGAGAATGGATTTGTACTGGTCTTGTGCCGTAAGACAGGTGTCCATGAGATAGCCTCTGACGCGATTCCACTCCCCGAGACCACGATAGTAGAACAGTTTGAGTTCGTCTGTGATGATGAACGGAGCAATACCGTTGGCAAGGCACTCCTTGAACATCAGCAGCCGTCCCACGCGGCCATTGTCGTCCTGGAACGGATGAATCTGCTCGAAATGTACATGGAAGTCGATGATCTCCTCTAAAGTATGTTGACTCAGAAGGTTATAAGTTCCGAGCAAGGCTTTCATCTGCTGATGAACCTCCTCTGGAGGACATGTCTGCCGTCCGCCAACTTCGTTGGGCAGTTTCTTGTACTCCCCTACAGCAAACCAATTCTTTCGGCTGTCTGACGTCCCCGTCTTCAGCAGTAAATGGAGCTGTTTGATGAAACGCTCCGTAAGAGGCTCTTCTGCGTGGTCGATAATGAAGTCGATGCAATGGAAATGGTTGACAGTTTCCACGACGTCATCCACGTTCACTACTGTGTCAGCGATGCCGATAGTGTTCGTTTCGAAGATATAGCGTGTCTGGTCGTGCGTCAGACGGCTACCTTCGATGTGATTGGAGTTGTAGGTCAGGTCAATTTGTGTTCGGTGGTAAATGCCTCCTCTGAGCTTCGCGGCTTTTTGCTCCCGCAACGCCGTCAGTAGTGGCGACTGTTTCTTCTTGGATTTCCCACGCTGAGGCAAGCCGGCATCAGCAGGGATGTTCCACGTCTTGCCCGTGAGGAAAGCGCCCTCAATCTTTCCTGCGGCACAATAGTTGCGGGCGGTGCGCTCTGCGATGCCGAATTTCTCGGCAAACTGTGTGACTGATATGTACTCCATTATCTATCTTATCGGCAAGTTTATTCTTAATTAACCGCTGCAAAGATAGCTATTTTTGCCGATACCGGCAAGAAAAAAAGGCATTTTTTCCTCTTCTTTGCCCACATCCTTCATGAGCAATCATCTTTTTCTGTGATAGAAAAAGCTGCCGAGGGCAAGGAGAAGGATGAGGAGGGCGACAACGTAAGCCCATGGATGGCTGACGCGCGAGGTGGCGTGTATTACGTAGTCGTGGGGAATGAGGCGCTCGCCCGTGAAAGGATAGTGGATGACACCGTCTGTGGTGAGTGTGCCCGTGCCTGTATCGATGACGGTGCCTGGCATTTGGAGCGTGTAAGGCACGACGAGGGCAAAGATGGCCAGGCGCTGAGCCAACTCTTCGTTCAGTTCTTTGCCCATGGGCGTTTCATCGTCAAAGAAAGGAGCATAGGCATCAGAGTGGAAGAAGTTGCGCATCAAGTCTTCACTACCGAGCAAAACGTCAGCGCCGTCTTTCATCAGATAGTTTGCCAAAGAGTCCTGTAACTCCACGAAACGCTCTCGACTGACCGGAGGAGCGGGAATGGAGTCATAATGGCTGGCGATGAAGTCAAACCCAATCTTGCAGAAGTTGTCGTTGAGCCATTTGGTGACCTTCGTTTCCATCTCGCTCAGGCGCTCTGCAGCCTCAGCACCGGTAAGCCCTTCAATCATGTTGGGCTCGCCTGTGAACCAGTAGCTGACGAGCTGCGCATCAGTAAATGGGAGCGGGAAGGAGTCGGCTAGACCCGCAATCGTCTCCGTGAAGTCATACTCCGTGTAGAACCAGCGGAAGCGGCGTTGCAGTTGGGCGTGGCTCTTCAACTTGCTGCCATTAAGCATAAGGGGCATCTGCTCCGCCATCTCCTCTACGCTATCGAAGAGGTGGCGGAAGGTTGTAGTCACGGTGTCGCCCTCGCTGATGTCGGTGTGCGAGTCGTGGAAAGCGTTGATGTTCAGACATTCGGGCATGGGCTGCGACCACTGGATGTTGCCTTCGCCCCAAGCGGAGTCGCGCTGCGCCTGCGTCATGACGTTGCTATAGCTTACCGCACGGATGCACGTGCCGTCCTCGTTAATGATGGTATGCAGCCTCACATGTTGATCTTGGCACGAGAGGCATAGAGCTGCTGCCACGAGCAGCATAAGATACGAACTAACGTTTTTCATTGATGTACTTCTTTACAAAGGTGTAACTTAGGGTTTGCTGCCTTTCCTTCTGCATGGAGCGCAGGTAGGCGTCCTTCAGAGCTTGGGCCCTGCTTTGGTCGGCAGCGTATGACGTGGAGCCCTGCAGTGCTCGTTTGTCCGTGAGTTGTTGATAGATGAACAGCCCGACGAGCCAGGCTGCAGCCAAAGCGGAGATGGTTCTTACCGCCATCCAAATGCGATTGGGGCGTTCCATTGCTCTTTCCGGGAGGCTCGCCATGATGCTGTCCGTCAACGCCTTGCTATCGCTAATAGCAGGCTGCTGTCCTTGTAGGCTGTTGAGTATATCGTCAATCTTATTCATATCCCATGTTCTTTAAGCGTTCACGTATGGTTTGTCGTGCCACGTAGAGGTTGCTCTTCACCTGTTTAGCCGTAAGTCCCGTAGCTTCCTCCACTTCTTCTGATGATAGTCCCTCCAACTGGCTCAGCGTAAACACGAGTCTTTGCTTGGGGCTAAGGCCTTCGGCCAATAGGCGCACAATGGCTACCCACTCACGGTTCTCCAACTCGCGCTGTCCGTCGGTTGAGGCATAGCGTCGCAGCACGCTTTCATCTTCAGGCATAGCAACGATGCGGGCGCAGCTTTTCAGATGGTCGAGGCAGAGGCGGGAGACGATGGCATAGAGCCAGGTGGTGAAGCTGCGCCGAGCATCGTATTTACTAATATTCAGCCACACACGCAGAAAAGTCTCCTGCACAATGTCCTTCGCCTCTTCCTCGTCGGCGAGCATCTTCAGCGCCACAGAGAACACCATCCCCTGGCACGTCTCGACGAGCAGCCGAAAAGCGTCCTTATCGCCCGTCTGGCATCTGGTGATGATGGTGTTGTCTATCTTGGTCATCGTTTCTGAGTGCTTTTATTCGTGATACGACAGAGAAGCGCAAAAGTCAAAAAAGAGACAACACATTATTATATATATAGCCTCCAAAAGCTCCTCCTTGATTCCGAAGCCCTCCCCAATTATTCCCTGCAAATTATTTCCCGGACATTTCCCTGACATTTGCCAGACGATTGCCAGACGATTGCCAGAATAGAGAGGATTGCGGGCTGGGAACTGACAAAAAAAACATTTTTTAACTTGGAAAAGAGCGCACCTGTCACCAGATAAAAGTGACAGGTCACATCAGTCGAAGAGATGGCGGAAGTTGAGGAAACCGTTGTCTGCCTGCGGATTTTCCTGTTCGCCGTCATAGATGACGGTGGTGCGGATGATGCGGTCGGCAAGGAGGGGACGGACATAGTTGAGGTTATTGAAGAAGTCCGTCTGGAAAGTCTGGGAGGATTTGATTTCGTAGGCTTCCACCTTGTCGATGAGTGTGCGCATGATATCGACCTCGCGCTGGCTCTTATCCCTGTAGAACGACAGCATTTCCTCACGCCCGGCGTTGGTGCCATGTTTCATAAAGTCATTGACAATCATGTTCTCGAAGAGATTGCCGCGCAAAGGATGCACGTCGAGCTGTTCGGTGGTGGTGATGCCGAGCAGGAAGGCTGCAAGCCCCGTGTCATAGAAATACAACTTTGGGGTCTTGGTCAGACGCTTGCTGATGTTGGCGTAGTAGGGCTGCAGAAGGTGGACGACGTAGGAGGCGTTGAGGATGCTCAACCAGCTACGTATCGTATTCACCGCCACACCGATTTCATTGGAGATGGATGACGCGTTGAATTCTTGTCCCACACGCCCTGCACACAGGCGAATGAAGGTCTGGAATGCACGCAGGTCGCGCACATTGATGAGCCGTCGCACATCGCGTTCAATGTAGGTGGTGTAGTAGTTGGAAAGCAGCAGCGGACGTGCCCCATCATCGGCAGTCCAGACAGCAGGATAGCCTCCATTCAGGATAAGCTGTGAGGTGCTTGCCTGTGGCACATGACTCATGATTTCCTGAGTGGAAAGCGGCAACAGCGTCATCACAGCTGTGCGACCTGCCATGGATTGTGTCACTTTCTCGATGAGCGAGAAATTGTTGCTACCCGTGACGATGAAATGACGGTCGCTGCGCCCATGAAAACGGTCGTCATCCACCAACACCTGCAGATAGGAGAACAATTCTGGATAGTTCTGAGCTTCGTCGATGATGACTCCCTGCGGATATTTGCCCAAGAAGGCCTTTGTGTCGGCCTGCACTTCGTCCATCACAGCGGCATCCTCCAGATTGGCGTAGGGCAGTTCTGGGAACAGCTCTCTACACAAAGTGGTCTTACCTGACTGGCGGGGACCTGTCAAGGTAACTACAGGCAGATAGCGGAATGCTTCCGAAATGGACGAAGACAAACGTCTGTTGATAAATGACTTATTCATTGATTGGACAAATTTTCAGTTGAATTGCAAATTTGGCCGCAAAGGTAAAGCTTTATTTTGTAATCTCCAAAATTCAAGGGCATTAAATGACTAATATTCCCAATAAGGGGCAAAATAAGTTTGAAATAAGCGAAAAGACGTCATTCCTAATTCTCTATTTCTATATAAACTGTTTTGTGCACTTACTTATATAGAATAACCCCCACCGCGTCTGGCGACGCAGCGGGGCTGGTTGAACTTTTGAAGCAGCGAGAGCCATAAGAGCTTGCTCTCTATTGGCGAGTCACGCCAAAAGGTAACGGCTCAGTCATAGTGGTAATTGTGGTCACTTCGTTCAAAATTATAAGAAAATTGAATCAAAAAATTATAAGAAACGATCCAAGGGATTACCATCTCAGAGCCTTGTGTATAAGCTCATTCTATTCATCATTAAAGACATCTGCGAGTTTCTTGTCTATTTCCTCACCACGCAGGCCACGGGCGAGGATTGTGCCATCGGGGGCGAAGAGGATGATGTGGGGTATGCCAATGATGCCGTAGAGGTCGGTGGCTATATTCTGAGAGTTGAGGATTTGCGGGTAAGGAATCTTCTCTTCCTCTATGGCTCTCAGCGTTCGTGCCGGTTCGTCCCATGCGGCTACGCCCACCACTTCCAGACCTTTGTCCTTATATTTGTTGTATGCAGCGATAAGGTTCGGTATTTCCTCTCTGCATGGAGCACACCATGAAGCCCAGAAATCGAGCAACACATACTTCCCCTTGCCTACGTAATCGCTAAGGCGGGTAGTTTGGCCATCGTACTCAACAGCGAAATCCAGGAAAGGCTTCCCTACAGCTGTCCTGCGTGCTGTGAGCAGAGGAGTGACTGTTTCGTACACAATATGGTTGCTCTGCATTCGTGATGATAGCATCTTGACGTATTGGACGAGGCGGTCGGTGCCCAGCTCCTCCATCGTGGAGACAACGTAGGCTCCAAGCAGGTCATCACGATGACGGCGAACCAATGGTTCGGAGATATTGTCCAGACGCCGGCAGGCTTCGGCTTTCGTAATTCGGCCCTCATCGAACTGTTGCGCCAAAGAGTCTGCCCGCTGGCAGAGCTGCCGCCACTCGTCATTTAGGGGCGTACCCTGGAAAGCCTTGCGACGTTGGGTCATCGGAGCCTCGACCATGCGTATCGTGCCCTGCTCGATAAAGAGCGGATGAAACTGGATGCTGATGTCACGACTATGCAGTAGTGCGATGAGTGGTTTCCGTGCTTTCAGCTCGCGCCCCTGTATCTCTCCAGCCTGTACCCAGAGGCTGTCAACCGTCTTCGGCCTCTTCTCCGTCTGATCTTGGATATAGAGCCAGCCCGTGAAGTCCGGCGTACCAATGTTACCCTCTATGCGATAGTGGATTTGCGCCCGCCCCGCCATTGCGACGAGGTCAAACAGGATGGTGATGATGGTTTTCTTATTCATTGTTCTATTGTGGTATGAAAACAATAATTCATCTCGTGTGTTACATAGTCAGTCAGTGCGTTAGCAGTTGCTCTATGGCTGCGACAACGCTGCTGATATTGGAGGGCCATGGGGCTGCGCCTGGCATAAGCTGGCCATTGGTATCTACAAGGCGGTAGGTGGGAAAGCCGCTTACCTCCAGATAACGCTCGATGGCGCTCTCCTGTTCACGGGGCAGGTTGTAGTGGACGGCATTGTCGGTATTGAGATGCTTTTGGAGGATAAAGGTGCGCCACGCGTCTTCGGGACTGTTGTTGCAAAAATAGAGATATACCACAGACTTACCTTCCAGCGTTTTCTTCAGGGCGGGCACATGCTCCATCTGCCCGCGACAAGGACCGCACCAAGTTCCCCATACATCCACATAGATGACGTATCCTCGAAAAGGGGCTGTGATGCGCTCGAAGAGCTGCTTTCCGTTGGTGATCTCCTTCAGCTCTTCATCCGACACCCGTAGTGAAGCGGGCGTTCCCTCCTTGGGTACTGCCACAGCCTGTTTCCACAGACTCTCTTCCATGAAATCCTTGATTCTTTGATTGGCGTTATCGATGGACTGAAGAAGAAGGGGGTGATGAACCTCTTGATGTGCCAAATCCAATACACGGGGCGAGGCTACGTGGCTTTTTCCATCGATATCTTTCATGAAAGCTTGCGTCTTGAGAATTTCGCGGGTGGCCTCGTCCATATTAAGGGAATTGAGGACACTGATGGTAAGCGGGATGTTCTTGTCGCTCTGCTCCCAGTCCCAGTATTGTGCGATGAGAGGCTTGCTCAGGATGGGGATGATGTCAGACCTGAATGTAGCGTTTATGTCAACATCATCCCCATGATAATTGGCTAGCAACGCCTGAAAACTCTTTACTTTCTGCAGTTCCTCATCGCTCAATTGTACCTTGCCGTCTTGGTAAAGTTGCATTATGAAATCTGAAGGATCGGTCAGACTTGTTTGTCTGATGTCTGTCAGGGTTGAGACGTAATAATTGATATTCGTCCCGAAACCATAGCGACACATCAGCGGCAGTTCTGATTGCATCCATTGCAGCGGGTTCAGTTCTGCCTCTGTTTTCTCCAAGAGTTCTCTTTGGTTTTCACCAGCCGACGGCCAGCAGCATTTCAGGAGCATTGGACGGGCAAACTGATTCAGTATGTCATCTTGATAATAAGTCCGGAAACGGCGGGAAAGGTTTGGGCGGGCAGCGTACAAAGAATCCATCCTCTCATGGCAGACCGCCATATAATGCCGCTGTTGCACGATGGTGCTGTCAATGGTCAGTTCGTCAGTCCTCACGAAGTCTGGCTGGAAATCACTGCCAATCAGTTCATTGTTGAACCGGGCAAATTTGCCGCCCATCACGTAGGTACGGTCATTCTTATCATCAATGTAAAACAACAGCGTGTCGCCTCCCTCTACTGCCAACAATCTCCAAAGAGTGTGCTCCAACGGATGTTGGGAGTCGCTGAAGATGCCCATCACCGCAGGACCGTTCACAGGCATCCTGACCTCGAAGCGGCCAAGAGCATCCACCGATGTGAGTTCCTTGACTTGTTTGTCATTGAACATTCGGTTAATGAATGTCACATATTCTGTCTTCTCTCTATTCGTGTTCACACAGACACGCAGAGTGACACTATCCTCTTCTGCTGGTATGCCGCTTGTCCATGCTGTTTCATCCTTGGACGGGTAATCTGGCAGACTCCTTGCGGTCAGCACTGAAGTC